>Ga0169931_10011460_pt1 | contig 12482 bp, 13 predicted proteins | sample Kivu_15m_20L_FD_129675 | JGI IMG/M metagenome (GOLD analysis project Ga0169931, IMG submission 129675) | Freshwater microbial communities from Lake Kivu, Western Province, Rwanda to study Microbial Dark Matter (Phase II) - Kivu_15m_20L... | ecosystem: Environmental > Aquatic > Freshwater > Lake...
CTGTTTCAACCGGCCGAGGGGGCCGAGCGACGCAACAGGCCGGGCAGGTAATCACCTGTCCGGCCCATCAGTGTTGGGATGTTTCAAAACAGGAAAATTATAAGGAATCGGGTCTGTGCTAATTGATTAGATGCAATCCGGAAGAGGAGTCTCTTAGTTTTCCCTGGCTGCGGCCACTTCCACCTTTTCCATGGCCACCCCTTGATCATCAACCACCACCATCCACTTTTCGCCCGCCTTGACCACGATGTTCTTTTCCTGGGTAACCTGGCGGCCATCCTGTTCCCAAACCGCCTTTAACCGGTATGCGTAGGGCAGGTTTTCCTCAAGGGGGGGAGTTATGAATTGGCGTTGTTTGCCCCCCTGCCTGGTTTTCATGTCCTCCAGCCAAAGCGTTGCCTCAGCGGGGACGAGAATGCGCAGCATCGCGGTCCCTTGGGCGGTCGGCTTCTCCTCCTTCACCTCCTCCGATTTGGGAAGGACTGGAATGGCCACTTCGCCTTGGACTTTGCCGGGGAAGTCAGTGGGCCGGCCGGACGGACGTCCCGGCGGGGTGGCGCTGCCGTATCGATTCAGGTTCGGGTTCTCACCCGGGTAAATGGGACCGGTCGGCCAATCCCCCCCGGGGTTGTAGAAATGAGGCATCTGGTGGAGGTAAGGTTTTCGCTTGGGGTCATTGGTCCAAACACGCCCGGGAAGGCTATCCGGGAAATCTCCCAGACTGGGGGTCCCGCGGGAATACGCGTAGTAGCGGGTGTAATTTGATCCGCCGTAATACCCTGCACCCACATCACCAAAATCGTAACCGTAGAACCACGGATTGTATGCCCCGTAGGGCAGACCCCTGTGCCAGTTGTTGAAGCCGAAAACCCGGGGTCGGCGGGGCGGACTCATAGGCCCGCTCTCGTAGGTCTTGGGTTCGGGCTGCGCCGCAGGTATGCCGGACGGGTCATCCGCCGAAGGGCCCTGCGCCCGCAGGGCGGGCACCAGGGTTAACCCCCATGCAAATGCGGTGAGGAATCCAAGCCGCCGTGCAGCCGGGAAGCCAGTTCTTAAAAAGCCGGGCAGTTCGGTCATGGTGTCTGGCCCAGGGTGCACGGCGAACCGCTGAACAACAGGTCGCGCAGTCCGTCATGGTCTTCATCAGCAAGGGGGTGGGTTTCACTTTTCCGGATTCGGGCGAATCCCCCTTTCCTGGGACTCTGGCAATTGGTTTTTTCCTGCAGAAGCAGTCGTGCGCCTGGGGGGATTTCATGGTAATTTGCCGGTATTGAGGTTTGGGAAATCTGGACAGTCCAGCCGGGCTGTACCTCATCCATTCATGTTCGGCGGGGGCGGGGAGAGATGGCTTCGGTTCAGGATCTGAGCACGGTTCATCATTTGGCGGGTGGCTTGATCAAGGGCCGCCAGGATTCAGGGGATCTCAACCGTTTTCGTCTCAATTCGCAGGAGGAGGCCTTCTACCTGGAAAACGGGTATGTGAGTGGCATCAAGATCCTTGAGCCTGATCAGGCCGACCAATTGCTGGAGGAACTTTCCGGCCTGTTTGATCCCGGGCACCCCGGCAACCACCTCTTTTACGAATACAACTCCAACGAATCCAACGACCCCACCCGGGTGCTGTTTCACGCCCTGGGGGCCTGGAGAATCACGCCTGGGTTCCATGACAGCCTCTGGAACCCAGCCTTTACGGTTCCCGCTTCCCAGCTCCTTGGGGGGCCAGTCCGCTTCTGGCACGACCAATTGTTCTGCAAACCCGCACAGCATGGTGGTGTGGTTGCCTGGCATCAAGATTATTCCTACTGGACCAGAACCGTCCCCATGGCGCACCTAACCTGTTGGATCGCCCTGGAAGACGCCTCGGTCGACAACGGCTGCCTGCATTACCTGCCCGGCAGCCATAAATGGGACCTGCTGCCCATCACCGGCCTGACCGGGAACATGGATTCCATCCGCGAGGTCCTCACCCGTCAGCAGGCCGATGCCTTTGAGAAGCCGGTTCCGATCGAGCTGAAAAAAGGTTACGCCACCTTCCACCACCCCCTCCTGGTTCACGGTTCCTTTGAAAACCGCACAGAACGCCAGCGCAGGGCCCTGGTGCTAAACGCTTTCCGCGATGGGACCAGATCCGACAGCAACCAAGAATTGCTGCACGGCGTCCCCCCCATCCCCAAGGGCGGAAAAATGGAAGGCCGTTTTTTCCCACTGTTGTTCGATCCCGCTGTCGGCATTATTCAAAATCTGTGACCGCTTCGGCATGCTCGGCTGACCAGTGGGGTGAAGGCCTATGAAAATCCCTGGGCGGCAACCGGCAGTTGACCGCAGGGATTTTTTCTCGCTTTGGAAAGCCACCGGTATCCTGGCTGGTTTGCAGGTGCTCCCTTCCGGCCCGGGCAATCTTAATGCCGCGCCGGAAATTCTCTCCCGATTCCCAGGCTGGGCCCGCGCCAAACGGGTACTTTTTCTGTTTGCATCGGGCGGCCCCAGCCACATCGACACACTTGACATGAAGCCGGATGCGCCACAGGAAATCCGGGGCGCGTTCGGGTCCATCCAAACCGCTTTAACGGGATACCGGGTTTGCGAACATTTGCCGCGACTTTCGCGGGCCATTCGCCTTGCCTGCGTTTTCCGTGGGATGAGCCATGATGACGCGGATCACGGGACAGCCTGCTACCTCACCCTCACCGGGCGTTTTCATCCGCAAAAATCGAGCAATCCCCCGCCCCGTCCCGAGGATATGCCCACCCTGGCGGCTGTCTATTCGCGCCTTCATCCACAACCCACCCTGCCCTTTTCCGCCGCACACCTGAACGGGCCGCTACTGACACCCATCGAACCCGGCTCGGGGCAAGGCATCGCCCAATTGCCCGGATGGGCCCGTCCCGCTGAATTGGGCAATCCCCTTGAAAGCGCCTCCCGCCTGCACCTGGGGGCGACCATGCCCGCGGTCCGTGTGGATGGCCGGAGAACGTTGCTTTCCCATCTGGAACAAACCCTTCGGGCCGGGGATGCCGGGCATCATTCCTGGAACGAATACCAGGAAAGGGCCTATCAATTGCTGGAAAAACCAGCTTTCCGCGCCGCCCTGGATTTCCAGGGAGAGCGTCAGGCAACCTTGGATCGCTACGGAGCCCATCGCATGGGCAGAGGCTGCCTGCTGGCTCGGCGGCTTCTGGAGGCTGGCCTTCCCTGGGTGACGGTGTTCCTGAACCATTCCGTCCGCGGGCAAGATGATCATCCGCTCGAACCAGAATGGTTCGGCTGGGACACACACAATGACATTTTCCAGGCGATGCGGGAGGTTCTTCTTCCCCGTTTGGATCTGTCAATCTCCGCCCTTCTGGAAGACCTGGACCAACGGGGGCTTTTGAAGGACACCCTGGTGGTGTGCGCGGGGGAATTCGGCAGAGCCCCCCGAGTGGCTGTGGAACGCAGTTTTGCCGGCACCAGTCCAGGGCGCAAACACTGGCCCGCCGCCTACACGATCCTGGCAGCGGGGGCCGGGATCACTCCCGGATCGGTAGTGGGCCAAACGGATCGCCAGGGAGGCCAGGTGCTATCGGCCAAGGCCGGCCCTGCCGACCTCATGGCCACCGTGTTCGCCTGTCTGGGGGTGAACCCTGACACCCGGATCACCGATAACTTGGGCAAGGAGTTTTCCGCATGCCCCGGATTACCCATCCAGTCCCTGTGGTCCGGGACATGAAATCCCACGCTATTTTCAGACGTTTCCTGGGGTCTCTGGGGTGGATCCTGCCCGTTTTGATCCTTTTGATATTGCGAGCTGTGGTGCCTTGGGAGACTTGGCTTCAACCCGCGCTAGCATGGCTTGGAAAGTCCGGTTGGTGGGGTATGGCGCTGGCGGTTTTGCTGTATGTGCCTCTAGGCCTTTTTTTGGTCCCAGCCTCGGCTTTGACCATTTTGGTGGGCGTTGCCCATGGATTTTGGGCCGGTCTGGCATGTGTCACCATGGGTGCCAATGGAGCTGCCTGGGCTGCTTTTGCCCTGGCGCGCCTCTATCGAGTGGGTGCCCAACCAAAAGTTGGCATGGAAAGGCGAATGCTTTCCCTAATCAACGAACAGGGCGAACGTTGGGGATTTTGGTTGGTTACGCTGGCCCGCCTCTCCATTTTTGTGCCGTATGGCCCGCTGAATTACCTGTTGGGTTTTTCCCGCGTGCGGGTCACCGATTACGCACTGGGCACATTTCTCGGAATGCTGCCCGGATCGGCCCTGTACCTGTGGGCCGGGACGGCGCTAGCTGCCGAATCGGGGTCGAACACCGCGGCTGGAAATATCTTGCTCGCCATCGGCTTGATATCGCTTGCCCTCCTGCTGGCCCTGGTGGGCCGCATGGCCAGACAAGCAATCCTGGAGGCGGGGCTTAGGGCAACCGCACCAGACAAACCGGCTGATGGCCCGGCCGCCAGCCGGGATCAGGCGGGGTCGGGCGCGGCCTCCAGTTCAGCCATCACCACTTCCTGAACCATCTCGGTGCGGGCCATACCCTTGGTTTCCCGCATCACAAAGCCCTTGATGGAATCGGCCGCCTTCACCTTGCCCTTCTTGAAATCAGCCACGGCCTTGGGATTGGCCGCAATGGCCCTCCTCACGATTTCAGCGATCTGGCCCGGGTCCCCCATCACCACAAACCCCAGGGTCTTGCAGGCGTCCGGGGCGGTTGTCCCGTGCTGCAGCATGTGGGCGAACACCTCCCTGGCCCGCTGCATGTTCAGTCCGGTCCTCTGGATTTCCTGAATCAGACCGGCCAGACGGTCCGGACGGATGGGAAACTCGCCGATCTCCTTGTGGTGCTCATTCATCCAGGCCATTACCGCGTTGGTGGCCCAGTTGCTTGCAGCCTTGGAATCACCCGAGCCTTTTGCCAGCTCCTCAAAGTACAAAATAAACGGGCGTCCCGGCGCGGTGATCACCCTCGAGTCATAGGCGGACAGGCTGAAGGCCTCCTGAAGGCGCGTGCGCGCCGTGGCGGGAAGTTCCCCCATGGCGACTCGGGCCCTTTCCTGCATGGCCTTGTCCACCACCACCTCGCCGAGGTCGGGCTCTGGAAAATACCGGTAATCGGCAGCCTCTTCCTTGCGCCGCTGCACCACGGTCACGCCGCGCTCGTCGTCCCATCCGGCCGTCGCCTTGGCCACCTCGCCGAATTTCTTGCCATCCTTCTGATACTGGTTGTATTGCCGTTTCGCCTCGTACCGCACCGCACGTTCAACCGCCCGGAAGCTGTTCAGGTTCTTAATTTCCACGATGGGGGTGGCGGCGTGGCCGCCTCCCGGCAGAGGGATGTGCACATTGACATTCGCGTCACAACGCAAGCTTCCTTCCTGCATTTCACAGTCGGATGCACCGATGGTGCGCAGCAGCAAACGCAACTCTTCCAGATAGGCCCGGGCCTCCTCGGGGCTGGTCAGGTCAGGCTTGGAAACGATTTCCAGCAGGGGGGTACCCGCGCGGTTCAGGTCAACGCGGGTGTCCCCGCCGCGTCCGCTCTCATCGTGCATCGACTTGCCGGCATCCTCCTCGAGGTGCGCACGGATGATACCGATCCGTTTTTTTGTTTCCCCCTCCTCGATTTCCAGCCAGCCATCCTGGCTAAGAGGCATGTCGTACTGGCTGATTTGGTACCCCTTGGGCAAGTCGGGGTAATAGTAATTTTTGCGGTCCCATTTGGTGCGGTTGGGAATCTCGCAGTTCAAGGCCAAGGCAGCCATCACGCCCAGTTCCACCGCCTTCCTGTTCATCACAGGAAGCACGCCGGGCATGCCCAGACAAACCGGGCAGGTGGCGCTATTGGCGGGTTGGCCAAATTGGGTTGAGCACCCGCAGAACAACTTGGTTTGGGTCAGAAGTTGCACATGCACTTCCAGGCCAATGACAAAACGGTACGGCAATTCCTGATTCTGGCTCATCCCCTGCCCCGCTCCTTCAAAACCTTGTTTCCTGTCCCATTCCGCTACCCGGCTTCAGTCTTTGTCCCGGGTCCGGTCCATTTGTTGCAATTCTTCCAACCGGGCCCGTTGCTCCGGGCTGAGGGTTTCCAACATTTCCTTTTTCATATCGCCTTTCAGGGCTGTCATTTTTCGCTGAAGCTGCTGGATTTCATTCTGGTACCTGGTCTGAATCTCCAAAACCTTCCGGGTCTGCTCCGTACTGAGCCCCAACCTGAAATACAAAGCTGGCAGCTTGGCTTTGGCCTGCGTTTTTCCCGCTGCCTCTGCGACCTTTCCGGCAACTTTTTCCTGGCCAGTGGCAATGGCATCCATCCCCAGAAATCCCCAAAGGCAGGGGAGCACCGTTAAGCTCATGAAGGGTCTGGAAAAAACGGTCATCCTTTTTCCGCCCCACAGGACCATTTGCTGACTGTTTCCAACACCTTCCGGCCTGGAAAACACAAGGAATTTACCATACACCCGCTGAACCTCCTCATCCAAGCCAGGAAGGGGCGCATCTTGTGATATCTTTAGTTATCAATACGCCTAATCCTTGCGCAAAACTGAATGGCCACCTTGAATCAATACAAAATCAGTACTATTATGAAAAAGTACAAAGTATGTGCTATTTGCTCGTGACATTTGACCGTGGAAGGAGGGTGACGCTGTGACATTTCTCAGCCGCAAGGCCGATTACGCCCTTCTGATCCTCTACTTCCTCTCCAAACGTCCTTCAGGCGCCTCCAGCCGGGAAATTGCGGATTCCTTCAAGCTGGGTCGTCCATTTTTGGCCAATATTCTGAAAAGCCTTTGCCAAGCGGGCTTGGTGATCAGCCAACGAGGTGTCAATGGCGGGTATACCATCGCCAAAAAACCGGAGGAAATTCGGTTAACCGAGGTACTCGACGCGCTGACAGAAAGTTTCAAGCTTAACGAATGCAATCACTTCCAGGGTGAATCGGACACCGCTGATGAAAACAACTGCGCCGTGATAGGCTTGTGCCCCATTCGAAAGGGCATGGAAAGCCTCCACGAGCGCATCCTGGAATTGCTAACCGGTGTCCGCCTGAACGAAGTGTTCGCCCCTACCCCGGGACTGCGACTCATTGATTTGAACACCGATTCCATCCGCCCGAAAAAGGGGTTCTTGGCTGAGGAACATCAGCCTTTGGAAGTGGTTTAAGGTTCGCGTTTCCAGATTGATGCCATTTCAGGGAGTTGGATTGCGCTATGGCTCTTAGCTTGCCGGTTTACATGGACAACAATTCCACCACGCCGTGCGATCCCCGCGTGGTGGAGGCGATGTTGCCTTATTTCACCGAGAAATTCGGGAACGCTGCCAGCCGCAATCACGCGTTCGGCTGGCAGGCGGAAGAGGCCGTTGAGAATGCCCGCGAACAGGTCGCCGAGCTGATCGGCGCTTCTCCCAAGGAAATCATCTTCACTTCCGGAGCCACCGAGAGCAACAACCTTGCCATCAAGGGTGTTGCCTCCATGTACCGGAAAAAAGGCAACCATATCATCACCTGCGTCACCGAGCACAAGGCGGTGATCGACCCATGCAAGCGCCTGGAGCGTGACGGTTGGAATGTCACCTGGCTTCCGGTCGATTCGGAAGGCCGGGTCGATCCCCAAGAAGTTCGCGACGCCATCACCGACCAGACTATCCTTGTCTCCATCATGGTCGCCAACAACGAGGTGGGCACCATCCAGCCCATCGCTGAAATCGGGGCCATTTGCAAGGAAAAGGGATTTCTTTTCCACACCGACGCCGTGCAGGCGGCCGGCAAGATTCCGTTGGATGTCCAAAAAATGGGCATCGACCTTCTTAGCCTGAGCGGTCACAAGATGTATGGCCCCAAGGGGGTTGGCGCCCTGTATGTGCGCCGGAAGGATCCCAGAGTGCGCCTCGATGCCATCCAGGATGGCGGGGGCCACGAGCGGGGCATGCGTTCTGGCACCTTGGCGGTCCCTCTGATTGTTGGTCTGGGAGCTGCCGCCGAGATTGCCCGCAAAGAGATGCCAGAGGAGAACGCCCGTCTCACCCGCCTGCGCGAAAGGCTCCGTCAGGGGATCATGGGCCAACTCGACCATGTGGAGGTGAATGGCCATTCCACGGAGCGCCTGCCCGGCAACATGAACCTCAGCTTCGGCTTTGTCGAGGGCGAGGGGCTGATGATGGGCATCAAGGACATCGCCGTTTCTTCCGGCTCCGCTTGCACCTCGGCAAGCCTGGAACCCAGCTATGTGCTGAAGGCCCTGGGTGCCGATGACGAGCGCGCCCACAGTTCCATCCGGTTCGGCATTGGCCGTTTCAACACCGATGAGGAGATCGATTTCGTCATCCGCGATGTTGTCCGCGCTGTCAACCACCTGCGCGAGATGAGCCCCTTGTACGAGATGCATCGCGCCGGAATTGATCTCAAAACAGTCCAATGGGTCGGGCACTAATCCGATCCGCCTATCTATTTTTTCACGGAGGAGGAATCAGGGATGGCTTACAGCAACAAGGTTCTGGATCATTACAACAACCCCCGCAACGTGGGCAGTTTCGACCGTGATGACCCTGTGGTGGGCACCGGCGTGGTGGGCGCCCCGGAATGCGGCGATGTGATGAAGCTGCAAATTAAGGTGAACAAGGCGACTGGCTTGATTGAGGAAGCCCGCTTCAAGACCTTCGGGTGCGGTTCAGCCATCGCTTCCAGCAGTCTGGCCACGGTGTGGCTGAAGGGCAAATCTCTGGACCAAGCCCTCGAGATCAAGAACACCTCCATCGTGGAGGAACTCGCCCTTCCCCCGGTCAAGGTGCACTGTTCGGTGCTGGCCGAGGATGCCATCAAGGCCGCTGTGCGTGATTATCAGCAGAAACAGGGCTCCTGCGAGGCCGAAACCACCGCTGTGGCGGTGACAGCCTGACCGGCTTCTGGTATCTAAGAATGTCTCGGGAATTGTGACCCGCAAGGAGGTAAACATGTCCGGCTGCTCGACCAACGAAACCACCTGCTCCACCGGTACCGCCACGGCCACCCAGGCGTGCCCGATGACCGTTTCCAAGAAGGCCACCGACAAGGTGAAGGCCATCATCGCGGAAAACGATTTCAAGGATCGCGTCTACCTGCGTGTTCGCGTCCAAGGCGGAGGCTGCAGCGGCTTCCAGAACAAACTTGACCTCGACCCCAACTACAACGAGAAGCTCGATCAGCTTTACGAGTTCGACGGCGTGGGCGTGGTGGTCGACAAGCGCAGCCTCCTGTACCTTCAGGGCGCGAACATTGATTTTCACGACGACCTCAACAAAAGCGGCTTCAGCGTGACTAACCCCAACGCCAAAAGCACCTGCGGTTGCGGCAGCAGCTACTCCGTTTGACCCGGCGCAACGCGTTCAAATATTTCCTGGCCGGGGTTCCGTGAGGTCCCCGGCCTTTTCTGTTCCCCGGCCGATTGGGCACCGTTGGACATGGCACCCGTGTGTGATTATTTCGCCATTCTCGGTCTTCCACGGAAACTCGTTCCAGATCAGGAAGAATTGGAGCGTAATTACCTCAGCCTTTGTGGGGCAATTCATCCCGATGCCCACGGAATGTCTGGTGACGCCTTTTTGGAAGCCAGCCAGGAAAGGGCCAGTCAGGTGAACCAGGCCTACCAGGTCCTGAAGGATGATCTAGGCAGGGCCGAGCACCTTCTGGCCTTGTCTGGAGGTCCGGATTCCTCCACCCAACGGTCCATGCCGCCTGAAATTCTCGAGCAGCAGTTGGAATGGCGGGAAAGGATTGACGAAGTGGGAAACCAGGATATTCAGGTCCTGGAAGCACATTTGGCGAAAGCGAAGCGGGATTGGGTTGGTGTGTGGAAGCGGCTTCAAACCGTTTTTCCTGAAAATTCACCGCCTCTCCCGATCCAACCGTCCGGACCCGACTGGCGCATCCAGGCCCGCGAATTGTTGAACCATGGAAGATTTTTAAGGAGCTTGGTCCGTGACTTGGACGAGCGGATTCATAAAAATCTGTTATAATGCCTTTCAAGGGCGCTTAGCTCAGTTGGTAGAGCGGCATGCTTACACCGTGCGGGTCGTCCGTTCGAGTCGGACAGCGCCCATCCCCCAAAGCCTTTAGCCGAAACGACTTACGTTACCTCTAGACGGTCTGGAGGGCGGCACCATCAACCGGAACGTGGGTAGTAACTACCCACGTTGTTTGAGGTGCCACCCATGCCCCCCAAAAACGGCGGTTTCGCCATCCGTTTTCATGCCCCAACAGGGCAAGCTATCTTTAACTATCAAGGCAAACGCCACTATCTCGGAGCTTGGCCCAACCACCCGGGAAAACCACCCGAGGAGGTTCAGGCCAAGTTCAAGCATTTGGTGGCCCGGGTTTGTCTGGGCGAAGATCTGGCAGCCGACCAGCCGGAACCCAACCGGGCCAACCTCACCCTCGCCGTCCTCATGGACCTTTGGCTGGCATGGGCGGCAGAGCGCTACCTGAATCCCAAGACCAGCAAAAACCTTTTTTCCCAAGTCAGGGCCCTTTACACCCTGTTTCGCGACCAACCCGCCAGCAGCATCGGGCCATTGAAGGTGCAGCAGGCCCAGCGGCTGATGGCAAGCCAAGGCCGCACCCGCCAGGGGATCAACGACGCGACCGGCTTCATCCGGCAGATGTTCGCGTGGGGCGTTGCCCAGGAATTGATCGAGCCCGACCAATTGGCCCGCCTGCGGGCCATGCAGCCCTTGCGCCGTGGCGCCATCGATGCCCCGGAAGCGCCGCCCCGCGAAGCGGTTGCCCTGGAGGATGTGCAAGCCACCCTGCCCCACCTGTCGCCCACCGTCGCGGCCATGGTCCGTTTGCAGTTGCTGACCGGAATGCGGCCCGCCGAGGTATGCGCCCTGTCGATGGCCGAAATCGACACGTCCAAGGATGACTGCTGGATTTACAAGCCGGCCCACCACAAGATGGCCCACCTGGGCCGCTTCCGGGCCGTGCCAATTGTCAAGGAAGCCATCGAAATCCTGCGGCCATTCATCCGCTTGGATGGCAAGCCAGTCTTCTGCCCAGCCGATGAAGTGGAGCGCTGGCAGAAGGAAAAGCGGGCCCAGCGCAAGACCAAGGTGCAGCCCAGCCAGGTGGACCGCAGCCGGGAAAACCCGCTCCGCGCACCCGGGGAGCAATACGGCACCGACAGCTACCGCCGGGCCATCGCCCGGGCCTGCAAGGAAAACGACATCGCCTTGTGGTCACCCAACCGGCTGCGGAAGCTGGCCGCCCAAAGTGCTTCCGACCTTTTCGGGCTTGAAGCCGCCCGCGCCCTGCTGGGGCATTCCAGCAGTTCCATCACCAAGCGCCACTACGCGCAGAAGGATCTGGAGCAGGCCAAGCTGGCCGCCCAGGCCATCGCCCCCAAGCTGCTGGACTGACTTCCAGTTTTCCCCTGACCGGCACCGCGCCCATTGGTTCAGAAATAGAAGTTGGCCGGCCTGCCAATCTGGGCACTTTGTAGACAACCAGAAACAACCAGAAGGCCCGAGGGATCCCCTCGGGCAATTTTTTTTAAAAACCGGATGGCCGGATTTAGGTGTTCTCCGAATATTGATTATGCGACGGGTTGCATTGCTACACTTTTCCGCACTTCCCGTTCAACAGTTGCAAAAGGGCCGAAATAATTTCGGCTTCATCAAGGCAAGGATGCCGCCGCCCTGCATGGAGGTTGCTTGGCCTATGGTCCAGTCCCAAATTGTCCTTGAGCGCATTGAGTCCGGCGAGGAGCCCATCCTTGCCGTTTCCTATCCGGCATTCCGCAGCCTGAACCGGGCGACGGTTTTCAGGTGGCTGATGTCTGGCCGGCTGCCAGCCGTCCGCATGGGCCGCAAGTTTTTCACCACCGCATCGGTTGCCCGGGAGACCCTGCTTTCAGGGGCCTTGGATCAGAAAGCCGGAAGGCCCAAAAAGGCTCCAGCAATCCCTGCCACTAGCCACAGGCAGGCAGTTGCCCGGCTTGAGGCGCTTGCAGCCCAGGGTGGACGCGGAAGAAAGATCGATGCCAAAAACAGGTGACCTGGTGCGGGTTCTGGCGGGGTGGAATAGAAGCACAACGGCAAGGGTGGTGGATGTCTCGCCACCCAGCGTCAAGCTGGTCAACTACTGCGGCCAAATCTTTTACCTGAGGGAGCGCCACATTGTGCCCGCTCCCAGGTGGAAAGGCCCGCCGGCAACTAGCCGCGGCCCAATCCTGAATCCGTAGGCAATTGCTGGGCGTTGGAAAGACGCAGGCCCGACCATTGGGGTTGGCCGGGCCTGCTAGTTTCACGGGGTTCAAATGATTTCTACCAAAAACAAGACACAGAGTGAACGGCCTTGGTTTCCTGAGCTTCAACCATTTTCGATGATTCAGCCGAAGGCCATTGAATGGCTTTGGGAATACATGATTCCCAAGGGCATGGTAACGGTCATCGAGGGTTGGCCAGGGGTCGGGAAAAGCCAAGTTGCCCTGGACATAATGGCGCGCCTTTCTGAAGGCGACTGTATGCCATTCACC
>Ga0169931_10011461_pt1 | contig 12482 bp, 23 predicted proteins | sample Kivu_15m_20L_FD_129675 | JGI IMG/M metagenome (GOLD analysis project Ga0169931, IMG submission 129675) | Freshwater microbial communities from Lake Kivu, Western Province, Rwanda to study Microbial Dark Matter (Phase II) - Kivu_15m_20L... | ecosystem: Environmental > Aquatic > Freshwater > Lake...
TGGTTTCCCAAAAGATAATATACATCTGTATCGCGTTTGGCTGCTGTTAAAATTCTTCTTACTACATTGGTATGACTTTGAGGCCAATACCACCGTTTTTTCAAACGCCACCCATCTACAATATCTCCAACTAAAAATAAATTGTCGCAAGTGTTATTCTTCAAAAAAATACACAACTCATCAGCAGAACAACCTTTTGTTCCCAAATGTATATCTGATATAAAAATTGAACGATAATGCATGATAGTATTTAAACCTAACAATACAGAATAATTGTAACAATTGTATGATATGCAAAATCCTACAGGACGTATGGACCAAATAAATGCAATGTTAGACCTAACTCTAGCACATAACATTGGATTTGGTTCTGGTGTTAATGTTGGACGTATAAGTAGTGAAACAGACACTGGATACGCTGCTGATACACAGTATTTCTCACTGGGTTTAAATACCACAACCGATAACGGCTTGATAATAGGCGGCGGGCTTGTTAACATGTCGACTGATTTGTCGGGTAATAATTCAACTGGTGTATCGAGTACAACTAAACTTGGTATCACAGTCGGCAAAGAAATGGAAAAATTTACAATCACCGGTACTGCTAATACTGCATCAACTGACCTAGCGTACAGCAGAACTATTGGTACATTCACTGCACACGGTCAAACATCAGCAAGTGACAACTGGGCAAGTGTTGAAGTAAGACCAAATACAGATGTTTTACATCCAATATTAGGCTATACTTTCGGCAAAAAATCAACTGATGGGTATAGCGAAATAGGAAGTATACAAGCCGGATTGTTCAACACTGGTTCTGATGAAACCTACGGTTATGCAACTATCGGCGCCGGAGTAGATATAGGATTGGTAAACTTGAGTGCAATTTATAACACTGATGGTAGCACAAAGCTAGGTGTTGGCCTTAATAAAGATATAGGCAAAGCAAATATAAATGTTTCAGCAACACAGTATGGAACAGAAAAATCAAGCAGCACATCTCTTAGTGCCGGACTATCGTTAAGATTCTAATATAAAAACAAAATAGGCTCTTCGGAGCCTATTTTTCTGGCTAATTATAAGATAAAATCAGTAACTTAAAATTAATTCTATATATAGAGTTTATAAAATAAATATACTAAATGAACTGGTTTAGAAATCTATTTGCAGAAAAGAAACAAGAAGATGTAGGTCCCTCAGAAGTTGCTGTCAGGGCTGCTAAAATCAAGTCTCGAATTGATGCGTTTACAAAAAGTTATCCGTGGAGCGAGACTGCAAACAGCATACCAAACGATAAAGTTGAGGTAGTAAAAGAAAAACCTAAATCAGAAGCAGATATCTTAAAAGCAAAATTGTTAGGAAAAAAATTGTGAAAAAACTTTTGTTATCACCTGTTTGGAGCATTGTAGTTTTAGGGTTGTTGGGCTGGCTACAGTTCAGTAACCCTGATTTTTTGGAAAGTCTTAGATTACGTTACTTTGACCAACTAATTGTAAATCAACAACCAGTGGACAACAATATATACACAGTAAACATAGATGAAGCAAGCATTGCTGCTCAAGGACAGTGGCCTTGGCCAAGAGGTGAATATGCTGCACTCATTGAAGATCTCTATGCACGTGGCGCAGGGTTGGTTGTATTCAATGTGTTGATGAGTGAAACAGACCGTGCTGGTCAAGACAGTGTATTATCAACTACTATGGGTAATTACCCTGTTATAGTTACGATGTTGGGTACAGCAGATAACAAAAACGAACCGATCAATCCAGGTGCTAGTATTATCAACAGCGACTACATTGATCTTATTCCTAGCGTGCCTGGTATCACAGCAAACGTGCCTGTTATTGAAAATGCAGCAGTTGGATCAGGAATTGTTAATACTTTTCCAGAAATAGATGGTGTCACAAGACGTGCTCCACTGATACTAGAAAGCGGTGGAATACTATACCCCAACGTAACAATGGAAATTCTGCGTGTTCTTGCAGGTGACCCTAGTTTTCAAATCAAACTATCACCAATTGGCATTGACAAACTGCGTATCCCACAATATGGTCCATTACAAACTGATGAATTGGGCAGAGTGTGGTTAGACTGGAGTCAAGGCTTTAGCAGTCACAGTGCCGCAGAACTGCCTGCAGACTTTGCTGGAGGTATAGTATTTGTAGGTCCCACTGCGGCTGGCATTACACAACCAATTGCAACAGCTAAGGGCGGCGTGTGGCCACATGAACTACAGGCTATGATGTTAGGCACAGTGTTTAATGCAAGTAACATAGAACGCCCTGCATGGTCAAACAGTGCTGAAATGCTAGCGTTCATACTTGCCGGTTTAGTATTAATATTAGCAGCACGTTGGACCTATGCAGGTATTGGCATATTCTTAATCTTAGTTGGAACATCTATAGGTGGTAGCATCTATGCGTTTGCTACTTACAACTTCTTGCTTGATGGATTTTTGCCTGCAGCATTTTTACTGTTGGTTGGACTAATAAGATATACTGTTAAGTTCGTAAGTGAATTCTTACAAAAGCAAAAGATCAAAAAACAATTCGGAGGCTACGTATCACCCAAGATTGTCGATTTGCTGGTCAAAGACCCTAGCGTTATAGAACGTGGGGTTAAGAAAAACATTAGTATAACAATGACTGACCTACGTGGATTTACTCCATTAGGCGAAAGTTATGGTGACGATGTTGAAGGATTGCGTCAAATAATGAACGATTATATGGAAGCAATTACACAGCCAGTATTATGTAATGAAGGCACTATTATCAAATACATCGGTGATGCTAGTTTACACATCAATGGAGCACCATTCGATCAAGATAATCATGAATGTGTTGCAGTGAAGACTGCAATCGAAATGATTGATGCTGTGGAGGTGTTTAATGAAGAACTTAAAGCAAAAGGTAAGCCGCCGGTTGGAATGGGTGCTGGTATCAACACTGGTCCTACTGTTATTGGCAATATTGGTAGCTATAAGCGTTATGGTTATGACGTTTTAGGTGATAGTGTTAGCACTGCCGCTCGCTTAGAAGGACAAACAAAGCCATACGGTGTATTGTTAATTCTAGGTCCAAAAACTGCGGAAGTAGCTAAAAATTTCTACCATGTTGTAGAATTAGATTGGCTAGCAGTTAAAGGAAAAACTGAAGCACTTACAATCTATACAGTAGTTTGGAGAGACACACCGAGAACTGATTTCTGGGTAACACATCAACAGTTCTTAGACGAATACAGATCTAGTAACTGGATACAAGCTATGGTTAAAGCAAATTGGCTAATTGATAATGGTCCTGCGTCACTTGTTAAGTATTATCAAATGATGAAAGATAGAATTGATGAATTAGCTGAATCAGATATTCAAAACTTTGACGGCATTTATCGTGCAACTTCGAAGTAACAGGAGAAGAAGATGGATTTATTTAGACAGCTAACGCTAATGCACATGCAAGCATACGAAACATGGTTCCAAACAACAATGTTTCCGATAATGATGATTCAAAGTAAAGAATGGAATAAACTAAAATATAGTTTAATGAATTTAAAGTAAGATATTAACTAAATATTATTATGGCAGCAAATGGCATTTCTACACTAGCAACAAAAGAACTAAGACAAGTTGCAAAACTTGATCTTGCCGCATTAAAACGTGGCGAGAGTTACGACATTACCCAGCTACCTACACAATATTCTGGCAACATAATAGTAGACAATCCTAACATCGGCGGTCTGCTTGAAGTAAGCAATTAACAAAGGTAATAACATAACATGGACTTTTTAATACTGGTAAGCGAAGTAGGATTCCCGATAGCAGGCGCATTAGCGGCAGGTGGTTTCGTCTTTCTTACACTAAAGTTTATTCTTGCCGGGGTAACTGGATCAGCAACGACACTTAAAAATATCATTGCACAGTTAGATAACCGTGTACAGACCATGAACAACGACTTAGTTAAGATAGACGCACTGTTAAGTTACACACTAGGTGTTAAGCCTAACGTAGACCGTATTGCAGCTAACGAAGGTAAAGAAGATGCGAGACGTGACTGATGGAAATTGATATAGCAGCCGCAATTAAAGATTTTGGTTTCCCAGTAATTGCGGCCATGGGCCTTGGATATTTTATATTCTTTATCTGGAAATGGGTGACAGAAGAAATTGATCCGGTTCTAGGTGCTACTATGGGTACATTAATCAAACTTGTTGACCGTGTACGCATGTTGGACAACGATATGATTCGTATGAACATGAAGTTGAGTATGGTGCTGGAACATAGACACTTGCTGGACAAAAATCTCAGTCAAGAACAGAAATTAGAACTTGATGCGATAGTTGACAAGTATCAGACTCGTAGTAAACAGTTTGACAGCACCGGACAAAGCAAGCCCGCCGAGCCAAAAAAAAATTAACTAAGCTACGCAAAGTTAATAAAGTGATTAATTATCTAAAAAAAAATAAAATAGCAATTACGCTTATAGTAGGAGTAATTGCAAACATAACAGTATTTCTTATACTGTGATGCGCTACACATTTATGACACTACATCAAGTGGTGTAGAACAAAAGGCACAAGAGTTTTTAACTAAATCTTGTGCCTTTTATTATGTTAACAGCGTTAGCCTTTATAAATATTCTTAAATACATCCTTACCAGGAACACGAATAAACTTTTTATCAGTCTGTTTCTTGTTAGGATTTTCAATGGTAACCATTGTCTTTTTGCCGGCACGGTGTGCCTTAAGCTGATTCATCAAACGATCTGCAGGATCATTGCTAGCAGTCTTCATTGAGGACTGACGAAGACCTTGCGAAATAAATCCTTTTGACTTTCCACCCTTTTTTGCCATTGTAACCCTCCTATTGGCTATATTGTGTTTACGTTCAATCAATATAGCAACGGCACATTACTTTGTCAACTATATTATTTGAACATTTCTAATAAGTTTAAACTGCCCAATCTTGACGTATATTTCATAAATTCGTAAACTGCTATTGTTATGTACGTAATATCTCAGTAAATATTAAATCATGAGTACGAAGTATGCAATAAAAGTAATGTTTCCTGATGAAGATAAGTGGGTATATGTATTAGAACGTCCTACATTTTTAAATCCAGAAGAACATGTAATGACTTTTTATAATTACAACCGTGCAGTCGAATATATTAAAGAGCACGATTTAGTTGACATTGCAATGATTGTGTTTGTAATACAAAAACACGAAACCTGGCATGAAATAGATTGACATACAAAATGTGTTGTTGTAAGTTAAGTATGTGGTAATATGGAGATACAACTATGAAAAAAATACTATTAGCACTTGCACTAGCACTTGCACTAACACTTGCCGCAACATCTGCATTTGCACAAGAAAGCAGAAGTTTTGAAGTGTGGGGTAATGTAGTTGACAAAGAGTCAATTTGGATTAAAACTCAACAACCAGTACAAAATTGCTATATTGAAAATAGAACTACAAACAACAACAATGCTGCAGGCGGTGCGCTTACTGGTATGATTATCGGTGGGCTACTAGGTAAGGGTGTTACCGGTAAGGATAATGGTGCTATTGCAGGCGCTGTTATCGGTGGCATGGTTGGTGCAAATAATGGCGCAAATAATTCAAGAGTTAGACAAGTAGAAGTTTGCAACACCGAATACGTCGCTCAGACTGTTGCAAATGAAGTTGATGTTATTTTTAATGTAATGGGTAATAATGTTCCAATTCGTATGAATGCTACACAAGCAAACAATTATTATGTAGGGCAACGTGTTCGCCTACGTCTTCGTCTCCAATTATTGAATTAAAAATGACAATGCACCTTGTTGGTCCTCACATGACCACTACAAAATACCATCGCAAAAAGTCGTCTAAGAAAACAGCACGACAACTCGAAGCAGAGCGTCAACACCTAGAGTTCTTGAAAAAGATGGGTGTTGACGATGAAAGCTTAAAACAGAAACTACCACACGATAAAAAAGGACGCAGACAAGGTATTTGTGAAATGCCTAACTTGTCTACTGGTCCTAGACTAACAAGCGATCGAGTGGCAGGCAATGGTGTTGCAAAAGGTCGCAAAACATATACTGGCAACGAACTACTAGGTATTGCAACAATGCATAAAAGCAACGCAGTACCTATTAGGAAAGATAACCCGGAAGCAGCAAAAGATATTGCTGCAATGCGTAGATAACTTGACATCTACACATTTCTGTCATATATTAAACATGTAATAGCTAAGAGGCTGCCATGAAACGATTTGCTAAACGTTACTATGCTCCTAGTGATTGGACCTTTAAAGGCAATCAATTAGTGGGAACGCAGTGGGCAGTGCCTGGTAGTAAGCCGGGAAGCGAGTATGCTGTGACGATGGCAGACAAAGGATTCGAGTGCAGTTGCACTGGTTTTAACTTTCATGGTAAATGTAAACATGTCATTCAAGTAGCAGAAAGGTTTGATTAATTGACAATTCATGCAACACTAGACTTGGAAACGCTAGATACAAGTCCTAGTGCAACAGTATTATCACTCGGTGGTGTAAAGTTTAATCCATACACCGCAAATGAGCCCTATGATAAATTGTATTTTAAAATCAGTATCGATGACCAGGATCGCTTAGGCAGATCGGTTAGTGATAGCACCATTGAATGGTGGGGCAAACAAGACCCCGCTATTATGGAAGAGGCTTTCGACCAAAGTAATCCAAACGAAGTTATGACAGTTCATCAAGCACTTGATAGCTTAAACAAGTGGGTTGTTGGTGTGAATACATTCTGGGGTCAAGGATATGGTTTCGACTATACTATTCTTGAAAACATGTATCGTAGTGTAAGCCGACCCATTCCGTGGCAATTTTGGCAAGTTAAAGATAGCAGAACATTGTTTAGTCTGCTAAGAGAAGATCCGCGTAAGAAAATGCAAAAAAGTCTTCATAATGCGTATTATGATGCATATTATCAATCAAAAGCAATTCAAATTGCATACAGTGAGTTAGGAGTAACACAATGGGGTTAGTGCCTATCGTAATTGACAAAACAAGTCAAGGTGAACGTAGCTACGACATTTATAGTCGTTTGCTCAAAGACCGTGTAATAATGCTAAACGGTCCAGTAGAAGATTATAGTGCTAACTTAGTTGTTAGCCAATTACTGTTTCTAGAAAGTGAAAATCCGGACAAAGATATTACGCTGTATATCAATAGCCCGGGCGGGGTGATTACTGCAGGTATGAGCATCTATGATACTATGCAATACATCAAGCCGGATGTTGCAACAGTAGTAATGGGGCAAGCATGTAGTATGGGATCATTTTTAGCACAAGCAGGCGCACCAGGTAAGCGTTTTGTATTGCCGCATAGCCGGACTATGATTCACCAGCCAAGCGGCGGTGCTCGTGGGATGCAAAGTGATATTGAAATCCAATACAAAGAAATTACTGCAATGAAACGTATGTTGACAGACTTGTATGTTAAGCATAATACTGTAGGTAAAACATACGAAGATTTCGAACGTGATATGGATCGTGATTATTTTATGACAGCGCAAGAAGCTGTTAATTATGGTCTTGCAGATAAAGTCATCGACAAGCGATGATAAGTAATAATACGAGTGGACTAGGTGTTCGACCCACTATAAATATTCCGCACACTCCGTATTGCACAGGAGTATAAAATGGCAAAAAAATACGTATCAACAAAAACTTATAAACAAATTGCACCATGTGCATATCGTCAGTGGAGAGCTAGCAGTCATTGCAATCAAATCCACGGATATGCATTTAGTTTTCATTTCGAGTTTGAAACAGATGAACTAGATGCAAGAAATTGGGCAATGGATTATGGCGGATTAAAGCCGCTTAAAGGATTACTAGAAGATTGGTTTGACCATACATTACTAGTAGCAGAAGACGATCCTAAGAAAGACGAATTATTGCGCCTAGGCGAACTAGGACTTGCTAAAATTACAATGGTAAGTAAAACTGGTTGCGAAGGCATTGCAGAATTCCTATACGAATATATCAACACGATTTTCTTACCAAGCTATAGCGAAGCTGAACGCCTATGGTGCTCACGTGTAGAAGTGCGTGAAACCGATAGCAATATGGCTTATCGCCAAGGACATCGTGAAGATGAGGAATTCGCCTCTTAATTTAGAGTGGTGTGCTAATTGGCGGCAAGACGACAAGTTTTACTGCACAATGTTTATTAAAGAAAACTATTTTAACAGAGCAGCCTTCATAACATTACTAAACACTCAGTTTGGCGATAATTACGGAGGCTGGCGTTACGACCATCAAAGACACGGGATAGAAGTATGGTTCAGGAATCACGAGGACATGTTGACATTCAAGATGCTGACACAAGTGTCAGACTTGAACGAGTTGTCGAAAATTTAAAACACGTTTATGATCCGGAGATTAGTGTTAACATTTATGATCTGGGGTTGATCTATAATATTACACTAGACGATGATAAGTGTCATATACTAATGAGTTTAACTAGTCCGTTTTGCCCGAGTGTAGACGACATTGTAATGGATGTAAAAATGGCCTGCTGGTCAGTCACTGGTATTAATAATGTAGATGTAGATATTACATTTATTCCCGAATGGGGGCCAGATAAAATGAGCGAAGATGCAAAACTAATTTTAGGTATAGATTAAGGGAGATTATTATGGGGTTATTAGATAGTATTAAAAAAGTGCTTGGGTTGCACAAAGAAGAAGTTGCAGTTAGCAATACATTAGTTCTTACAGCAAAAGATCGAGTTCTTAACAATGAACCGGTTGTTGCTACTGAACCAGTTGTCGTAAAGCCGAAGACTAAACAAAAAGCTTCAGATAGCTTAATTACTCAAACTGACTTAGAAAAAATGTCTAAGCAAGAAATTGTCAATCTTGGTAATGAGAAATACGGCATTGAAATGAGTATGAGACGTAAAAAAGAAGACCTTATCGAAGAGTTTTTAATTGCACAGAAAAAGGCATAATACATATTGTAAGCATGAAGGATTTTATTTTTACGATAAAGTAACTATGTAAACAGCAGAACAAGAAATACTTTCAAGTTCTGAAAAATATAAACCTAAAAAACGATTTGGAGGCTATAGCGAATGCATCAAAAATTATATAGACATACATCAGTATGTCCCGAAAAAAGACGGAATCTTTATACAGGAGGCTTTGGTAGACTATGACATATATCGTAAATGATTCTTGCATTCTTTGCAAGTATACAGATTGTGTTGCAGTCTGCCCTTAGCTTGTTGATTGTTTTTACGAAGGCGAAAACATGCTAGTTATCAATCCAACAGAATGTATTGATTGCGGAGTATGTGAACCTGAATGTCCAGCAGGTGCTATTAAACCAGACACAGATCCAAGTGCAAAAGAATGGATCGAGTTTAATAAAAAGTATAGCAAGCTATGGCCGAATATTACTCAACAAAAAGATCCCTTACCAGATGCAAAGAAATGGGATCCTACTGAACCCAACGGCTATCAAGAAAACAAGTGGAAATTGTTTAGCGAAAAGCCTGCTGAAGACTCATAAATATCTGACAACGATGTAGATTACATCATGAAAAGGAAAAAATATGAAAATATTATTAGTAAGTGCATTAATTGTAGTGATTGCAGCTACCACTGCAATTGCACAAAAACAAAAACAATCAGTAATTCATGATTTTAAAATTACAAGAGTAATTGACGGAGATACAGTAGCATTTGAAGCACCATTTTTACCTGATCCACTTAAAAAAGAACTTTCAATCCGTGTGTTCGGTGTAGACACTCCCGAAAAAGGTCACCGTGCAATGTGTCCAAAAGAAGCGGAGATGGGTGCAGCCGCTAGTGCATTTACTAAAAAATTAGTAGCAACCAGTAAAACACAACAAGTTGCTATTATGAATTGGGACAAATACGGCGGCAGAGTATTAGGCGATATTATCTTAGACGGCAACAGTTTGCGAATGCTACTGATTGAAAAAGGTTACGCTAGAGAATACTATGGCGAAGCAAAACAAAGTTGGTGCGAATGATACTAAACATTACTTCTAGTGCTAAAGATTATCTTGCTAAGATGATTTCAGACAATGGAAAAAAGTATGTTTATTTAAATGTACGAGGTGGCGGCTGTAGTGGTTTCAAGTATGAATGGAACTTCACAGACGACACCTCTGAGGGTACAGTCGTTGATGATTTATTAGTGTTAGATCCAATGGCTGAAATGTTTGTTTTTGGCTGTACTGTAGATTATGTTCGTGAATTAGGCGGTAGTTATCTAACAGTAAAAAATCCTAACGCCACAGCGAAATGTGGTTGTGGTGAAAGTTTTGCCGTCTGAGGAGTAAATTCATGGCATTGAACAGTATCGAAATGAATACACTAGCTAATTTAGAAAATGAACTATCGCATTTTAAAACCGTTAACGGTCATGCTAAAGAACGATACGACATTAATGATAATGAATCTTTCATACTTTTAAAGTATATGGAAAATAGAATAAAAGAATTAAAATCAAAAAAAGAACAAAAATGAGGAAACAATGATAAAAAAAGTAAATCTTAATGCATACACTGACTTTGTAAAAGCAGTAACAAGTGATACAAGTAACGATCTAGAAGCACTAATTGTGCGTTTACGTGAACTAAATCAAACAGTAAATATTGCATTATTAATGACTGGTGGCATTGGCCTTGCTAGTGAGGGCGGCGAGTTTAATGAAATTATTAAGAAATGTGTGTTCCAAGGCAAACCTATGAATGAGGATACTATCTTTCATATGAAGCGTGAGCTAGGCGACATTGCTTGGTATTTCGTAAGTGCCTGTCGTGCAATTGGAGAAGATCCAAATGAAGTATTAGCAGAGAATGTTCGTAAACTCGAATCACGATATCCTGGAGGATCGTTCGATGTTTACTATAGCGAGAATCGCAAGGAAGGTGACTTATGAACACTCGTACAATGACCGGTGCAGCATACGATGATGCACTAAGAACTTTTATGCTTGCTCTTTATAACTACACTGCTATTGGTTTAGCTATTAGTGGTGCAGTTGCTTACGTTACATACGCTAGCGGTGCTATAGCAAGTATGGGACCGTTGATGTGGCTATTTGTTTTTGCTCCGTTGGGTATGATTCTATACTATAGTTTTGCCGGACGTAACTGGAGTTTCATAGCCACACGAACATTTTATTATGTGTTTACTGCCGTGATGGGCGTAAGCCTTAGCACTATCTTTGCCATTTATACTGCGGCAAGCATTGCTCAAGTATTCTTTATTACTGCAGCAACCTTTGCAGGAGCAAGTTTGTATGGTTATACAACTAAAAAGGACATTAGCAATTGGGGTAGTTTTCTTATTGTTGGACTAATTGGTATTATTGTTGCTGCAATTGTTAATATTTTCTTACAATCATCTGCATTACAATTTGCAGTTAGTGTTATAGGTGTAGTTATTTTTACAGGGTTGACAGCATATGACACACAAATGGCAAAAAGTGTTTTTATAAGTGGCAGAATGAATGCCGAAGAAACTGCTAAGTTTGCTATCGAAATGGCACTTAATCTTTATCTCAATTTCATTAATTTGTTTCAGATGCTATTGAGTTTACTTGGGAACAGAAATAATTAATATCGAAAATTATCACGCATCTTAAATGCGTGATAATTACGGCTACAGTTGTTTTAACGTTGTGGATATTCAATACCTTTTGTGTATGCTTCTATATACTTAATATAATTACTCATACTATGATCGCTGAAATTGTCGATGGTACCATTTTTTAAACCAGTTATCATTCCGCGCCATCGATCTTTGATACGCTGCCAATAAGTCATTTTTCTAATATTACCAAACGAATTTAAGTAGTGTTCGATACCATCGTGTCTATAACCTATAAATGCAGGCGGCATTCGAGTAACTATATCATTGTTGTTAACCCACCTGTGATGTGTTGCTGCTAATTCATCTACAAACGCCCGATAACCTACACGAGGTGACCCATATGTATAAAGTTCGTGTACAGTTGGCATTTCAGGATCGTTTTCACAACGACTAGCCATTATAGTTGCCATTGCAGCACCCAGACTATGACCGGTAAACCAGGCTATTCTTTCTTTTTTAATTCTTAGTAAATCATTTTTAATTAACGGCCATATATCATCAACTTCTTTTTTGAAGCCTTTGTGTACTTTGCCTTTAGTTTCTGATTTTACCGGTATAGCTTGCAAGTCTGCCTTTATATCGTTCCATTGTGTTGGTTCTGTACCACGACAAGCAATAACTATATCGTCTTTATTCATAAAACGATATGCTTGGGCACCATCTACATCATAAAATTCGACTATGGTAAATCCCAATTCTTTAACTTGTTTTCTTACATTTTTTATATTATTGTCGTAAGCTATACTCGCTAGTCTAGCGAATAATAGACTTCGACTAGCGAAATCTAATTCAATAATCATGTTGTCACTCCCACTCAAAAA
>Ga0169931_10011463_pt1 | contig 12479 bp, 12 predicted proteins | sample Kivu_15m_20L_FD_129675 | JGI IMG/M metagenome (GOLD analysis project Ga0169931, IMG submission 129675) | Freshwater microbial communities from Lake Kivu, Western Province, Rwanda to study Microbial Dark Matter (Phase II) - Kivu_15m_20L... | ecosystem: Environmental > Aquatic > Freshwater > Lake...
GCCGCGATCTGTGGAAAGCTCGGCTTGAAGCCGGCCAACATCGCTTCGCAGGTCCTCAGCCGGGACTCCCACGCGGCGTTCATCAACGCCCTGGCGCTTGTAGCGGCGACGTGCGAGAAGATCGCGCTCGAAGTCCGCCACCTGCAGCGCACCGAGGTCCGCGAAGCCGAAGAGCCGTTCGCGCCGGGGCAGAAGGGATCGAGCGCGATGCCGCACAAACGCAATCCGGTCACCAGTGAGCAAATCTGCGGATTGGCGCGTGTCGTGCGGTCGAACGTGCAGGCCGCGCACGAGAACATCGCGTTGTGGCATGAGCGCGACATCTCGCACTCCAGCGTCGAGCGCGTGATTCTCGCCGACTCCTGCGTCCTCACCGACTACCTTCTCGCCAAGACCTTCTGGCTGGTCGATGGCATGCGCGTGAATCCCGAACGGATGCTGCGCAACTTGAACCTGACGCAGGGGCTGATCTTTTCTGGGCAAATTTTGCTCGACCTCGCCGCCGCTGGTATGTTGCGCGAGCAGGCGTACAAACTGGTACAAGGCCACGCCATGCGCTCCTGGGAAACGGAGTCGAACTTCCGCGAGGCGATCGAAAACGACGCGGACGTGCGCAAACACCTGACGCTGGCGCAACTCGCCGAGTCGTTCTCGTTGGAGCGCCAGTTGACCAACGTCGACAAGATCTTCGAGAGGGTTTTCGCTTCATGATCGTTAACCCCGCCATCGAGCAGTACATCGCCAATCTCCTGCCCGCGCGCGACCCGATTCTTGCCGAGATGGAAGCCTACGCCGCAGCGAACAAGGTTCCGATCGTTGGTCCGGGTTGCGCGACGTTGATTGCTCAACTGGTGAAGATCTCCAAGGCGAAGCGGATTTTCGAACTCGGCTCGGCCATCGGGTATTCCACCCTGTGGATTGCGAGAGCCGCCGGACCGGACGCCGAGATCCACTACTCCGACGGCGATCCCGCTAACGCATCCCGCGCTCGCGGGTACTTCGAGCGCGCTGGAGTCGCCGATCGCATCACGATTCACACCGGTGATGCTTTGTCGGCATTGGCCGCAACCCCGGGGCAGTTCGACTTCATCTTCAACGATGTCGACAAGGAGGGCTACCCGGATGTATTGGAAGCGGTTCCCTCAAAGTTGCGGGAAGGTGCGCTTTTTGTAACCGATAATACCCTTTGGCATGCCAGGATATTATTGCCGGACCAAGACGAAACGACGCAGGCGGTCGATACCTTCAACCGTCGACAGTTCGCGCATCCGGAGTTTTTGACCGGTATGATCCCTCTGCGCGATGGCATGACGGTGGCCATCAAGTTCTAGAGGCGGTTGTAAATCAACCGAATGACCTGGTACTAGGTGTGCGGATACGACCATCGGCACAACACCTTACTACCAAACAAGCGATTTGGCTGCATGCATGTGCAAAATTTTTCAAGTTGAGATGCAGGTCCCAATAGATGAATCTTGATTCCTATCAACGGTTTAGGTCAATTGGAGTGGAGGTCAGCACCTTCCTCTGGCGATCAAAAATAGGACGCACCTCAATTTGGTACTTGGAAATTTCAGTAGATCCCCTACACTAGGGGAGGAGACTATTGATGGCCGCCGCCAAATGCTTGCCTCTTCCGATCATGCCGACTCTCGGCTTGGCGCGAGTGCTCCTGGTGGATGACAACCCAGCGTCGCGTTTGACCTTGCAGACCGTTCTGCAGGCGAGCGGGTACTTCGTCGATACAGCCGCTTCCGCAGCCGAAGCAATTGGCAAAATGGATTCCAGGGAATATGCATTGATATTGAGCGATTTGCATATGGAATCCCAGGAAGCCGGTCTTCGCGTCCTCGCGCACGCACGGGCGATGGAGTATCGGCCCGCCAGTGCGATCTTGTCCACGTGGCAACAGGGCCATGCGGAGCGCGCGAAACCGTCCGGCCCTATCTTGATAGAAACAGAAGACATACCCGAGCTTTTGGGTCAGGTCGCGGGGATGATCTCCGCCCGTGCCCGGCGTCTTGCTGTTCGCTCGATTCGGTCCCACAACTAAACCCTTTGGTAGGTACTGACTTAGGTTAGTGTCTTTCGATAGCTGGCTGTCTGACTGGCTTGACGGCGACGTCTTATAGGCGTTACCATAACCTTTAACAGTATCGATATTCCCCTGAATATCTGATACTGTCAGAAGACAAATGTTAGGCACAGACGGATTTCAAACTCCCCCGCGCATCCGCATCGGCATTGCCACCGACGAACCGATCACCGGACGCGGACTGCTCAGCGTGCTTCAGGAAGAAGGGCGCTATCGCGCCGTGTGGCTCCCTACGAAGCTGGAAAAACTGACGCAGACAAGCCTAATGATTGGCGTGGATGCGCTGTTCTTCGACATGGCGTGCGGGTTCCCCTCGTCGGTGGCGAATGACTTACGTGCGGCTGGGGTCACTGTCCCGATCATCCTATGGGCCCGAGAAGCTGAAACTCCGATCGCTCTTCCCGACAACGATCTGACGGTTGGTGTCCTCGATAAGCGTCAATCTCCCGAACTCCTGATCCCTTGCATTGAGGCCGTCCGGATGGGCCGCCCATGGACCGGTTCGGAAAGCGTTGGACCAAACCTCATCTCCGAACCGCCGCCGTCTCCCGTGCACCTTTCCGCCCGCGAAGGCGAATTGATGCGTCTCGTTTCCGAAGGGCTTTCGAATCGGCAGATTGCCGAGCGCCTACACCTTACCGAAGGGCCGGTAAAGGTTTATTTCTCTAAGCTGTTTCGCAAGTTGGGAGTCCGGGATCGAGTCGGACTCGCTGTTTCTGCGCTTCAGCATCCTTGGGAAGCCGCCCGCGTCTCCAGCCGGGGCCGTAGCCGTCTGCTGCGGAGTGCAGCCGCCACACCAGTATCTTAGTGTAAGATAACTACCGGATGGGGCCTTTTCTTTCCTATCAAGCCCCGGACGGGCTTCCAGTTCGCTGGCCAGGACTGGTGTCGTCAGTGGCCGTCCATATCGTTTTGGTTCCGGCTCTCGCCGCCGGACTTCAGCATGCTACTTCGCGTGCCCGTCTCGATCAACCGCCGCAGCGATCGACGATCGTGTATCAGGTGATGACGCTCCGGTTGCCCCAAGATCTCTTGCGGCAGCAGCCTCCGCCGCCACCGAAGCCGCCTCCGGCTCCGGTGGCGCGCGCCACGCCGCCTGCACCGGCGCCGAAGTCGGCTCCAAAGGCCTTCATGGCACCTCCAGTGCCCGCTCCCGCAAAGGCAGAAGTGGTAATCTTGCAGCCTCCAACGGTTCGCGCTGATCCGGAGCGGCTCAAAGACCTAAAGCTTCCGGCGTTGACCATGGTCACCCCGGCGGCCGTTCCGAGGGCTTTTCGCAATTTCGATGTCGGTGCGCTTGAAAAACGTCGAACGGCTACGAAAGTGCCCGATCCGGGGCCGCTGCCAGAGCCGCCCCCGAGTTACCGAGCCTAACGGCGATTCGCCCAACACAAGCGGCCGTTACGGCGCCGAAACTGGCGATTTCGACCGCCCCACCTCCGATGAACGTGATTGATTCGGCCCCGAAGGGCCCGAACAACACGGGCGGGCCGAAGGCCGCTAACCCCGGGAACCTAATCACCGCGGGCGCCAAACCCATTCCGACGGGACAGACCGTGAGTGTTCCGAATGTGATTGTCGCGCCGCCTGCGACTGGCCCGAGCCTTCGTCCCGGAGTTGTAACAGCGGCTCCGACGGCGGAGTCGGCCGGCGAGTCTGGAAAGGTGGCGTCTTCCAAGAATGGCGCCACAAGCACCGCGATCGTGCTCAACACCGCGCCGACGCCGATCAAGATAATTCATCCATCCACCGGCAAACACGACGTGACGATCATCCACAGTGGCGTGGAGCAGATGTTACCCGAAGCGCGCGGCCTGCTCGAAGGAGATCCAGTCTATACGGTGTATCTGAACGTCGGTTGGACTCGTGATTGGATTCTCCATTTTTGCGTGCCGCGCGAAGGGCCGCCTCCGCCGAAACAAGTAGGCGGTGTCGTGACGCTGGGCGGAACTCCGCCGGAGTTGAAGCCTCCTTACCCTCTCGTTACGCTCGCCCCTCCGCAATCGATTCTGCCGCCTGCTCCGCCCATTCCGCTTTCTCAGGCCGAACGCCGGCGCTTGCACATGCTGTTTCACGGATACATGGGAACGAATGGGAAGTTCCAGTCAATGAAACAGCGTGCGACGACCGAGTCCGACATCGGCACCGTTGTTTTGAAGCAGTTGGAGGGTTGGGAGATGAGGCCGGCGACTCGCGACGGACTCCCTGTTAAAGTACAAGTGATCGTAGTCGTGCCGACGGTTTGAGTGTCTTGCGCTGAAAGCCTGAATCCGGCGGTTGACGCAAGCTCTAGTAATCCGCGCCGGTCAGACTCTTCAGCACCGATCGCTGCCACGCTCGCAACTGCCGCTCCATTGCCGAGGCCTTCGCCGCTTCGGCGCTCGCAAGATTTTTCGTTTCGCCCCGGTCGGTGTCCAGATCGAACAACTCGCGAGAGCCGCCCGACGCCGCTCTTCGTGCACCATCCACAACCAGCTTGTAGCGGTTGGCCAGCATCGCCGCCGGTCCGTCGGAATCGGACGCTACGATCTCGGGGTGTTTGAAGTTCCGAAAACTGCGCGTGTACTTACCAGCCATGAGCTTCGCCGTGGGAGTGGTGCCCTCCTGCAGTTCCGCCGCGATGTAGGGCGCCAGCTTTCCCTGCGATTCCAAACGCGTTTGGAACTCCCAGAAGAAGATCGGTGACGGGCGCTCCTTCATCTTTCCATCGAGCAGCGGCTTCAGACTAATACCGTCCAGCGGACGCCTGGGCAGCGGCACACCGGTGATATCGCATAGTGTTGGCAGCATGTCGCTGGTCACAGCGTCGAAATTAGTCGCCCGCGCCTTCAAGCGCGCCGGCCATTCGATGATCCCCGGAATCCGGACACCGCCTTCGTAGACCTGTCCTTTTGCGCCGCGGTAGGGCGTCGTCAACCGGCCTTCGGGCGGCACGCCGTTGTCACCGCAGTACCAAAGCAGCGTGTTGTCGCGCAGGCTCGCTCTCTTGAGCCCTTCGCGGAGTTGGCCGATGGCGTTGTCCATCGCGCTAATTTCGGCAAGTCGCGATCGGATCGGATCCGCCAGATCCTTGTACATCGACAGGTAGGGCTCGACTCCGAAATACGGCTCGTGCGGCGAGCCGAACCACAATACGGTGAACGACGGCTTCCCTTGGCGCTTTGCCTTGGCGATGAACGCCAGCGCCTCCCGAACAACAATTTCGGAGCTTTCGCCGGGGTGCTTCTCGACGGGCCCGCCGTTGCGCGACAGGATGGGATCGACCTCGAAGAAATTGTCGTGCGACAACCACTCATGAAACCCCATTGCGCCGGGGCTGGTGGGCGAATCGGCCTTCACCGGACCCAGATGCCATTTGCCGAAGTGGCCGCACGCATACCCCGCTTTGCTCAGCAGTTGAGCGATCGTGATCTCCTCGGGCCGGATCGACCATCCCGGCGCGAACGTACCGTATCGATTCGGATGGCGGCCGGTCATGATGCTGCCGCGCGTCGGAGAACAGTTCGGATGGGCGGAGTAGAAGCGGTCGAGCCGCAATCCACCGGAGGCCATCTCATCGAGCACAGGGGTCTTCAGATGCGGATGGCCGTTGTAGCCGGTTTCATTCCAGCCGTGATCGTCACCCATGCAGAGGATGATGTTCGGGCGGTCCGGGGTCGCCGCGGCCGCCATCGTTCCAAGAAAACATCGTCGAGTCAGTCGCATCGCACCCCTTATCTTACCGGCACCCAAAGTTGCGTCGTGGTGTTGCCATTCTTCACGGTCACGATGTAGTCGCCGGGCTTTGTGTATGTGTGCTCGATCTTGGCGTACCCATCCGGCGCGAGCGCCTTCACGTTGCCGTCCGATTTGGTCGACCGCCTCGGCGAACCATCGCCGAAATCCCAAGTCTCCTCGCCATCGGTCTTGCCGAATGTGCGCACCTGAAACCGCACCACCGTGCCAGGTTTGATGTCGTGCCCGGGCGCGTAGTTGGCGTTGATCGTGAATGGATCTTCGTCGCCGTAGACGTTCACGGTCGCGAAGTCGTAAGCGAGCTTGCCGTTCCGATCGCGCACGGCCAGCGCCTCGCTGTAGGTCCCGGGCTTGGAATAGGTCATCTCCGCCGTGGCCGATTTCACGACGCGCCCATCGGAGAGTTTCCATTCGTAGCGGGCGGGCTTGTCGCGAACAAAACTGCGTGAAGCGTCGAGCGCGACTTTGTCGCCCACGCGCGCATAGCGGTGCGGCCGGGCGAACGCGATCACCTCCGGCTTGCGTTCGTTCAAATAGGCTTCCCACAAAAACGCGAAACCCTCTTGTGTGCCCCACTCGCCAGATGGCTGTTTGGAGACCGCTTCGAAGTGCAGGTGTGACCAACCGCCACTGCCGCCTTCTTTGCCGAGCAGGCCGAGCGTCTGGCCTCTCTTCACGGTATCACCAAGCTTCAAACCGGGCGCGAACGAATGCAGATGGCTGTAGCGGCAATACCAGCCGCGCGAATCGAGCAGATAGATCACGTCGTAGCGGCTGTTGACCGGTGTGCCTTTTTCGTGTCCTGCGAGAATCGGCTTGCCGAGCGAGACGATCCTCCCGTCGGTTGCGGCGACGACTTCGACGTTGGCCTCCGGGCCTCCCATGTCGAGACCCGCATGGTAGTAGACCTTCTTGCGCGCGACGCGCTCGCCACGGTCGACGTAGGTCGGCTCGTTCGACATCTGCGTATGTGTCAGAAACCAGCGCTGACGCAACGGGTATCCCCACTCGCCCGGTTGCATCCACGGTGAGCCTTTCGGCCAGACGCGGAGCCTGGCGGCGGCGCGCAAGCCCCAATGGTCGACTGTTGAGTTTTCGCGATACGCCGCGGTGACCGGGCAATCGATCTGAATCTTGCCTACCGTCACGGGCAGTTCGTAGTTGCCGCAACGCAACAGCTGTTTGACGCCGTCGACGGTAACGGAGGCGCGCGCCTCCCGGACCGCGCCTTGCGACTCATCGCGGGTGGCCGATGTTTCGATCAGCGCGATCGAGGCGCCGTGAGCCTGGCGCGTCTCGCCCGCATTCATGTCGAGAGTGAGGAACAGAACCGCTTGCAGCATTACCCCGCGATTGTATCGAAGCGGCGGCGCCGCGCGTTTCGCCCCAATCCAGTTGGCGCCGGCGCATGAGTACGCTACATCTGTAGGTATGGATATCTCTCGTCGGGCGTTGTTGGCTGGCGGCTCGGTTTTGGCGGCGGATTGGCCGCGCTTCCGCGGTGTGAATGGGACGGGCGTCTCGCCGGACCGGGATCTGCCGGTGGAGTTCGGGCCGGAGAAGAATCTGGCTTGGAAGTTCGACGTCACCGGCTCAGGCCATTCGACGCCGATTGTCGCGGGCGGGCGTGTCTTCCTGACGGCCGCGATCGAGAAGGAGCGGCGGGTATACGCGCTGGACGCGGCGACGGGGAAACTGCAGTGGACGCAGAAACTCGAGTCCCAGCGCGAGGAGCCGAAAAACCGGATCAATTCGGTGGCGACATCGACGCCGTTTTGCGACGGCAAGTCGGTCTACGTCTTCTTTCCCGATTTCGGCCTCGCGGCGTTTGGCGTCGACGGCGATGTGAAGTGGAAGACGCCGGCGGGGCCGTTCGCAACGATGCACGGCATGTCGAACTCAATGGTTGTTCACGAGGGGCGCGTGTTTCTGGTCGCCGATCAACTCGGGAACTCGTACGCAGCTGCGTACTCGGCGAGCGATGGGAAGTTGCTTTGGAAGACCGACCGGCCGAGCGGCGTGACGGGCGGGTACTCGACGCCGTCGATTTACAAAGACACGGTGATCGTCAGCGGCGCGTTGGAGTTGACGGCGTACGATCAGAAGTCCGGCAGGCGGGTATGGTGGGTAACCGGTGTGAGCGGCGCGCCGGTGACGGTTCCGTTGATCGACGGCGACCGGCTTTATGTGTGCGAGCCTCTGTTTGACGCCGATCAACCATTCGATCCGATGTTGAACGCGTTCGATAAGAACAAAGACGGGAAGATCCAACCGGCCGAATGGCCCGACTCGGGGAGCCGCGCGTTCGCCGAGCGCACCGATCGCGACTTCGGCAATAAAGACGGGGAGTTGGACGCGGCGGAGTGGAAGAAGTCGTTTGATCAGATTAAGGGCGCGGGCGGGCTAACGGCGGTGAAGCTGGGCGGGGCGGGCGATGTCACCAAAACGCATGTACTGTGGCGCGCGACGAAGGGGTTGCCGTATTTGAATTCGCCGATCGTCTACGAGGGCGTGCTGTATCATGTGAGGCCGGGCGGGATCTTCACATCGGTCGATCGCGAAACGGGAAAGACGCTGAAGGAAGCGCGTCTGAAGGACGCGGTTGGGGACTACTACTCGTCGCCGGTCGCGGCGGATGGGAAGATCTACATCGTGAATAACGACGGGAAAGTGGTGGTGGTGAAAGCGGGCGCGGAGTGGGACACGCTGGCCGTAAACGATTTAGGAGACCCGTCGTTCGTAACGCCGGCGATCGCGGATGGCCGGATCTACGTCAGGACGCGGAAGACGCTTTGGTGTTTTGGGAAGAAGTCATAGCGGCCCAGGCGTCGTAGCCGCCGATGAGGTTGACGACCTCGGCGAAGCCGTTGGCCAACAAGAGGCTAGCGCCGGCGGCCGCGCGGTAACCACTTTTGCAGTAGACGAGGACCGGTTTCGACTTAGGGATTCGATCGAGACGATGGTTAACGGTGCCGAGCGGGATGTGAAGAGAACCGGGGATGGCGCCTTGCGCGACTTCGCTGTCGTTGCGAACGTCCAGCATGGTGTAGTCGCCGAAGCGCTCTACTAAGCCGCCGGCGGTGATTTGCGGCAGGCTCGCGACGGGCTGATCTTCGCCTTGCCAGCCGAGGATACCCTGTGCGACATAGCCGACGACTTTGTCGATGCCGACGCGAGACAGGCGCATCCGCGACTCTTCCACTTTGCCGATCTCCTCGCATACGAGGATCACTTCTCGTTCGGCGGGCAGCAGCGATCCGGCCCAGGCGGCGAATTGTCCATTCAGGCCGATGTTGATCGAGCCGGGGATGTGACCCGAAGCGAACTGATGGCCGGGCCGGGTGTCGATCACAATCGCGCCGTTGCGGATGCGAGAGGCCGCCAGAATCGGTGAGAGCGCCGGTAGCGGCTTCATGTCGGAGAGGGCGGGCGCGCCGGCGCGGTTGATCTCGACGTCGCGGGCGAAGTAGGCGGGGCGTTCCGGCAGATCGGCTGTAACGACGGCGATGAATTCGTCTTCAGTCATCGGCCGGCAGGCGTAGTTGGTGCGTTTCTGGTCGCCAATCGTCGAACTGCGCTCGTTCGAGATCGCGCGGCCGCAGAGCGATCCGGCGCCGTGGGCGGGATAGACGGCGACGTCGTCGCGCAGCAGCAACAGCTTGTTGTGGAGGCTGTTGTAGAGCATGGCCGCGAGCTCTTTCGGCGTGTGGTTGGCGTCGAGGTCGGGGCGGCCGACATCGCCGATGAAGAGCGTGTCGCCGGTGAAGACGGCGGGGGGATCGACGATGACGAGAGAGATGCTTTCGACGGTGTGGCCTGGGGTTTCGAGGACGAGGATGCTCGCCGAACCGAGTTTGAGTACATCGTTATCGCGGACAGCCTTGTGAGGGAACTTGGCGCCGGCGTGATGGCCGAGCACAATCTGCGCGCCGGTTCGGGCGGCGAGCTCGCGATGGCCGGAGACGAAGTCGGCGTGGAGGTGGGTTTCGATGACGTACTTGATGCGGACGCCGAGTTTGGCGGCGTCGTCGATGTAGATGTCGACATCGCGGCGCGGGTCGATGACAGCGGCTTCTCCGCTATCGCTGAGCAGGTAAGAGGCGTGCGCGAGGCAGGCGAGGTAGTACTGTTGGACTTGCATGGCGGACGCTCCAACGGCTGGGGGATAAGCGGCGCCTCCGCGCCACTCTCCTCAATAGCATGCCTTAAAATTGATTTAAAAGCGAATCGGTTGTGAAATATTCAGCTCTACTAGCGACGGTGTTTTTCATTAGCGGATGCGGCCGGGTGGACGAACCGTTGCGGAGTTCGGATGTGACTCGGCTGATTGGGTCGGAGACCGATCCGGCGGTCTCTCCGGATGGAAAAACGGTTTGCTTTGCGTGGCGGGATTCTCGCGGCGTCGTGAATCTGTATTCGAAGCCGCTGGATGGCGAAGGCGACTTTCGGCAGTTGACCGCCGATCCAGAGATTGAGGCTTCGCCGCGGTGGTCGCCGGACGGGAGGTGGATTGCTTATTTACGGTACGCCAGCGCCGATGACGAGACAACGTCGGTACGGCTGATGTCGATCTGGGGCGGCGAAGAGCGTGAGGTGGCGGTGATCCAGCAGGAGCGCAACGACGAAGGCACGCTGGATTGGACGCGTGACGGCGCCTTTCTTATTGTCGGGGGCTTGTCGAAGATCGCGATTGGCGATGGGTCGATCACGCCGCTTGGGGTGACGGGCGATCAACCCGCGGTTTCTCCCGATGGCCGCGCGGTGGTGTACCGGCGCGGCGGCGCGATTTTTCGCGCGTCGCTCGGAAGTACGCCGTCCGAGCGGCAATTGGCCGACAAGGGAATGTGGCCGCAGTGGAGCGCCGATGGCAAGGAGATCATTTATAGCGAGGGCGGAAAACTCTGGCGGCGGGAGAATGCGACGGGCGGGTTGTTGGGGGAGTTGGAGTTGAACGAACTACGGCTCAACGATGTCCGGGCCGCCGCCACGGTTAGGAATGGGCCGTTCGTGTACACACGCGATTCGGAGAAGACCGAAGTCTGGAAGTTGGATGTCGCCGATCATCGTATGAAACGGGTGGTCGAGGGGGATTGGCCGGACGTTTCCGCAGACGGAAAATTGATCGTCTTTACCAATGGCGGCGGCGAGATTCGGATTTGCGACGCGGAAGGCCGCGATGCGCGGCCGATTCATGTGCGGCGCGGCGAGACTGTGATGGCGCCTGTTTTCGACGCCTCGGGAAGGACCGTGACGTTCGTTGTGAACGGCGAGGAGTATATTTTTTACCGGGACTCGGGAACGGTGAAGAAGAGCGGCGGATTCGAAGGCCGGCGCTCGTTCCCCGCTGAGAAGCTGCCGCATTCGCCGTTTCTTGCGGCGCGACCGGCGTCGGTTACCGCAGACGGTGGAACGGTTGTGTTCGCGCAGCTTGCGTCGCGAGGGTGGGATATCCGGAAGATCGACAACTACCGTTAGGGGCGTTCGGGCAGATCGCTGGCCATCTGCTCGATGAGCTTGCGCTCGTCCTCGTTGAACTGCTGCTGAAAGCGCTTCGATTCAACGATCTTCTTGCGCGCCTCGTCGTTTTCGGCTTTCTGCAGCCGCCGTACGGCGAGTTGGGCTTGCGGGCGTTTTTCGGGCGGGAAGGTCTCGCTGAATTTGCGGAAAAGCTGACGCACCTCTTGCTGCTTCTCGGGGGACATCTCCTGGAAGCGGGCGTAGGAGCCTTCCACGCGTTGGCGCTGTTCGGGCGTCATCTTTTCCCACTGTTCGAGGCGACGCTCCATCATTTCGCGGCGTTCGGGAGGAAGGTTCTGCAATGCCGTCTTGCGCTCCTCCGGCGACAGCCTGCGGAACTTTTTGAAGGCTTCGGGACGCATTCCGGGGCCGGGGCCTTTCCGTTTGCCGATTCCCATCGCCTTGAACTTCGGCTTAGGCTGGGGTTCGGCGCCGGCCGTCAGGCCGAACGCGAGGATCACCGCAACTGTGATCGGGCGGAACATTTAGATCTTCTCTTTCTCCGATTGCGGGGATTCCGCTTCCAACTGGCCGAGCATGTCGAGGTCTTCGAGCGCCTTCTCGGCTTCGACCACTTCCTGCACATTGATGGCCGGCATCAACTGCGGCGCCATGACATCGGTGCGGACGAAGAACACGACCGCCAGCGCGGCCGAGGCCGCCGCTACCGAAAGAACGGGCTTCCAGGCCGGTTGTCCTTGCAAGTAGGAACGCACGGGCGCCCAGAACTTGTCCCAAACGGGCACGTGTTCCAGGCGGTCAATCCGCGCGTACAATTTCTGATCGAAGTCCGCCGATACCGGTTCGGCTTCGAAGGCGTCCATCGCCATCCAGATTTCCGACTGCGCCGACGCCATGTCGCGGCATTCGGCGCAATGCACCATATGCCGTTCGAACATCGCGCGGCGGTCGGGGTCCAGAGACCGCGAGCAGTAGTCGAGCAGAATATCCGTATTATCGGTCTGCAACGGGCAAGTCATCTTTTGATCTAACATGTTCGCCAATCCCCCTTTCACGCCATATGCGCTAAACGCGCTCTTAAACTTTCATACGCCCGGAACAGCAGCGATTTGACCGCCGATTCCGAACACTCGAGCACCGATGCGATTTGCGAGTACTCCATTTCGTCGTA
>Ga0169931_10011467_pt1 | contig 12476 bp, 10 predicted proteins | sample Kivu_15m_20L_FD_129675 | JGI IMG/M metagenome (GOLD analysis project Ga0169931, IMG submission 129675) | Freshwater microbial communities from Lake Kivu, Western Province, Rwanda to study Microbial Dark Matter (Phase II) - Kivu_15m_20L... | ecosystem: Environmental > Aquatic > Freshwater > Lake...
GCGTTAGCTGGTAAAGGGTATGAAAGGCTGGTCTCTCGCTGGCGCAAGGTTGCATCCTTAGAGTCTGCAACTTAAATTAAGTCTTTACTAAGATTTCCATGCTTATGTGCAGTTGATACTTGCCCAAAGGATTAAAGTAACGGGATACTTAGGGTATATGTAGCAATAGGGTTTATAAGGGTTAAAGTGGACGCCACTTATCTCTTTTATAACTAAGAATAAAAATCAAGCGATCAATTATTCAGGAGCAGGAGGAAGTAAATTGAGCCAGAATAATTACTCACTCTCTCCCTCCTCCCAAGAAAATCTTCTAACCCCATCTGAGGTGGCAGCATTATTTAGAGTTGATCCAAAGACGGTTACCAGGTGGGCAAAGGCTGGCAAATTGACCTCCATTAAAACTTTAGGTGGGCATAGAAGGTATAAAGAGTCTGAGGTTAAATCTCTACTTAAATCGATTTCACCTGATCTACCAAATTCAAGTAGTACCAACTAATGATAGTAATTAAAGTGAGAGGTAGAAAATTAAAGTGAGTGAAGAATCAACCGATAAAGGTGTAGAAAAGAAGAGTGGGGATGATCCCAAGGCAAAGATGTTGGCGGCGCTGGCTAAAAAGCAAAAAGGACACAACACCGGTAAATCATCAGGTCCTACCAGTGGCTCTAAGGTTGGCGCAGGACAAACTGGAGGAGTAGCGCCAAAGATGCATCGCAGGAAAGCAGGCTCTGCTTAGTAACTTACATATAAACATGTTAAGTTCTAATCTGTATTAAAATTCTTTGTGGCTTGGGCCGGGATCGAACCGGCGACCTAACGATTTTCAGTCGTTCGCTCGTACCAACTGAGCTACCAAGCCAAATATATCCAACTTCCTAATTCTTGGTTTTTATCTCTACAAATGTAATTTAAAGAGATAAAAAATAAAGAGAATAGAAAACAAATCGCGACCCAGACGGGACTTGAACCCGCGACCTCCGCCGTGACAGGGCGGCGCGCTAACCAACTGCGCTACTGGGCCAGCTTTTAGAGCGAATTGAAAATTGCTTCTCAACTCACCTTTGCGTCCCCAACGGGATTTGAACCCGTGTTAACGCCGTGAAAGGGCGACGTCCTAGGCCACTAGACGATGGGGACTGTGGAAGGGATAAGGGTATCGGGTCATTTAATTTGGGCAAAACTAAGTTAAAAACTAAGCACCAGACATCACCAATCACAGCCACAGCGATAGATAGTGCAACAATTATCCTTATGGCAATCATTAATATGTGCACCGTATCCACCTTAAAAGATGCGGGCAAAGCATTAATCTCTGGAAATCTTGTTGCCTTTCCAACAGAGACTGTTTATGGGCTTGGGGTGGATGCAACAAATAAATCTGCAGTCACCAGGCTTTATCAGGTCAAGGGTAGGCCAACAGATCATCCACTTATTGTTCATATTTCATCTATGAGAAATTTAGATAAATGGGCAAGAGAAATCCCTGAGTATGCGATAAAACTTGCGCGCACCTTTTGGCCAGGGCCGATGACATTAATACTTCCTAGAACTGATCTAGCTAAGGACTTCATCACTGGTTCTCAAGATAATGTTGGAATTAGAATCTCTTCCCACCCACTTGCAACGTCATTACTGGTAGAATTTGAAGAGCAAGGTGGTCTAGGTGTGGCCGCCCCCAGTGCAAATAAATTTGGCAAAGTATCGCCAACTACAGCGGATGCCGTTAGTGAAGGGCTTTCAGATTTTCTATCACCAAATGATTTAATTCTAGATGGTGGCCCCTGCCTCATTGGAATGGAGTCAACCATTATAAATTGCACAAGTGCTTCACCTGTAATTCTTCGCCCAGGCGCAATAACAGCGGACATAATATATCAGCGACTAGGCATTACTACTGAACAAGGTATTGGAGTGGGTAACTTAAAGGTAAAAGCTTCTGGATTGCTACGAACTCATTATGCACCAAATGCTAAAGTATTTCTATCAGGTGACACCCAACCAGGTGATGGTTTCATCGCCCTTTCATCCATTGGTACTCCGGAGGGCGCAATTAGATTAGCTTCACCAAAAGACAATAATGAATATGCCCAAATACTCTATGAATCACTTCGACTTGCAGATAAGAAAGGCCTAAAGCGGGTATTTGTTATTCAACCTAATGATAGTGGGATTGGTTTAGCAATAAATGATCGATTGAAAAAAGTATCTGTGAACGTATAACTAACTTCTATAAATTAAAAACTAATGGTAAACTTAACTATAAATATATGAATCTCTATGGGTTACTGAAAATGTTGTAAGAAATATACAACCTAGTATTAATCAGCACAAATATTAAAAGTATAAGTTGGATGTTCCGTTTAGAATACCTTATTTCACATACCCTTAAGCCGAGCGCTCGAGGTGAACTAGAAATAACTGATGCGCTCGGAACTTATCTAAAGAGCGGTAATTTACATGTTAGAGATATTCCGGGTGAGGCCGAATGATAAGATAACGGTACACCGAGTTCGCTACATGATGCCAGCACATTTTTTCGAATCATTGAAGATAGACAATCAATCGAAATCGCATGTCCAGAAAAGATAGCCTTTCAAAATGGCTGGCTTAGTAAGAGCGCAGTGCTTAAACTAGCCAAATTAAAACCTAATTCAGCGTATTCAGATTATGTTGGTACGTGTTGTTAATTCTGAATAATACTACTTGACTAAGGACCAACAGAATTCCAATAAATTGTAAAGGTAACTTACGCCAAATCCATCAGATTTTAGTTGAATAGTGTTTCTAAATCTTTAGCGCATGTGAGTAGGTCGAATTGCTTAGTAAGATAATTACAAGTATTGTCCATATCTGGTAAGGCGCGTTAGGTGCGTGGGGCCTTTAGCTCAGTCGGTAGAGCAACAGACTTTTAATCTGTGGGTCGTCGGTTCGATCCCGACAGGGCCCACAATAGTTAAAAACTCAAGTCTTAATCTAGTATCATTTTGTTTGTTTTGGAAATTTTCCGCACCTTTTTAAATGGTCAATGTTTTGTATAAAATTTAGACGTATGTAAAAGTAATCTAATCAATAAGTTTTGTTAAGATCAAAACAAGTGATTTAATTGAGATGGACACAAAAAAATGTATACTTAACGATGTTTAGAGATAACCTAGGGAGACTTTATTAAGAGTTTTGTTAAACGAAATAACATAGACTCCGCCGAAAAGTGTAGGTATGTACTTGGTAAGATATTTAATGTTGAGTATATTACCGCCGACATCAAATCTGTGATTATCCAGAAAATCACGGCATTGAGTATTACAGATATAGAAATGATCAAAAGAAAAGAGTCAAACAAGAATTCAAATATATATCTAAGACGCGAACAAATTCTGTATTTGCTTAAATACTACATTACAGTGTTTTTCTTTATCCTGTTTGCGTTAACAATTTACTTGCTTGTTTGGAGAAGAAAGCAAGAAAAAGAGCGATTCAACCTTTTATTCGGCATAAGCAATGTTCAGTTTACTCAGATTAAGGGTGAAGATTTGGTAAATTTCATTAGGGAACCAAGATTTTTGATAAAAAATAAACACAAGGTTTTGGCTGAACAACGGGCTTTAAAAGTGGCAAATGTAAAAAATAGTGAGTTGATTAAGACGAGAGACATAAATCTTTATTTGTTATCATTTTTTAACTTTAGAGAAAGAATTCGTGGTATCTCAGAATTGTTTAAATCCTCAATACTTTTTTTTCGTTTATCGTTCTTGTTGCCGGAATCTGTAGTTTGCTTGAAAGAAATTATTTTTGAGATACCTGTTTCAAGAATTGCTTTAGAAATTGGACTTGTAAGTACGATAATGACAACAAATTCTGCTTACATTAAACAAGATCCGATCTTTCATATATCATTCACCAGAAGTGAATTTAGAACGATAATGTTTTGGTACTCTGACAATTCTGTACCTAAAGACACTAACGCAACACCTTTATTGAGATTCGATGATTCAATTTGGAATGACATGAAAATTAAACAACATTTCGTTTGGGGTAATTCACATTTAGAATACCTAAAGGGCCAAACAAATCAGTTAATTACTGCCGTTGGGAGCCAATTATTTTATCCTAAAGGTATAGAAACTTATCAAATAAAGCAGTATGATTTTCTGATTTTTGATGTGACGCCAATGAAAAGCGAAAAATCTTTTGATTTCTATACTACACGAAGATTGATAAAATTCATAAACGATATCGATATAGTTTTAAGCTCAAAACCAAATCGAGATTTAATTGGTGCAATTAAGTCAAAAAGGAAGTTTAGTCAGGATTTTCATAGCGGCACTTATATAAAATTTGTTAAAAGCTTCATAAGCAAGTCTAGTAAATATTCAATTATTGAACCCAATGTGAATCTTTATGAGCTCATTTCACGAAGCAAACTAGTAATAGGAGTTCCTTTCACGTCCCCGGTATTCATAGCAAAAGAGCTAGGGGTGCCGTGTTGCTATTTCCTAGAAGATGACATGGTAAAGTTACCTATGTACTATAACGATATAAAGGTACTTAGGAGTAAGTCAGAACTAAAATTCTTTATTGATAAAGTCACTGTAGTCTAAGTCAAAAGGAAGTAAGTGAATAAAGGCATTTATGGCATTATTGATTTGTTCAATTCAAATAGAACTATTGTTTCCATAGGAAGTCAAGAAGTTGTTCTGTCTTTACAAAAATTATTTCCAAATTCAAAAGTAGAAAGATATCCTTCAGGCCAACACAAAAGTAGTTGGGACATACCTGAGCAGTGGGAATTACTTAGCGCATCTCTTAAACGCATCAAAACAAATGAAATATTGTTCACTCATAAAACTTCTCCACTATTTATTGCTCCGTACTCAAAATCTATTGATCAGATATTTACTAAATCTGAACTTAGTAAAATTACAGTTTTTGATAGTTTTAATGAAGAAGAATTCAAATATCAACACCGGTTGGCTTACGATTCAAATAAAAGATTAAATGAGGTTTGTATTTCAATTCCTTCAAAAGTTTTTAACACATTTGAGGATAGTGAGAATTTTCATCTGGAGGTAGAGGTTAAAACTAAACCTGGAAATTTAGAAATTTTCAACCATGCTATCAAAGGTGGGTCAGGCAGCACAGTCTACTTTCTTTCCCATTATTGCCATCCTGGACAAATTAATGATGGATTGGCTGGTGTCGTTACATGCGCGAGAGTTATGGAGCGGATTTCAAATGAGTTTACTAACTTAAAATATAGTTACAATTTCTTGGCTTTTCCTGAAACTATAGGATCTTCAGTATTCGTAGCTGAGCATATATCGGAAATGAAAGATGGACTATTTGCAATTTTTGCAGAAATGCCTGGAGCACATTCTGATTTTAGAGTAACAACCAGTAGGCGAAATAAAACTTATGTTGATCGTGTTGTTGAATTCGTACTAAAAGAATCAAACAAAAACTTTACAAAAGTAGCTTTTAGAAACGGATGGGGAAATGATGAAATGGTATTCGATTCTCCAGTCGTAGGCATTCCTAGCACCTCAATTGATAGGGCACCGTTTAATTCTTACCATACTTCTGGAGATAATTTGAGTGAATTTAGTTTTGAAAAATTAGAAGAAACAGTCGATGTGATTGTAGGTGTTATCAAAATTCTTGAATCAGATTATATTCCATCACCAAATTATGTCGTACCCCCTCAATTATCAAAATTAAATTTATACAAAGATTGGAAAGAAGATAGACACTTCTACGACTATACAATGTCGTTATTGGATCTTGCATCATCCGGTAAGAGCTTGTTTGATATTGCGATTAGCGAGAATATTCCTATAGATTTTGCAAACACTTTCTACACTTCTCTTAGTGAGCACGGATTAATAAATAAAAATAATTTGAGCGCAAGCTATACTAGAATTTTATTTTAATGAAAATCGTTTTTACCTCAGGAACTGCCCGGGGGGGTACTAATTTAAGAACATACGGTCTTAGAGCACATCCAAATATATCCTTAGGTATCGATGCAATTCTACCTTTATTTAAGTACTACCGTTACAGAGTTCTAAACCCGGATTCAGCCAATCTGCTGACTTTGCCCAAAAACTGGAATGACCCACTTCCCGATGTTTTTTTCAACAATCAATCGTTAAAGGATCTACAAAAAATATGGGCAACTGGTGAAAATGTTACAATAATTGATCAGCACTGGGATTGTTTGTTACCAGAGATACAGAAAAGAACTAAGTTGGCCTCACCTGAGTTAGTTGATGAGATGTCAGGAATAGTGAGCAATAATTTTAAGCAGAGTATTGTTAATTATCTTGAAATAATTGATCTGAAATCACAAAAAGATAATGAAATTGTAGGTTTCAATGAGAATTGGGTCTCTGAATTTTTTCCAAATCTTAAAACACTTTTCCCCGATGCAAAATTTATCCACTATATTAGAGACCCAAGATCAGTGTTATTCTCTTCAGAATTTCATGAACCTGATTTTAAAAAACACCCTGCTGTGTTTTCTATGGCAAGGCATGTGAGAAAAAACATGTCCCTCGCAATGTATTTTTCTAGTCTGGATGTATTTGCAAAGAATTATTTGATTACTAAATATGAAGATTGTGTTGTTAATCTCAATCAGTATTCTAGAAACATCTGTGATTTTCTTGAAATAAACTTTGCCGAAACAATGTCAGACTTTTTAGAGTTCAAACTTAATGAGAATCGTTTGAATGGTGTATTTTGGGAGACTTTTGTGGCATCGGTTAACTGCTGGAGAGAAATAGTTGATAGTCCCTTGATTAACGCCGTTGAATGGTTGAGTCAATATGAAATGAGAAATTATGATTACGAGTTAGTGAATAAAACACCAATAATCACGGATAGAACCGAGTCATTTCTTCTATTGAATATGGCTACCTCTATTGGATGGAGTGAAAATAAGCATGACATACAAGAGCAAATTAAAAAAGAAAAAGCTAGATTCGAATTACTTCACGATGAAATTAATGCTGTGAATTCAGTAAAGAACTATAACTTTCAACCAAAAAACTATAGTACAATTAATATTGGAATGTATGGAGGAGAATGTGGCTAGTATTTCTAAAGTCACTCAGGATGTTAAAGAGTATTACACTGATAATTGGACTAAAATCGCGAACTGTTACGAGCTTGATTCCGATGGCATTCCTCTAGATTCAGCATGGTACAGAAGGAAAATTTATAATAAGTATCTCAGTTTATTTAGACCAGAATCAGTCATAGATATCGGCTGCGGTGGCGGTCAAACTGTATTAGACGCTTTAAATTTGGGACTTGATGTAAAAGGATATGAACCAATCAGTGATCTTGTAGATTTTGGAAGAAATAAACTGGTAGATGCCAATTACGATTCTGCATTTATCCAATTAGGTGATGCAAGTGTTTTAGAAAGTGTCAGCGAGTCTTCCGTGGATTCAGTCGCTCTATTGAGCGTAATACCTCATATACCAATCGAAGATTGGGCTGAACTACACAGTCAAATTTATAAAGTCCTCAAGAGTAGTGGTACTGCAATTATTGCCTACAGAAATGAATTATTTGATTTGTTTACAGCAAACAGATTTACTGTTGAATTCTTTATGAATAATTTTTTTACAAATAATCATTACTCAAATACACATAGAGTCAAGTTACAAACCGAGCTTGGCTTAATGATCCCAAACTATGATAAACCAGATAAGAATTTCACAGAATCGCAAGATAAACGCTTCGGTCAATTGAATAGACCAAAATGCAACCCACTGACGATAAACAGATACTTAGCAACTTTTGGATTTGAAATCGAAGGTACTTATTTTTGCAATTTTCATTCAAAACTACCTTTAATGATTCCAAATGAGCTAACAGATAAATTTATTAAACACAACCTAGAGTTAGACCTAAGTGAAAGCTGGCAAGGAAACTTTATGGCCTCTATGTTTTTGGTAGTGGTAAGTAAGCCATGAGTGTCAATTTTTTCGATAAGAAATATTTTGAAACTTATGTAAGTAATAAACAACGAGAAGCCACTTATTATAAAGAAATGAGTTTGATTGAGAAGCACATAGCAGGCGGTAGTGCATTAGATTTTGGCTGTGGCTATGGAAATATGATGAAAATCTTAGAATCGAAGGGATGGAAGGTGTTTGGAGCGGATGTCTCGAAAACAGCAATCGACTATTGCAAAAAGTCTGGGAAAAATGTAAGTCTAATTCAAGGTGGTAAAATAAAATATAAAAAGAAATTTGACTTAATTATTATGAGAGGCGTTTATCAGCATTTAATTTCACCTATTGAAACACTTAGTTATTTAAATAAATTAAACTCAAAAGACGGATATTTAGCAATTTTAGCAACACCAAATATTAACTCTAAACTTTTCAGACGAACAGGAAGATTACCTCAACTCACTAAAGAGATTGTTTATAATCTACCGAGTGATACAACAATTTTACATGCGCTTTATAGGACAGGGTATAAAGTAGTGGATGTTGAATACCCTTACTGGAATAGTGGCTACCAAAAACCAATAGCAGATGTATTAAAATTTGTCTTAGCTGGTTATAAACATATCGGCTTACCAGCCTTTCCACGAAGTGTTTGTAACATTATTGCCAGGAAGGAAATTAGTGTTAGATAGCAAACAGTTTGATAATTTACTGATAGATTTGTTTCCATTAAATCGTTCACTAACTGGTGACGGTAACAGAAAAACTCTAGAAATTCTTAAGCGAATTGTTCCTACTCTTCAAATTAAAGAGGTTAAGTCTGGAACAAAAGCATTTGATTGGGCAATTCCAAAAGAATGGAGAGTCAACCATGCATATTTACTAGATGAACGCAAGAATAAAATAATTGACTTCAAGGATAACAATCTTCATTTAATAGGTTATTCAGTTTCTTTTTCCGGAAAGTTATCCCGTGATGAGCTAAAGCCACATTTGCACACCAGTGATGTCCTGCCAGATGCAATTCCATATGTAACTTCTTACTATGATTCAAACTGGGGATTTTGTGTCACAAAAGAGTTCAAAGACAATCTTAAAGATGAGATTTATGAGGTTGAAATCGATACAGAGCATTTTGAAGGTAGCATGACATATGGTGAAGTATTTATAAAAGGAAATTCAAAAAAAGAAATTTTGTTTTCAACTTATATTTGCCATCCTTCAATGGCGAGTAATGAAATTTCTGGCCCACTAGTAGCAATAAATTTAGCCATGGATTTATACAATTCTAAAAAAAATGAATTTAGTTATAGATTTTTGTTTTTACCTGAGACAATCGGTTCAATATTTTATTTAAGTAAAAATTTAAAAAAAATGAAAAAAAATATAATTGCTGGCTTTGTTTTGACTTGTCTAGGCGACAATAGAAACTGGTCATTTTTAACTAGTAAATACAAGAAAACTTATAGTGATAAATTAGCAGAGTTTGTCCTGCAAGAAAATAAGATTATATTTAAAAAGTATGATTTCTTGAACAGGGGTTCGGATGAACGGCAGTATTGTTTTCCATCCGTTGATCTACCAATAGTTTCAATTATGAGATCTAAATACGGCGAATTTAAAGAATATCACACGTCCTCAGATAACCTAGATTTTGTTAATGGCGCAAACCTAGTGGAGAGCTCGGCTTTGTATTTCGAAATAATTAAAGTGATTGAGTCTAATTATTTTCCAAGAGCTACAACACTTGGTGAGCCTATGATGAGCAAGCGAAACTTACGTAAAGGTAGCTCAAATAAAAAGTTAGATGACTTTGATGAAAATGTAATGAATTTTTTGGTCTATTCAGATGGACAAAACGACTTAATTGATCTGGCAATTAAGTTAAATATTTCCTATCAATCTTGCCTGGAAATCTCTGAGTTACTAAAAGAAAATGGCCTAATCAGGTAGTTCAGCTACTGGAGGTTTGGTTTTGCTAGGTGTACTATTTATCATATAATAGGGTATTATGTCCTATATGTCTATTAACCACTACAAACTAAAGGTGTGTTCGTAGAGGTGAATAGAGGCAGCGACGGTTGACTCTGAATTACAAAACCGGTTAGCAAGGGGCAAAGCAAAATGGCGTTTAAGGCCAAGAAATTCAAGGCAGTTGAGCCTTCAACTCCTGCTTCCTGGAGCGTTGCCCAATTTTCATCTTTCTACACCCAAAATCGATCAGAGCTTATTGCTCACGCCAATCGAATTGTAAAGGATAGGGCAAAAGCAGAAGAGATCACTCAAGAGGCTCTAGTCAAGTTCATGCTAGCTGCACCTGAGTTATCAGGTAATGATCATACTCTTTCGTATCTACACCGCACAATCGAAAATCTATGCATCGATTTATTCCGTGCTGAAAACCGCAGGCCAAATCTTGTTGCCCTAGATGATGTAACCGCTGAGGTTGAATCTACTTGGCAGGTTTCTGGTGATCATTCACAAGTAATTTCATCCGCAGAGGATGCCGCAATCATTCGTCAAGCACTTTCTTTATTATCTCCAGCAGAGCGCGCTGCTCTGGTTATGTGGGAGGTAGAGGGTCGTTCAACTTCAGAAATAGCAAAAGAGCTTGGTATCAAAGAGTCAGCGGTTCGACACACAGTATCGCGTGCCCGCGCATCATTACGTAAGATTTTATCCGAGCTGGTTATTGATGAAGAGCGTGGTCTGACTGCTCTAGATCTTTTATCTACCACCTATAAGAAGGCGGCCGAGTTTGCCGGTAAATCATCCAAGATTGCCCTGACCTTTATCCTGGTATTAACAGCCTTCCTTGGCCTTAACTCACTTACCGGAAATGAGCCAAATACCACTATTACTACTACCTCCTCACAGCTTTCAAATAGCCAAGATCTACCTACAGTTGCTATCCCAACTAAACCAGATCTCGCTCCGGTTGCTAATCAGGTAAATAATGTACGCAACACCATTACTCCATCTGAGTACGCCGATCATATGGAGTTATCTGTTGCTCAACTGCAAACTATTACATTAATGCTTTCAGTTCTAGACCAAACAGAGGGTGGGCCAGCGCCTACTGAATAAATTAAGGTTTCCGACTCATTTTGGCATTACACGTGTGTGCCAGGGGAGACGGAATTAGAGGATCGAAAGATCTTCGAGCCGAAATTAGGAGATTCCTAATTTCGACTAACGAAAGGAAACAAATGTCTACAAAGACAATTAAGCAACGAATTGCATTAGTTGCTGTGTCGGCTTTAACAGCAGGATTATTCACTGTTGTTACAGCGCCAGCAGCTAAGGCGGAATCAGGTGCGTGGCTAGGTTCTACTGCATCATTGATTTTACATACCCGTGCGGATGCTGATGGAACCGCGGATGTCCCAACTGCTGCAAATTTGGCCGCAGCTGCAAATCCTTCAGTTGGTACTTCAGTTGGCTGGGTATCTGATACCTCTTCAACAACCTCTGCTAACCAGGCCGCTTACGCTATTGGTTCAACAACTATTGGTACTTCCGTAATTGCAGGACTTGCCAGAACTGGAGTTGTTTTATCAGGAGCAAAGATTAGCTTTATTGCTAATAGCGCAGCATCGGAAACCACAACAGTAGGAGTGTCAGTTGTGGTAACTGGTGGAACGCTTGGTTCTCTTGCTACTACATCTGAAACAATTAACTTGGCTGGAACTCAAACCTCAGCATCGATTTTCACTAATCAAATTGCTGGTAACCATGCAATCGCAGGTGTATTTAACGTAACCGCTGCTGCAGGCTCAACCGCAACAATCGCTGCATACACAGGTACTGGAATAACTGGAACCACTACAAGAACTGCTGGAGACCTAATTGGTATCTGGACACTTACAGTGGCTTCAGCCTCAGCATCCGGTGTTTATAGTGCAGCAGATAGCACTGTTAATCAACAGCCATGTATCCTTTACTCAGCAGGCTCTACCGAAACTAATGCGTTTGATACTACATCACGATGTGCTAACGGAACTGTTGGTGTAGTTTATGTAAGCCTAGTTGATGCTTATGCCGCATCAGTAAACGGTGGAACATTAACAGCAACCGTAACAAGTGGTCTTGTAAATGTGGCTAATGTTTACAGCACTGTTTCAGGTGACAATTATGGCGCTACTTCAGCATTTGACTCAGCAACCGCCACATCTCGAAACTATGTATTAGTTACTCAACCAACAGCAAATACCGCTGGTTCAAGCACTGTAACAATTACATACAACGGTACAGTTGTTGGAACAAAAACTATAAACTGGGGTGGCGACGTTGCCTCTATTGCTGTTGATCCTGCAAATTCAGCAACAGTAATTGGTAATGGTGTCACCTCTACAACTTCAGGCACTTCATATGCCTTGAATGTTGTTTATGTATACAAAGATGCTGCTGGTAACGTGTTATCAGGTTTAACACCTACCTTGGTAGATGCAACTGGCTCAATGACAGGTGCCACTTTGTCAACATCAACTGAAACAACAATTACAGTGCCACAA
>Ga0169931_10011468_pt1 | contig 12476 bp, 13 predicted proteins | sample Kivu_15m_20L_FD_129675 | JGI IMG/M metagenome (GOLD analysis project Ga0169931, IMG submission 129675) | Freshwater microbial communities from Lake Kivu, Western Province, Rwanda to study Microbial Dark Matter (Phase II) - Kivu_15m_20L... | ecosystem: Environmental > Aquatic > Freshwater > Lake...
GAAGAGCTGTTTCTGTTTTCAAATATGGATTAGATTACCTCTCTGAATGCTTGCTTTCTGGTTTTAACAAGCTGAATATCAACCTAGTAAAGTTTTTGTCGTGTACTTAGACAATTTTGTATAATTTTTATAGATTTGCCGAAAATTTATAAATATGAAAACAAAACATTTGACTCTATTAATATTGTCCCTATTACAGTTCAGTTTTTCATTTGGACAGGGACAAACCTCCGTCGCAAAGTTCATTATAACAGATGCTTCAGAAAATGGAATAGACATGACGCCTATAGCCTTAGTAAATGAAGCGTATATTGTGTTTTATACGAGTGATAATGACGGTTTAATTTATATGGCAAATGTGTGGCCTAATTCCGATTCACAAAGTTTTGGGCCAATGTATGCTTTTGAAAGCGAAAAATTGAGTGAAACATATGAAACATATGAAGTAGACATATTTTACTTCAATTGGAGGTACGCGAACACATATGACAATAAAAAAGGAACGGCAAAAGTGGAGGTGGTTAAAATTTATAAACCCCAAGGTGTTGCATTTATAATAACAATCATTCCAGAAAATTTGGACATCATAGTTTACAAAGGTTACATGGAAGGAACCATTAATTTTTCAAACTATTAAATCAATTAAAAAAACAACTATGAAAAAAATAATATTCTTCGCTTTACTGGGTATCCAGTTTAATCTCGCTGCTCAAGAAACAGTTCTACCCATGAAAGGCTCGTACATCTTTTATGAGTTTAAAGAAACAACGGCAAATACCACACGTCCGATTTTAGAGTTTTTTACTGTCTTAGGGAAGGGGCCACTACTTTTTCAAACATTAACACAAAAATATTTGGAATTCTCTCTTAATTCCAGCAAGAGCGGAATAAAAGACATGATAACAATTAGTTTTATGGGTTGTTATTTAACCGATAGAGGGCAACCCCTGCAGCAGCAATTTGGTTCAGGTCAATATCTCATAATTGGTTCTTCAAAATTCAGCAACCTTATCTACACTGGATTAGGGAAAATTTTGAATGTGAAAAAAAAGAAAGTACGAGGTTTCACTTTAAAAGCTGATGTCATTATAAAAATTCATTCAAAAAATGAATACTCTTTGATCTTCTCGAATTTTAAATATCATACATCCTATGAAAAATCAAATATGCTTACAATCCCTGTAATCGTAGAGGCTGAAGAATTAATGAAGGTAATCAAGGATGAGGAAACCACACATGAATACGTTGCCTTCTTGAATTCGATTATGCGTGAGGTGGCTGTCATTTTTCAAAAAGAATTAAAACGTCTTTATGAAATAGATAATCATTAATAAAGGCTCGACAACATTAAATTAATTGAAATTTGAAAAGACTTTACGAAATTGATGAGCTTTATTGATGATAGAAGAATAATTCACTCGTTACCCCTCGCTTAGCAGGACTTGTAATGCGCTAACGGCAACGCAGCTTATCTCACAACTTTATAAATTTTACGAAGCCTAAGCCAAACCACAGAACTCTAAAAAACGGTGTATTTTCTTAAAACTTATATAACCTATAAAGAAACAACTATGAAAACAATGATTTCAATAATTCTAATTGGGATAGCATTAAATACAAAGGCTCAAAAATTTTATAAGGACAAAACAGCATCTTTAAATGCAATTAAAGAAAAAGGATATTCATATGCACAAGACCAAAAAAATCCAAACATATACTGGTATAAAAGGTATGATAGTTACGGTGAGTCAATGGTTCAATTAATATTCGAAAATAATATTTTGCGAAAAGCAGTACTGGCTCATCAGAATTCTAAGGCAACATTAGACCGCATGATGAACTTGTTCAAAACAATAAGCCGTGAGGAAACCCTAGATTTTGAACTTGATAAAGGTAAAGCAACAAACACTGAATACTACTCAGGTAAAGCGCTTTATCAAACAAGTAATGATAACAGGACAAGGGATTATTTATTCATCATAATTCCGCTTAACTAAAAATTTGAATATAGAAAATTTTCGCCTAAAAGAAAATTTTTATCATACTGTGCGCTTTTTGGCCTTTTTGCCTGTTAATAAACTTCTTGGAGAATAAAATTAAGTATAATCACACAAATAGAAAAAACACATCATAATAACAATGGTCAGCACAAAAAACAATATATTAAATTATCTGATTATTTTGGGAATTATTCTCATTACAATTGTTATTTACATACTCCCAGTGTCATATTTTGATTCAGCATTACACGAAAGTCATTGCATTCACCAACAATGGTTGTCAAAGCCATGTCCGGGATGTGGAATGACACGCGCATTTTATCATGCCACACAATTCGAGTTTTTGAAATCAATCACCTTTAATCCAAGCATAATATTGTTGCTGCCTACTATTTTTTTTGAAATCCTATTTCGCTTTGCTGATGCAAAATGGATTTCCCAGCTTCGTTTCTTAATGTACGTGCTATTTTGCATTTCGTTATTTGTGACATATTTTATTCGCCTTATTTTTTAACCTTAAATAAAATAAATTATGAGAATCGTTACAAAAATCCTTTTAAGTATTCTGATATTCTGCGGCGGTGGTTTGCTAGTAACTTTAATTGTGCAAGGAATGGGTAATAATGTATCCAGTGGCGGGATTGGTCCATTTATTCTATACCCAGCAATAATTTATGGCATTTGGGCTGTTTGGAAATACAATCCAGATAAATCTAATGACGATAAGCACAATTTAAACAAAAACTGATGTTTATTGATTATTACGATATTCTCGATATAGACCCAAAAGCAAGCCAATCAGAAATAAAGGCTGCTTTTAAAAAACAAGCACTAAGGTGGCATCCAGATAAAAATGCTGGTGCTGACACCACGCAAAAAATGCAAAAAATAAATGAAGCTTACCTAATTCTAAAAGATTCAGAGGCGAGGAAATTGTTTGACGCAGAGTATCACAGGTATCAAGAGTTTCAGACAAAACAAAAGCAAGCACGAAGGACAGAAAAACAGAAAAGAGAGAGATATAGCGAAACTAACAACGAAACGCAACAGGAAACGGGCAATACAAAAAACCAAAATGATCAAACAAAGAATCACCAAAAACAATCGAAAGACACCTATGAGATATATGATGAAACATTAAAAAAATGGATGCAAAACGCACGCCAACAAGCTGTTCATCTTGCCAAACAAACTATTGATGATATTCGAGGAATGTCCAAGGAAAGTGGCCAGGTTATGGGCAATGTAATAGTTCATGGTACAATTCGCTTTCTAATCTTTGGGTTGGTGATGACAATAATTGTTCGGGCATGCAACACTTAAGACCTTTTAAATCAACATCTTAATAATATCTGAAGGCTTAAATCAAATTCTACTGTCTGTTTCAAGAACAAGTAATATTGTATGAATGGTAGTATTGAAATGAAAATTTTCGGTCTGTAGATGCCTACAACCTATATGCACCGATCCGCAGCATTTGTAACTAGTCAGCAGCCAAGAAATGAATTCTAGAAATTTATGCGCCAATTCCCTGCCGTAAGTTTTATCATTCGCTGCCCTCATTTAGTGCCTTGCTGCACGTGAGTTGCATTCGTGCGGAGCCTGTATCAACAACAATGTAAATTGGGAATACCCAAAACATTACTCAACCATTACCTCTATACCATCTTGCGGTGGGGGTGTTTGCACTTTAACATTGAACTTGTACTTCAAAAAAAGCAAAACCATCACCAAAATAGCCACATACATCACAATACGAATGAGGTATTTGTAACTCCGCGTGTAGTTTCTGTATTGCTGCAAATTCAATTTCCGCTCGGACTTCATGCCGCAAAGATAAATACTGTTGGGTTTGGGGGAATTGTTTATTTTTGAATCCCAAATGAACCAAATGCCCCAAAACAAAAATATTCTCATCACAGGTGGAACAGGATTTATCGGTTCGCATACCGTTGTCGCCTTGCACCACTTGGGTTATCGGCCAATTTTGTTGGATAATTTGAGCAACAGCAACATCAAAGTTTTGGATGCTTTGGAAAAAATTTCTGGAGAAAGATTTCCGTTTTATGAAGGCGATTGCAGAGACGCACGCATTTACGAACGTATTTTTCAAGAATTTCCCTTCAGCGCCGTCATCCATTTTGCGGCATTCAAAGCCGTTGGTGAATCGGTGCAAAATCCTCTTTTGTACTTCGATAACAACATCAACAGCACCATAGTATTGATGCAGGCTATGGAAAAACTGGGTGTTCAACATCTTATTTTTTCGTCATCGTGCACGGTGTATGGCAACCCGAAAACCCATGTGGTAAGTGAAAGTACGCCTCTCGAAAAACCGGAATCACCTTATGGATTCACCAAATTGATTTGCGAACAGATGATTGCTCAAGTTGTAGAATTGCAGCAAGATTTTTCAGCGGTCCTGTTGCGTTATTTTAATCCAATCGGCGCTCATGAATCAGGTTTGATTGGCGAAAATCCGATTGGCGTTCCGAATAATTTGGTTCCGTATATCACCCAAACAGCAAAAGGGCTACGCAAAAAATTAGCTGTCTTTGGTAACGACTATTCAACCCAAGATGGCACCTGTGTTCGCGATTACATTCATGTGATGGATGTGGCTGAAGCGCATGTGGCCGCACTGCAATTCTTGGAAAAACAAGAGGTCCAAAAAACCCATATTTTCAACATTGGAACGGGCAAAGGCACAAGTGTATTAGAGGCTATTCAGTATTTTGAAGAAGCCAACAACATCAAGCTCAACTGGCAATTTGCACCACGAAGATCAGGCGATGTAGCCGAGATTTTCGCGAACACCGACTTCGCTCAACATCAACTAAAATGGCAATCAAAAAGAGATATTAAACAAGCAATGAAAGACGCATGGAGATGGGAAAAAAACAACAAATAATCGCAATTTGCGCTCTAGCGCTTAGCTTGGCTTCAACGTCGTGTGGAAGTATTCGCAATAGAACCCTCATGGTTGTTGACGAAGTGAAACCCAACGTGGAATCTGCGTTCCAAGGTGTGCATGCCAAGGAACCCGAAAACGGCGCCAAACGCGATAGATTGATGCTCGATGTGCACTACAACGATTGGTTGGGTGAACGCTCAGAAGTGAAAACCGGATGGCGTTCTATCGGCTACAATTGGAATTTTTATCACGATATGCCGCTCAATTCTAAAAGCACAGTTTCCATTGCTACAGGATTGCGTTTCGGGAAAACTGTGGTGCAGCACAACGGCTTTATACAAGTAGGAGACAGCATCAACCAAAGCATTTTAATCTCCACCAACAACATGGAATTTCCAAAAACAAACCAACGCTTTGTGCAGTCGCATTTGGAATTGCCTTTGGAATTGCGTTTTCGTGGGGTTAACAAAAAGTCATATCGCCTCACCCTCGGCGGTTCTATTGGTGTGCGATTAAACAGTTATGAAAGATGGCGCGAAGGTTCTGATAAATTCAGAGAATTCAACCACGCCAATGCAATGATTTGGAGGGCTGGTGCCTACATGCGTTTGGGTTACAATCGCTGGAATTTTTATGGCGCCTATTATTTCACGCCTTGGTTCCAAGGAAATGGCAATTCCAAATTAAATACGGTTCAGGTGGGCGTGAGTTTTTCGTTTTTTTAGTGGATTTCGTTTGATTAATTTCCGATATTTGACGCTATGCAAAGCTCAGAATTAAACCCCATTTATCAGCAAGCCATCGATGCAGCTATTGAAGCCGGCAAAGTGATTATGCAATATTATTTGGGCGATTTGCATCCTGAGAAAAAAAGCGATGGTAGTCCTGTAACCGAAGCCGATAAACATTCGTCGCGTGTAATTCGAGGTTATTTGGAACAAACAAACATCCCAATCATCGACGAAGAAATCCACAATTCTGATTATCAAACCAGAAGGAATTGGACCCAATGTTGGTTGGTCGACCCCTTGGATGGCACCATGGAATTTATACGCAACAGCGACGAATTTTCTGTCAACATCGCACTCATTGACAACAACAAGCCCATTTTTGGACTCATCGCCTCTCCCGTGCAGCAATACATGATGTTTGGCGGACCTGAAATTGGTGTTTTTGAATGGCATTATGAAAAAGAAAATGAGATTCATGCTGTAGATAAAACCACCGCCAATGGGGGGATTTGTCGGGTAATTTCTTCTAAATCACACGGCTCTGGCGAAGTGCAAACATTTTGCGAAAACCTGAGAAAAAACCACGCGAACGTTGAGCTTTATAAACGCGGCAGTGCATTGAAATTCATCGACTTGGTGAAAAATCACGCACAGTTTTATCCACGATTTGGGCCAACAATGGAATGGGACATCGCCGCAGGTCAAGCGATTCTCTCATCAGCCGGCGGAGAAGTAAACAGCATGCAATCTGGAAAGCCCTTATCCTACAATAAAACCAACTTGGTGAATCCACATTTCATCGCCAAAAGCGCATCGGTATGATGAAAAAAAGCGCATTGTTACTGATTCTAAGCGGAATTTTTATTCTGAACAGCTGGTCGCAAGTGCGTTTCATGCCCATGGAGCAGTATTATAAAGACAGGGCTTTTCTAGACTTGCCAACTGATAGTACTATAATTTCAACATACCCCTACCAAGCTCCAACATTTTTCCCCGTTTTAGAAAATCGATTTTACACGGTTTCTGATTTGGATACCAATAGCCAACGCAACACTTGGTTTGGGAGAAAGCTATTTGATGAACATTTTTTCCAGTACCAAAACAAGGAGTATTTCCTGACCATCGACCCCATTCTGAACATGAGTTTGGGAAGAGATTTGCGCGACACAGAAAACAAAAATTTCTTTCACAACACCCGTGGCATCAGAGTTACAGGCGGTATTGGAAACTATTTTGGCTTTTACAGCACCATCATGGAAAACCAAGCGCGCTTTGTGGATTATCAATCGGATCAAATCAGATTGCGCGGCGACTATGGCCCAAACAGCCAAGGGACTATTGTTCGAAGAAATGGCTTCGTTTCTGGAGCTTCGCGTACAAAAGCCTTCAAAGGTGATGCTTTCGACTATGCTTTTGTGACCGGTGGCGTAATTTTCAGACCGCGTAGAGATTTTTTCTTGACGCTCGGCAATTCTCCTTTGTTTGTCGGTGCCGGACATCGTTCTCTTTTCCTTTCAGACAACAGCGGCGTTGCTCCTCATCTGCGCATCAGCTGGCGCATTTCCCCGATGTGGTCAACAGAAATTGTTTATGCCCAACACATGAACATGATTCGTTCGGGCATCAGCAATGACGGCACAGAAAGTCTATTCGATAGAAAAGGATTTACACTCACTTATTTGACTTTTCAACCCAGAGAAAACATTCAAATCAGTCTTTTTGAAGGTGCCACATGGAGCAGAGGGACCTCCACAGAAATGAAGCGCGTTGATCGCCTGTATTTTAACCCGGTTCCATTGGTCAACCCCTTGATTTTGGGAATGAGAAATCAGCGTTCCAACATGGTTTTGGGTCTTCAGGGTGTATGGACGATTTTTAGTTGGATGCATGCCTATACCCAAATTGCCATCGACGATTTTGAAACCATAAAACCTGCATTTCAAGCGGGAATTCGCTTTGCTGAGCCTTTCAAAATAGAAAATCTCCATGCCCTTGTGGAGTTCAATTATGTGCCGGAAACTTTTTATTCGCACGACAACAAAAGACTCACCTACACCCACAACAACATGCTCTTGGGTCACCCAATGGGCGCTGGTTTTCAAGAAGTTTTGGGTCGATTGAATTATGAATACAAACGCTTCGGTGTATCGGTGGCGGGCAATTTGATGTTCACAAGCTACAATCCGCAAACCAAGATTTATGGGGCACCTGTTTTGGTGATTCAATACAACCCATCCACACTCAGTGAAAACGCAGTTGTTGCTTTCGGACAAGTAGATTTTTTATACCGCTTCAACAGAAAAAACAACCTGCAAATTTTTGCCTCGGCGCTTTATAGACAAGCCAGAGCCACGAGCGGATTTAAGCATGAAACCTTGTTTTTCAATCTGGGCATCCGAACGCCTTTGTTCAACCAATATTTCGATTATTGATGAAGTGCTTCAAATCCATATTGTTCCTCGTTTTTCTTCCCATGTTTTCTTGGGGACAGGAATTTGTGCCTTGGGATTCCTATTATTGGCAAGACAGTGCCAGCAACAGCCAAGAATATGATTTCGCCTTCCACAGCGCCATTTATCCCAGAATCAACAAGCGAAGAACAGATTTTGGTGCCAATTTGGATAAATCATATCTGCCCAAGCGCTGGTCTTTTATGCCTGTGAGCGATTTTGTTGTAGGTTTAAGCAGACCAGGAAATGCACGCATTGGTGCTGGATTTGCCGCGAATTATGTGCCCATTCGTGGAATGCATCTGCGATTTGCCTATGTGGCTGGTTATGCCATTGACGAAACAAGTCCATATGGAGGAAGCGCCAGTCCTTATAGTTTCCTGCGTTGGAATATCCCCAATTTTGGAACACACTACCACGATATCCGAACACGTTTGAGTTATTCGCCCAACAAATATTTCAATTTTCAGGTGGGTCTTGATCAAAATCGTTTTGGAGAAGGCGACCGCTCTTTGTTGTTAGACGATTACGGTTCGCCCTACCCTTTTGCAGCCTTGCGCTTGAAACTTTGGCGCGCAGAATATCTGCTCTTGCACACTTATTTACACACACCCAATTCAGGGCAAATCAACTTCCGACCTAAGCACAGCACAATGCACTACTTGAGTTTGAATCTCTTCAAAGGATTCAATATTGGCTTTTTTGAGGCAGTCGTTTATGATGGTGTCATTGAAGGTCAAAGGCGTGGATTTGAATTTGAATACCTCAATCCGATGGTGGTGTATCGCCCTGTGGAATATGGTTTGGGTTCAACCGATAAAATTCAAATTGGCGTCAATCTATCCTACCGTTTTTCGCCCAAACTGATGCTCTACGGACAAGTGCTCATCGATGAATTTTTATTGAAAGAAGTCCGCGCAAGAAGTCGCTGGTGGGCCAATAAATTTGGCTTTCAATTCGGTTTAAAAGGACAAAGCGAATGGAACGATGGTCAGATTTCATACAGCTCAGAAGTCAATGTGGTGCGGCCTTTCACCTACGGACACAACAATCCGGGTCAATCTTTCACCAACATGAACTTGCCACTAGCACATCCCTATGGCGCCAATTTTGCGGAAAATTCAACGCGCTTTTTATACCGCAAAAACCGCTGGGATTATGGCTTGGATCTGGTTTATCTCCTTCGCGGCGAAAACACCAATTACCAATACGGCAGCGACATCAACATATCCAATATGAATCGCCCTTTAGACGACGATGGCAAACGCATCGACTATGGCTACTACATCGGCAGCGGTATGAAATATAACTTACTCAAACTGCAGGCCACGGTGGGCTACCAAATATTCCCAAAATACCGCATGCGCGCCTTCATAACCCTCGATTCATCCTGGCTCAGTCAACAAGGGAGCACCAACAACTACATCGGCATGTTCTTCGGGTTTAGAAGTGAGCTCTGGAATGATCGGAGGAATTATTAGGGGGGGTATGAAAATCATCGCATACATTCTCGAAATATTTGCTTGGCTGAGAATCGCACTGTCGCCAACAATTTTAGGCTGTATATTGGGTCTTTTGATTTACAATGAAAGTCCAACAAAACTTGGACTTGTTTTTACTCTTGTAGTCGCCTCAATTGGCGCCGCATTGGGAATCGTTTGGGCAACACGTGTATCCATAAAAAAAGGAGCACTAAAGTTTATTACCCGATATCCGAATGAAGAAGATGAAAATCACGTTGAAGATAAAAAATAACACACATTATTTGCTTAAATCGGCAAGATGACCAACTTTATGAAAACGAAATTACTCTTACTCCTCACCTTGTTTTTTTCCATTCGCGGCCTCTCCCAAACCTGGACCCACGTCGGACCCATTTCCACCAACTTACTTCCGGTGAATGGTTTGCCCAATCTTTTTGAAACAGCGCAAATCAACCTCATCGAAGTGGATCCGCGCAATGAAAATCATTTGTTTTGCGGTGGGCGCTTTGCGGGTTTGTGGGAAAGCACAGATGGTGGCGGCAATTGGACCCGAATCCCAACGCAGCACTTGGGCTCAAATGGCGTAGGGAAAATTCACTTTTTGAACGCGCAAGAAATATTTGTTTCGAATTTGCATGTTGTGGTGGGTGGCGTGAAAGTGCAGTATTCCATGCTCAGCGGCATTTTCAATTTCAAAACCAAACAATGGGAGGCGGTGAATCGTCCGAGCGATGAAAAACACATCATCCACGATGTGACTTCATTCACAGAAAAACAAAGAAATTTCATCGTGATGTGTACGTCCATCGGGGTTTATATTTCAGATGACAGAGGTCTTACGTGGAAGCTCTTTTCGCAAGCGCCTACACAATCGGTTAAAATCTTGCACGATGATAAAAACAAAGTAGCTGGGTTTGTCTTTGGAGGATGTCATGCCGAAACTAGAATCCCAGAAGCGCGTTATTGTAGTTTGAAACAAGTGATAGACAATCAAGGCAAAGAACTGAAAATCATTGAATTGCCCGTTTACAATAATGGATTAATTCGTTCCAATTCTCAAATCGTGCTTAGTAGCGTAAGCCAAGAAGCCTTGGTTGAAATTGGCGAAGTGCGCAGCCTCAACGATTTTGATGTGTTTGTGCTTTCCGACCAAGATGTGACCTACAGCAAAAAACAAGGTCAAGAAACCAAAGTGGGTATATCGAGTCATTTGATGCTGTCAAAAGTGAGATTTCACAAAGCGCAATTTGAAGCACCGATTTTGGTTGACCACGATACGCATTTGGGTCAGTCTATTCTTTTCGGCGCACGCACGGGATTGGTGTATGATGCTGATTATAAAGGTGTTTGGTTTAGCGGCGTAAAATTACATTTTGCCCACGACCCCGCTTTTTCTACCAAAAAATACCGCGGCATCAGACAGGGATTTAAAACAGGTAAAGGCGTAATTCACGACGATATTCACGAATTGCGCATTTATAATCAAAATGGAGCGCGATTTCTAATAGCGGCTTGCGATGGTGGAATTGCCAGAACCCAATTGCCTGAAAATAAAAACCTCGATGCTTTCAATCCCACGAGCGATATATATTTTGAAGGGCTCAATAATGGCTTGCACGTGATGTTGGTCAATGGCTTTTGTGGTGCATCCAAAGACCCCGATTTTTATGTAGTAGGTGGATTCGACATCACAAACACCGATTTTTTCCGTGCCGACCAAGGCAGAAATGAACACACCGAAGCCACATGGGAAAATGCCGGTGGCATTATCGATATGTTCGACAATTCGCGCATCGTAATCGACGTGAGTCTATACACGCATTTCTACCGCTTGGTGAAACTTGATAGCAACCGCGTGTATCAAGTCTCCGAAAATCGCACCTTTTATGCGCCTCTGAATCCTGGAGAAACACCCATGAAAGCCAATCCCAGCCAAGTGAGTGGCAACCATGAAGCGGTTATTGGATTTCAGAGACGCAATTTTGTGCAAGACCCATTTCGTCCGGGTCGGATATTTTATGTGAAGCACAAAGTGGGTTTACATCGTTTGGACACCGCCTCGGGCTTATTTGTGCGCATTTTAGACTTAGCAGAAATGAACCCAGAGCTTGAATGGGCAGGTTGGAGCAACGATTGGCGCTGGTGGCGTTCTGTTTCTTTTTCGCCGCAAACGCCCAACAGCATGCACATCATCATCAATGGCTCCGATGACCCAAAAAACAACATACAAAACCCCATGATTATCAAATATGTGGGGCGCAATTTGGATGCTTGTTTCGGTTTAGACAAAATGCGTTTCGATGAAAACGGAAGAGCACAATGGCGTTTAATCTCTGAACGCCTATTTAATAAATTCAACAAAATCATGGGCACACAACTCACCCGTGAGCAAATTCTAGAGCTCGACTTGGTGGATGTGGAAACCAGTCCGAACAATCCAAACAGAATATATGTGTTGATGCGCACCAAAAATGACCCAAGCGTGAAAATAGTGATGTACGACGGCAAACGCTGGTTCAATTGGGGGCAAGGTTTACCCAACGACGAATTTGCCTTGGCTATGACCATGGATTACCGCAGCAACGACGGCATTTATTTAGCCACCGACAAAAACATCTATTACCGCGATAGAACCATGACCGCATGGGTGAATTATTCAGGAAATTATCCGAAATTAAACGCCGAGCAGTTGGAAATCAATTACGTAGAAAACACGCTACGCATCGGAACGTTTGGATTGGGAATTTGGAAAACCACTTTGTATGGGCAGTAAGAAACAGTTCCGCCTGTCTTGATACACGCTCCTATCGTCGCGCACTCGACAGGCTAAAATCGCGGTAAATATTAATACAGGGACTATTATAGCGAACCGAGTGGTTTTTGTGAGGAACGAAACA
>Ga0169931_10011469_pt1 | contig 12476 bp, 9 predicted proteins | sample Kivu_15m_20L_FD_129675 | JGI IMG/M metagenome (GOLD analysis project Ga0169931, IMG submission 129675) | Freshwater microbial communities from Lake Kivu, Western Province, Rwanda to study Microbial Dark Matter (Phase II) - Kivu_15m_20L... | ecosystem: Environmental > Aquatic > Freshwater > Lake ...
ACATGCGTCGGGCCGTGCGATTCTGTTCGTGCCGCGCGTGAATCAGTGTCCCGGTCGTCCGACCGGTCCTGTGGATGTGATGTTGCCGGACGGTCAGACGTGGGTGTTCAAGTTTGTGCGCGTGGCGTGCAGAGTAGCGAATCGTCAGGGCGAATCACGGAATCGATTGAATGAGTTGCTGCGCATGTGGTTTGGGGACTCGGCAGGCCTGCCTGGGCACACGCACACTGTTGTTTTTTCGGGCGTGGGAGGAGTTTGGAGGTGCGAGCCACTGCAAACCTCAGTGGAGACAGCAGCAAAGCGGGGTGACCTGTCGGCGGAGGCAGTCACGGTGACTGGGGCGGGGTATCCTCATGGATTAATCGTGGACCACGTGGGGGGCAGTGAGAGAGCACTGACCGTACCTGTATGGAGTTTGCAGGCTGCGGCCGGGAATTGGAGCCACGAGCACAGCCCGGACATTGTTGGCTGGCTTCCAATTGCGGATCGACAAGTGCTGCCGGGAATGTTTGTTGCTCGGGTGACAGGCCGCTCGATGGAACCCCGAATTCCAAACGGTGCATGGTGCTTGTTTCGGCCGTGCACTGGTGGCAGTCGTGAAGGACGAATTCTGTTGGTGCAACTGCAAACCGATGAAACCCAGTCGGATGGTGGGCGTTTCACTTTGAAAAGATACCACTCGAAGAAACGCAAGACTGCAGAAGGCTGGGAGCATTCTGTTGTGGAGTTGCAGCCATTGAATCCGGCATACGAGCCAATTTCGCTGGAGCCAGGGAATGTGGACAGTGTTGTGATCAATGCTGAATTCGTTGCTGTTTTGCCGGCCACATAGCCCAGAAAATCAGGCAGTTTTGATGAGTTTTTGGCAAGTTAGAGTCTAACGAATGCCCACCGACAAATCCGAATGGATGCAGAAACTGCATTTGTTTGGTGTGTCATCAGGCTCAAAAACTGCAGTTTCTGCGTGGCTCATACTTTTTGCAGTTTCTCGTTGGAAAAACAAACTGTGTCTGGTAATATCGGCAATCTGCCGAACTGTTTTGCCGAAAACTACCGGGCCAGGGAGATTCACGTGTCTGCTGGAAAAGCTGTGGTATTGCTGAGCGGCGGACTGGATTCTGCTACCGTAATGGCAATCGCAAGTGACGCTGGTTTTCAGGTTTCGGCTTTGTCGGTCAACTATGGCCAGCGACATGCGGCAGAGCTGAATTCTGCACGCCGGTCTGCTCAGGCTGTGGGGGCCGCGCAGTTTCAGACGATGGATGTGGATCTGCGGGCTGTGGGCAAATCGTCGCTGACAGCTGACATTGCTGTGCCGGTCGATCGTACAGTTGCCCAGATGAATGCTGCGATTCCTTCGACCTATGTCCCCGCAAGGAACACGGTACTGCTGTCCTGTGCACTGGCGTTCGCCGAAAGCATCGGGGCTCGGGATATCTTCGTCGGTGTAAATGCGCTGGACTATGCCGGATACCCGGACTGTCGTCCTGAGTACATAGCGGCGTTCGAAACCCTCGCGAATCTGGCGACGAAGGCTGGAGTGGAAGGCGAACGATTCAGAATTCATGCCCCGCTGATTCAAATGACCAAAGCTGAGATCATTAGGCGAGGTCTGGAACTGGGCGTGGACTTTCGCCTGACCAGCTCGTGCTACCAGCCAGCGGAGGACGGTCGAGCTTGCGGACGCTGTGATGCCTGTCTGTTGCGTCTGGCTGGATTTGCTGAGGTTGGGGTGCTTGATCCGGTCCAGTATGTTCAGCGGGGGAACCCCTGACGTGAGCTACTCGATAAAAGAAATCTTTCTCACGCTGCAGGGGGAAGGGGCGTTTGCGGGTCACCCAGCGGTGTTCTGCAGGTTTGCCGGATGCAATCTGTGGTCGGGCATCGAGGCGGACCGTGCTGGTGCTCGCTGCACATTCTGTGACACTGATTTCGTTGGAACGAACGGCCCTGGCGGTGGTAAGTTTGGGGATCCTGAAGTGCTCGCTGAGGCCATCGCCGGTTGTTGGCCGGCAGGCGGACAGCCTCTTGTGGTGTGCACGGGCGGTGAGCCGCTGTTGCAGCTCGACCAGTCTCTGATTAGTGCTTTGCATCGACGCGGTTTTCAGATCGCGGTAGAGACGAACGGGACACTACCTTTGCCCGGAAATCTCGACTGGGTCTGTGTCAGCCCCAAAAGCGTAAAGGATCTGATTGTTCAGGCCGGTGACGAGCTCAAGCTGGTTTTTCCACAAACCGACTGTCCGCCAGAAGAATTTGCAGCACTGAATTTTCAGCACTTTTACCTGCAGCCGATGGATGGGCCGGATGTGGTGGAGAACCAGCAGTTGGCGGTGGACTATTGCCTGAGGCACCCGCAGTGGCGATTGAGTATCCAAATTCACAAAGTGCTCGGGTTGCCATAACGAGAAGGGAGACTGTTTATGAAGCCAATCAACGTCATTGTGACTTGCACGAAGCAGAAGTCCCTGGAGGCGCCGGCAGCCATGCAGTTACGTAACCTGCATGGGAGGTCGGTCGAAGGCAGGCTGCGGGAATGGAAGCGTCAGGCTGATCTGTATTCGGGCGAATCGTGTACAGCCCGCAGATTGTACGCAGGTGATCACTGGGCGGTGGCAAAGTCTCTGGAGCAGACCGGGGGCAAGCGATCTGCCGTTCAGGTGTGGGTTATTTCAGCGGGTTTCGGTGTGGTGTCTCTGGATACGCCGATTGCGCCCTATTCGGCCACGTTCTCGACGCGGCATCCCGACACGGTCGTACTTCCGGGACACGTCCAGACTGCGGTGTGTGCTGCCGAGGATAAACGCGAATGGTGGAATGGCCTGACGACTCTGGAGTGGACTCGTGAACGCCCGATCTCGTTGCGTGATCTTGCCGCAGAGTTTCCTGACTGCCCGATGGTCCTTGCCGCGTCGGCCAATTATCTGCATGCTGTTCAGGATGATCTGCTGGCAGCCCGAGAATTGCTTGATGATCCCGACCAGTTGGCAATCTTTTCTGCCGGGACCGATGAGCTTTCGGGGCTGAATGAGCATCTGATTCCCTGTGATGCGCGGCTGCAGCCTCTGGTCGGCGGGATCCTCAGGTCATTGAATGTGCGAGTGCTGCGGCAGTATCTGAATTCCTGTGGGACGCGAAGCACCGTTGGGGTGAGAACTGCGAAGCGCGTGCTGGAGGGCTGGTTGGCAGCAGCGCCTGAGCGGCCACGATATGATCGGGCACCGGCCAGCGATGAAGAGGTGCGTCAATTCGTGAGTCGCGCCATGCAGGTTCAGGCTCGAGTTTCGCGAACGGGATTGCTGCAGGCATTTCGGCAGAGTGGTCGGGCGTGTGAGCAGAATCGATTTAAGGCCCTGTTTGGTGAAGTGGAGGCGGCACGCCATGGCTGAATCACGCGAATACCGTCGGCGGGCTTTGAAGATTGTGCAGTCACCTGCACATCCGCTGTACCTGTTTACTCTGACAGGCCGTGAGTTGCTGGATATTGCCGATATTTCGCGGGTGTCGCGAGACGATGCCGGGAAGCTTTTGGGATACCAGCGATCGGAGGTAAAGAAGCATGTGCAGAACATCGTTGAGTACCTGAACTCAGGGAATGTTCTGTTTCCGAATGCCATAATTTTGGCGTTGTCTTCGGACGTGAAATTTAAGGGAAGTCGCGGCCCGGACGTGAGTGACGGGCACGCCACTTCCGGTACGCTGGAGATCACAGTCAGAAAAAATGCCAAGAAACCGGCGTGGATTGTGGACGGACAGCAGCGAGCGCTGGCGTTATCCAAGTGTTCGAACCCGGATATGGTGATTCCGGTCAGTGCCTTTGTCGCTGATGACGTGGATGTTCAGCGTGACCAGTTTCTGCGAGTGAACAGTTCGAAGAATCTGCCTCCGGGGCTGATTACCGAATTACTGCCGGAGGTGTCTACAGCGCTGCCACCCAGGCTGGCGCAGCGGAAAATACCGTCTGCGATCTGTGACTGGCTGAATCAGGCGGAGCAGTCGCCATTGAAGGGAATGATTCGCCGAAGTTCGTCTTCTGATGAGGAACGCAGGCAGGCAGTAATCACCGATACATCAATCGTGAATATGATGGACGAAAGCCTGAAATCTGCTAGTGGTTGTCTGTTTCCCTACCGGAATTTGGCGACGCTTGAGACTGATTTTGAGGGTATCTGTCGGATCCTTGTGGTGTACTGGACGGCGGTGCGGAATGTGTTCCCGGAAGCCTGGGGAAAGTCTCCGGATAAAAGCCGTCTGATGCACGGAGTGGGGATAAGGGCCATGGGGCGATTGATGGATCGCATCATGCCCAGCATTCGAATCCATCACAAGAACGCGATTGCAGAAGTGCAGCGCGAGCTGCAGCGGATTGTACCTGAGTGTCACTGGACCGAGGGGCGGTGGGATGAACTGGGTGGGCTGCAGTGGAACGAACTGCAGAATGTGTCTCGGCACATCACATATCTGTCCAGTTTACTGGTAAGGAAGTACACGCAGGCGTGGAGTGAGGATCGATGAAGTTCTTTTTTCCTGACAGTCAGGATTTGGTTGATCCCAGCTTCGACTTCCAGACGGAAAAACGCAACGACCTGCGAATTCGTCAGCGCGATGACTTGTATGCGCATGAAGTTTTTCCGTCGCCGCCGTATGACGGTATGCTGGTATCCAAGGCGATTGTGGAAGGTACCGGCAGCAGTACCGGGCGATATACGCTGGGGCAACAGCGACGTTTTTCTGCCGAGGGTGTGCGAGAGTTTCTGCGCCTTGCGTCGCATCTGAAAATCATGGGCGACTGCGGAGCGTTCAGTTATGTGCGAGAACCTGAACCCCCGGTGACTGTGGAGGAGGTGACTCGTTTTTACGCTGAAAGTGGCTTTGACATTGGCGCCTCAGTGGACCATGTGATCCTCGAATACAATCCACAATGGGATTCCAAAGCTCACGGTGCTCCTCCGGTGCCGGACGACTGTGTCAGGCGCCAGGAGCTGACTCTGGAGTTGGCTCGTGAGTTCCTGCAGAACGCAAAAAAACAGAAGCTGCAGTTTGAGCCACTGGGTGTAGCGCAGGGATGGAGTCCCGGTTCGTACGCAAAATCCGTGTCTGCTCTGCAAAAAATGGGCTACAGCTACATTGCTCTGGGGGGCATGGTTCCGCTGAAGTCACCGGAGATCCTGGCGGTGCTGGAAGCGGTGTCTGAAAAACGGAAGCCGGAAACTCGATTGCATCTGTTTGGTGTGACGCGACTGGATCATGTGGTGCAATTTGCCAGCCACGGAGTGATCAGTTTTGACAGCACATCGCCACTGCGGCAGGCGTTCAAGGACGACAAGGACAATTACTACGCGGAGGATCGCACCTACGTGGCGATTCGCGTGCCGCAGGTTGATGTCAATCCGGCGATGAAAAACAAGGTGCTGTCGGGCGAGGTGAATCAGGGTGATGCGTTTCGTATGGAGCGTCAGTGTCTGGAGGCACTTCAGCAGTTTGACAAGGGGCGTTTTAAGCGGGCTGAGTTGCTGAAATTGCTGCACGAATACCAGCAGATGTTTGGTGTTGACCGAAAAAACAACATGGCTGCGTATGAGGAGTTGTTGACAGACAAGCCATGGAAGTCATGTCCGTGTGCGGTTTGTCGGGATTTGGGAATCAATGTTGTGGTGTTTCGGGGCGCGGAGCGGAATCGCCGGCGGGGGTTTCACAACGTGTTTGTGACTTACCGGAAGTTGCAGCGATTGATTTGAAGGTTGGTTTGTGCAGGCAAGAGCGGGTGGCGGAATGTCGAAGAAGCGTGCAGGGCGGGTGTTGTCGGTACCGGCAATCGAGTTTCGACAGGGCGGCGGGCGCAAGCTTTACAGTTTTGCGATTGACGGGAAGTTGCTGCACAGTTTTTGCACTGTGTCGCGCGTCAGCCGGCAGGGGGCGGAAACCTTGACGGGCTACCAGCGTCCGGAGGTTGCCGCGCATATTTCGCAGATCCGGGATTATCTTGAGTCGGAATCCCCGATTCTGCCGAACGCAATTGTTGTGGCGTTTGATGGAACTGTTAGGTTTCACCCGCATCAGGGGATTCCGAAGACGGGCTACAGCCGTCAGGGGACTTTAGACATTCCCCTTGGTCCCTTTGTTGACGAGACTTTGAAACCCGGCTGGATTGTGGATGGTCAGCAGCGTGCGGCGGCCATGCGGGATGCCCGGGTGGAAAGTTTCCCGGTCTGCGTTGTGGGGTTTGTGACTGACGGGCTGGAAGAGCAGCGGCAGCAGTTCATTCTGGTCAATGCCACAAAGCCACTGCCTAAGGGTTTGATTTACGAGTTGCTGCCTTCGACGGAAGGTAAGTTGCCGGTGGCCTTGCAGAAGCGTCGCCATCCCGCAGAGTTGGTTGAGCGGCTGAACTTTGACGAAGACTCGCCACTAAAAGGCATGATTCGGACGCCGACCAATGGAAAGGGGTTGGTAGCGGACAATTCGATGCTGCAGATGCTGAGCAACAGCCTCACTGATGGAATTCTGTATCGGTATGACGACATCGAAGATCAGTTGCAAGTCCTGAAGGCGTTTTGGGGCAAGGTCGCACAGGTCTTTAGCGCCGACTGGGGGCTGCAACCTAAGAAATCAAGATTACTCCATGGAGTCGGAATCATTGCTCTCGGTTTCGTTATGGACACTCTGGCCGAACGAAACAAGTCTAAAAAGGACCTCGGCATTATATTCTTAGATGGGCTTCGCAAGATCGCAAAAGAATGCAAGTGGAGTAGTGGGGAGTGGCACTTGGGAGTTGGGTATACTTTGAAATGGAACGAGGTGCAAAATGTGCCTCGTCACATACAGTTGATTGCAAATCACATACTTTCTATTTTAGCTAAGAGTTAATTATCGGTTCACGAACAGTCGCTGTGCGCACTTTCTCCTAAAGACGGACTTTGCATCAACCAACTCTACTCTGCCCTCGTGGGTGACTCGCCAGAAAAGAATTTTGAGCACTTCCTTAAAATAAAAGGGAATCGCATCCCATATGTGGATGTCGCTTTCTGGAACTCCATCGGGAACGATGAGAATAGGTGTTACACTGCTCGAGTGAAATTCCCGATCCGCAATACCTCGCACTAACGTGTAGTATCTTAAGATCTGTCCAACAGCGCGATCATCCAAACGTTCGTTTTTGATTTCCACCACCCCAATATCCAACCAGTTTTTTCCGCATGATGCAATCATATCTGGAACAGCATTCCGTAAGGCCAACACACTTCGAACAAGTGTCTTGGCTGTCCGGGATGCGGAGTCGGAAAGTTGGCATTTGAAATAGCGTTCATCAAGACCGGGACGGCAGCCAATGACAGCGCTGTCATCACTCCAGAACTCAAATAAATAGCGATGCAAAAACTCTTCATTGTGTATCTGCCCGTTCCGCAGCACTAAAGCCATAAACTTTTGTATCTGATGAGACCAGGCTTCGCGATCCTCGCCGAGCAGGTTACAGAGTGTGCGAAAAACGTTCCAAACGACATCTGAATCGAATTTCGAGTACTCACCACGATACAAATGGGGGCAGGCGTGCTCGCTGACCAGAGACTCTCCGTCAGCAAGTCTCCTGCCGGTTATCAGGCACGTTTGATGGTAAAGACTACGCGCTACTAGTTCAGGTGAGATCATCCGTCTGCAGTCCTGACTTGACGAAGGTCATTCCGCGTGTGATTGTCGCGAGTTTTTGGGGATCATCAAAAGATGGATAAGAGAACTTTAGTTTGGCGTTTGCGGATGATGGTTTCAACGATCCGCCCGCTGGCCACTGGACTTCAAAGGATGCCCGCCATAAGCAAACATCGGAGTAGAACTCATCTACATACGTTGCGTCACGCTCGCATGCACAGCTGCGGAGGCGAGTCTTCGCCTTTCGTGTGATGCTTGGCCAATCTGCTCCCCCATCAATCTCTAACAGTGCACTATTGTCTTCCCATTCTGCAACGGTATTCGGTAGGTGAAACTCCAAAGTGAAGTAACCGTACGTGGAGTCATCAATCGGGATGGGCTGTACATGATGGGTGCCGTCTTGGAGTAGCGTACCGTTAACGCTGGTGGCATTTCCATAAACCACTGATGCATCTCTCCGGACATTTGCCTTTCGCATCAGGTATTCAGAGCATGCATTGATAGTCTTCGTTTGTACCTGCACATTTAATGTTCCGTCCTCATTCTTGCTTGCAATATATGTGCCCAAGGATGGGTCAGTGCGGAATAATTCTTCATTTGATTCCTGGAACATTCGACATTCCATAGGCAGGTTGACCTGCATTTGGAGTCGAGTCAGCACGTTCTGCCAATGCTCCATCCTACGGATATATCCGCCAAGACGGGCAAATGCACGTATAAAGGAATTGCTGTTCGCAAGGTCAACGGCGCGAAGTTGCCGATTCATCTGTTTGGCGTCATCGACGGCCTTCTGCAAGCGTGCTTCCGAGGCTTGAGGTTTCTCGGGGTCAATTCCGTCAATGGCAGGTTTAATGACCTCAAGGTACAGATTCCGGAACGGATGTAAGTCGGCTTGCACACCGTCCAGATCCGCGCGGACAACCAGTGTGCGAGCAAGTGCATAGAAGTATTCACAGTAGTAGGACGCCATCTCGCGGCCAAGATCGTCATCATTCCTAGCTATCTTGATCTCCGTCCCGGAAAACATCTCTGTCACAGTGTGGAAGAAAACCGACATGGTCATCAACGTGTGTTTGTCGTTCTGGCTCGAGCTCACTTCAATGTTTTCATCGAAAAACAACTGAGCCGTGCGGTCGTATTCAATGATTCGATCTTTGAGGGATCCAATTGGACTGCTGACGTCCATTTCCTTCTTTTTGGATGCAGAGATCTTCTTCTGCTTGGAATTTAGTTCTGAGAAGAGTTCTTTTTCCCCGGTGCGGGACAGAGTGTATAGTTCGACAGAGAATTCAGCGCGGGGATCGAACGAAGGATATGCAGAACGATTCTCAGCGTATTGGCGGTAGGCCTCAACAATTCCGAGATGTCTGTGCGCTGAGTCGGTGAGGTAAATTGCGTCGGTGTCGAATGTGAGACGGTATTTAGGAATCTTGCCGACTTCCTCGATTTTCTGGATGGAGAAGCCTTCGCTTGCGTCGGAATTGGACTTGGGCCGGACGTTCCAGGTCAGAGCACCGAGATAGAGCCTCTGGACCTGTTCATCTGCTGGGTGTAGGAGAGTTTTGGCTATATCCATAACCTTTGCAGGATTCTGTAGGAGAAAGCCCTCTGCATCTCGTCCTCGTTGGATATCTTGGTCAATTTTGATCGTAGAGAATTCAAGGATCTTGAACGGAGCGCTTTTTGCTTTGCCCTTTCGATCGAAGAGCAACCATGTGGCTAGTTGTTCGGCCGTGACTTTCAGCACGTATTTCCGATGTAGTGCTGAGCCGGGTTTTCCATGCTCATTGATAATTCCGAGGAGTTCAACTTCGATTCGCATGATTCACCCTGAAGTTTCGTTAGTGTACTGGAAAGAGTCCGAAGTTACTGCTTTGGTGTCGGAAGCCTGAAAGCTGGATTGGGCTGCACGAGCAATGGATCTGCCACGCTGCCATGGGAGATAGTGGGGACCAGCATTCGCAATTCGAGTGCGACTTTCTTGGAGTCGGGGGTGTTCCGATTTGGTGAATTGGGAAAGACAGTGTGCAATTTGGGGTAGTTTCAGGAGAGGTTTCCGAAAAGTTTTGGTGTTGATCGTGGCCAAATGGTTCCGTAAATGCGGTTTGCGTGACATGCCATCGGTAGAAACCGGTCTTATACTCCGGTCGTCGCCGACTCAGGCAAGTACAGGGCCCGCTTGAGTTTAGGTGTGGGACAGGAAGGATCAAATTGTTGGATCAATTGGCGTTGTCTGTGACTGTTTGTGCCGTACTTGCTAAGTGGGTGGATGTTCAAGGGCAGGCGGGACTGGAGAGCGGTTGATGCTCTGCAGGGTTCGATTTTCGCAACGTTATCGTCTGAGGCCTCGCTGTGCGGTTCGGATAAACTCCTTGTCACTCGCCATCGTCTAAGTCAAAGTATTCAGGGTAGGCTTGATGCAGATGATTATGCACTGCTGGTCCTAGTGTTTCAATTGCGTGAAACACACTGGCAATCAGAGAAAAGGCCTCTGTTGCGTCAAGTCCTGCCGTGAATCGTTTGGCGCTAACCCAGATTTCGTTGTCCTTGTCGATGGTTAGTTTCGCCTGTACGAGAGAGTCGCTTTGCCGCAACAACCAATGGAATAGGGGGGCGTCCGCAAGCATCCCGTCACGTAGATCCGCTAAGTGACCGCAACAAACAAACGTTTCTTCGACTATGAAGGCGAGCGCAGTGTGCCCGCTGGTGGCGGTTATGGCGTAACCGCCATCTTTCAGTTCACGATGTTCGCCGTCGAATGACATCACAGCGGACCTGAGTGCTGTGTCTGGGCTAACCGCTTCCTCGGCTTCGAGTATTTCGTCATCTGAAGGGCGAGTTGTCGCGCCGGATCGGATTTCTGTCAGAATTCGAAAAATGTAACTCCGTACAGTGTCCGCCGGGATTGCGAAACCAAGTCCTCGGGAGTCTTTCCTCAGAAAAGTGTTGATGCCAACAAGTGAGCCAAAGCGATCTATTAACGGACCACCGCTATTTCCTGGGTTTATGGCTACGTCATGCTGCAGAAAATACTCCTTTCCGAATCGTTGCCGTGGTACGCTAACGATACCTCGTGTGCTGGTGAATTTGTGGCCATGAGGATGGCCAATCGCTAGTACGTCTTCGCCGGCATCGATCTCGGTCTGAATATCCGTCGCTATGTCGAAGTGGCCGGCGTTGTGAACGGCTGCACGGATGATGGCCAGATCCATGGTATCGTGCTGATGGACTACTAGCCCTTTTGTTGTGGTGCTATTTGCGAAACTGACCTGCAGGGACGTAGCGCCCTCGACCACGTGTTTGTTGGTGATAATAAGACCGTCCGAAGTTATCAGTACACCTGTTCCCAATCCCTCGGAGTGTTCTATCAACACGACGTGATTCCGGCGGTGAGCGATGATTTCCTTCCAATTCGGCTGATTTTGAGCCTGGTCCCGCAATGGAGTTTTCTCAAACCGCACAGATTGCATCGGAGAGGGCGGCATTTGGCGACTTGGTGGCGTTTCTCTGGCACCTGTTGCTGGAGGTGTCGTGAATAGTCCTTGGACTTTACCGGCAGGTATCCAATCTGGAAGCCCGTGACGCCATACGAGGTTTGCAGGTGTAAGTTGGCCGCGTTGTGCGAGTGCTCGGAGTTGTTGAGCGGAGATTGGGCCTGTTTGCACATCGCCTTCAAGGTAAAACCATTCATTGGACATTGTCTGTGATAACTCCCGTGTCCGGCTAAAAAACAGTGATTTCGCAGTCTTGAGGTTGAACGACCGTTTTGAATTATAGGTGTAGGCTATTCATCAAGCGGGCCGCAGATCCGTCCGATGATTAGATAAGTGGTCTGACTACTTGAGTGTCGTTCTCTTCAGAAAAGTCCGATTGTATAGAGTAAAGGAAGTGCCGAGTGGTGCGGGAGAACAGATTGGTAATTAGATAAGACATGGTCCTGATTCGGAATATTCGCATTTGGGAGTTGGATTTTGGTTGATTAACGTCTTCGATGTGGGAAGTGGGTGAGAGTTGGGTAAGCTGGATTGAATTGTGGAGAGCATTCTTACCGTACTAGTAACGACTGCGTGATGGCTGTAGTGTAGTGTGCGAGGTCAGGCGCTCGGCCATCTCCTGTTACCGTCAAGTCAGTTCGAATAATTGGAGTGTAACTACATCTTGCTGTCCTTGAGGCAGTCTCATTTCTTTCCCGTCAATCCGAATTTCCACATTTTCTGGTTCCTGAATGAGCAAGGTGAGAGGTTCCACGTCAACAATTTCCTTCAGTTTTTTCCCTGTGGCAGAACCACGAGCTGCAATCTGCAATACCACGTTACCAGCAGAATCTGTTGCTGTAAACGCTGCGTTCTCGTAAACCTTGACTTCGATGCAAGCCGTGCGCAGCGGTTTGTCTGCCTGGTTAGCCCCGTGCTCCTCTGACGCACTTCGCTGCGGTGGTTTTGCGTCGGCCACCCGGGCGATACTGCCTTGCAGAGCCTGCTTTCGCTGGTGCTCAAGCGCCGCGGCAATCTGCTGCTGATGCTGCGATTCCGACAGACCTGGTTGAGATTCGGCCGTCGCACGGTGCACCCGCAGCAGTTCGTCCGGAGTGCTCTGGCTGATAATTGTCGGCGAATGCGTGGCAAGGATCGTCTGAGCACTGCGGCGACGCAGTATTTCCATCAGACTGCATTGCTGCCGCGGATGGACATACACGTCCGGCTCGTCCAGCACGACCGTCGCATGCTCGGGGACGCGACTGAGAAACCAGACCAGTTGCAGCCACATTTGCAGCCCGTGGCCGAAATCAGCCGCCTCTGCCACAAAACCGTCTTCGCTGAGCAACAGCGCCA
>Ga0169931_10011470_pt1 | contig 12472 bp, 7 predicted proteins | sample Kivu_15m_20L_FD_129675 | JGI IMG/M metagenome (GOLD analysis project Ga0169931, IMG submission 129675) | Freshwater microbial communities from Lake Kivu, Western Province, Rwanda to study Microbial Dark Matter (Phase II) - Kivu_15m_20L... | ecosystem: Environmental > Aquatic > Freshwater > Lake ...
ATCCCCCCCGGTGTCCGCAACTTCCCCAGTGGGAGTAGGTACTGGTTCATCCGCCCCCGTGTCCGCAACTTCCCCAGTGGGAGTAGGTACTGGTTCATCCGCCCCCGTGTCCGCAACCTCCCCAGTGGGAGTAGGTACTGGTTCATCCCCCCCCGTGTCCGCAACCTCCCCAACTTTCGGCGTTTCTAATGGAACAAGTGGAATATCTTTTGGTAATGGCTCTCCCTGTCCTAATATAACCTCTTCGCGACGGTTCCAAGGTAGATCATCCTTGGGAATTGTTGGAGTGGAAAATGTTTTTTCCGGCGAGACTTGGGTGGGGAGTTGAGAATTTTCTAGTTTAGTTTCACCTTCACTCACCCGACTTGGCTGAGAATTGATCGCCTCAGTATCATCATTGCTTGGTGTATTTGGTGCTGTAGTTTCTGGTGAAAGCGTCTGTGAGTTAGATGTATCCCGTGATTTTTCTAAAGGAGAAATTTCTATCAATTCAATGGGAACAGCCGTTTGGCTTTGCTCCGGAAACCAGGGTTTAAGGTCATTAGACGATCGCATATACCAAAAAATCGGTAAATGCAAAGAAACTGAGGTTATGGCCGCAGTAATCCATAAACTGAGTGAATCTGTGTTTCGTCTTTCTTCGTAGGTTGGAATTGACCTTTTATCCCTAATAGATGATCTCATATTGGAATTGCTCTTCCTCATTGCTCATGCTGCAAAATCCAGTTTTCATCTTAGCCATGAGCGGTAATTTCAGGCGCAACCACAAAAGTTAAAACTGTCTCATCAACTCCTTTGAGTTGTAAGGGACTACCTTTAGTAATCTCTTCGTCTTGTAAATAATCAGCCACAGCAGCAGAAACTAGAATAGTACCAGGAACAGCAGCAGCCTGCAACCTAGCAGCAATATTCACACTAGGACCAATAGCTGTATAGTCAGCACGTTGAGCGCTACCAAACATCCCCACAACCGCCGTTCCTTGGTGGATACCACAGCGAAACTTCACACCTGTATAACCATGATTGTCAAATATACCTTGTTCTTGCCAGTGCTGGTTTAACTCAGCCAGTGAGCGCTGCATATCTCTAGCAGTATTAATAGCACGATGTACTTGTTCATTGGGGGTAAGTTCTTCCGGCGCTCCGTATAAGGCTAAAATAGCATCTCCCATAAATTTATCTACAGTACCCCCGTTATCAAATACAACCTTAGTCATGGCTTCTAAATATTCATTCAGCAACTCTGCTACTCGTCGGGATCTGAGGGTATTTGCCAACTGAGTAAAACCCACTATATCACTAAATAAAACTGTGATTAGACGCGGTTCCGGGCGCAAATCCAGAGTTAAAGTTCCAGATGCAGCTTTTTTCACCAATACACTCGGTAAAAAACGTTTTAGCACTGATTCTGTTAGGTAATTATTCAGCTCTAAAACCCGACGTTCATTTGCTTTCAGTGCTAACAGGTTCTTGACTTCCGCTAAAAGTTCCCGGTCATTAAATGGTTTTGCTAAATACACATCCGCCCCATGTTCTGTACTTTCAATCCGGGTTTCTTCATCCACTTTAGCCGTGAGTAAAATGATTGGTGTTCCCTTTAAGTTATCTTCATTGCGGATCATCTCAATCATTTCTAATCCTGTGACTATGGGCATCATTAAGTCAGTTATAATCAAGCTGGGTGCAGTTTCTTGAGTTTTCCTGAATCCTTCATATCCATTACGAGCCGTTTCCACCTGATAACCATTGCGCCGCAGTATATCAGATACATAAATTCGCAAATCTGGATTGTCATCTACAACCAAAATACAGTGCTGAGTAGACAAAAGATTCATCCTGTTTTGGTTGGTTGCAACATTTCCAGTATTTTCTGCGGTTGTTTCTACTAGCTCTAAATCAGCCAATTCCACTTTAGCTGGATTTGTATTCAATTCCCCCGGTGCTTCTATTATTTGCTCTGGAGGTAAGTGAGAATTTCCCGTGAGTAACCATAGAGTGAAGGTTGTTCCCTCTCCATAGGTTGAATCTACAGTTACCTTCCCTTTGTGCATTTCCATTAATTCTTTCACCAAAGCCAAACCCAGACCACTACCCTCATAGGAACGATTTTCTGAACCTTCGGCTTGGCGAAAGCGCTTAAATAACTGAGAAATTTGTCCAGGATCAATGCCAATTCCTGTGTCTTGTACTTGTAACTTGCAATGGTTATCTTCAAATTGCAATTTTACAGTGATTGTACCGCCTTCAGGTGTAAACTTCATGGCGTTGGAAAGAAGATTGTAAACCACCTTGTCGAATTTTTCTATGTCTAAGTAAACTTGAGGACATGAACTCATTTCCGTAACTAAATTCAGTCCCTTCTTTTCACCGTAGGGACGGAATGACTCCACAATTTGGCTGACAAATTCCACTAAATCACAAGGGCGGAAACTAGGCTGCATTCTTCCAGCATCTAAGCGCTGTAAGTCTAGGAGTTGGTTTACTAGTCTCAGTAGGCGGCGGGAATTACGCAGAGCGATCGCACTTTGTTGGTATGATAATCCTTCCCCATCTGCCACTGCCGATTCTAAAGGCCCTTGAATCAAAGTGATGGGTGTGCGGAACTCATGGGAAATATTTTGGAAAAATTCGGTTTTTTGTTTGTCCAGTTCTAACAAGCGCTCTGCTTGCTCCCGTGTTTTTTGGTATAAGCGTGATTGCTGCACCGCGATCGCTGCTTGGGCTGCTACTGCTTTCGCTAGTTCGATCTCCGATGCTAACCATTTGCGTACTTTAGTACTTTCTATTAACGTAATACTACCTATACATTTATCATCTGCCATCAGGGGGACCACCAACAGCGATCGCCCCTGCATTTTCCCTGGTAAATCAACATCCTTAATTTCCACACCGCGATCGCTGATGTCATTAATTACCACTGGCATCTGTGTCCGCAAAATTTCTTGGAAAATAGCACTCTTTTTAATAGTTACTGGTGGTGATTCTGGATTAACAACCAGGTTCTGGCTAACTTGGGAATTGTCCTGATCCTGAGAACTGTCATACAAACCCACACAATGAGCAAACTCATCTTTCTCCGACCACAAAGACAACATACAGCCATTTACCTGTAGGGCTTGTCCCAATTGTTGAGTAATAGCCGCAAAAATATCTTCAGGGTTCAAGCTAGACCGAATCGCTGTATTAATAGTATTAATTAATGCCTCTCTTTGAGCTAGAGCGCGTACTTGCTCGTAGGTATAGGCCTGATATAAAGCTAAACTTGCCTGATCCACCACTGTTAATACCAGCTGTACCTCGTCCTTATCCCACAACCGCGATTGAGAACACTGATGTAATGCCATCACTGCCATTAATTCCTGCTGACAAATCAGGGGGACAACTAAACTAGAGCAAATATTGGCTGTAGCAAAAGCTTCTGCTCTTTGATACAGTTCCCCTGTTTCCCCTTGAATGCGCCGATCACCTGCTACATTGTCAATCACCTCCACCTGACGAGTTACCCAAACAGTTTGAGTCAAAACCCATGGGAGACAGGAGGAATCAACTTTTTGATAGATGAATCCTTGATCCATTAACTGTCCATCCTGAAAGGGACGTATCAGGCAAACATCCACCTCCAACATATGACCTACCGTATCAACAATTGTTTGTAAAATTTGCCGATAGTCCAGGGCGCTGCGAATTGTATTTGTAACTGTGTTTAGCAGTGATTCCTGACGCAAAGCCCGGGTTAGTTCCTTAGTGCGAGCTTTGAGGACGTTGTGAGTATCTAAAGCTTGGCGGACCAAGGCCTTGAGTTCATCTGATTCCCAGGGTTTCGTGACATATTTGAATACCTTACCAGCATTAATTGCTTCCACCAAGTCTTGGACATCAGTGTAACCTGTTAAAATAATGCGAATAATATCCGGATATTGAGTTGCTGTCAGACTTAAAAATTCTGTACCGCTCATCATCGGCATTCGCTGGTCAGAGATAATCACTGATATATCTGCTTCTTGCGCCAGCATATCCAGAGCCGCAGGACCAGAGGTTGCTCTCAGCACCTGATAATCGCGATAAAAGGTGCGGTAAAGCAAGTCAAGGTTGTCCGGTTCGTCGTCAACAACCAAAATTTTAGGCTTACTGTTTGCTTGAGATTTCATGCACCGCTTTTCTGCAGCAACGGCAGTGGAATAAAGAATAATTTGATCAGGTGGGAAACTGTCTCAGTCTGGTAAGAGCAGAAAATTTTTAACCATCAGGCTATCTGCCTACATAGTATTTACTCACAGTAATCAGTCTATATAAATTGTTTACATTGGCATTGTCCGTGATTACCAGACAATTTGCTCACTCAGTTGTAGTGTGACAGAACTGGTGGTTATTCACCGAATTTTTTTACCCCCTCAGAAAATCTCTCGAAAATCTCTCATATTAGATATCATGCTAAAAACCGGCTGTAAAAACCAGATATGGCTGCATAATAAGTTTTCCCCTTCTGGCACTTACACTAACACTTATAGGTAAATTTTATTTACCTTTGGGATTTTAAATCAACCTTAGCAGGTCATAACCCCCATCTAAATGTCTTAATTTATACAATTAACAACAAATAAATGTTGATATTTACTTGGGAGTTGATTTAACTAACTAAACATCATACAACATTATTTAACATATCTTAATTTATGAATTACTCATATCTTGGACAGTGCCACAATGATGACAGTGGGCTAAGTATTTATAAGTCAGATTGTGGCAATTTGCGCATTCAATGTATTGGTAATAACCACAATGGGGGCAGTACTTGTCCTGATGGCGGATTTTTTTGGCGCAGTTAACACAGCGTGAGTTTTGCACTCTCCTTACTGCTTGGGATTTAGTATTCAAGATAACTTTTTGGAACAGCTGAATAATTGCAAAACCCAGTACTGGGATCAGCAAGATATAAACATAGCTGACAAGAAAAAGCAAACCCCCCAGAATCCTACTGAGAATATTAAAGATAAATGTAAATAATACACCTACTTGCAGAAATGTAAATATTTTCAAAAGCAGGGGTATAAAAAATACAACCAGTAAATGCCAACTAATCAGGGATATTAGTCCATACTCCCTGCGTTGAGCAAAGTTGTGAACTGACAAAGCCACAAGAATTAATGGAACGAGAAACAGAGCTTGTAAAGTTAGTTGGATGCTAGGATACCAAAATGACGCTTGTTGATAATTTGCTTTAAGTTCCTTAAATTTATTATCCTCTTTGAGGAAAGTTAGGAAATTAGTGCTTTCTGGTTTTGTAACCAGTTGATTCTTCAGAATCTCAATTTCTTGTTTAACCTTGGAAATAGTTTGATTATTTTTTTCTAACTCCTGTTTAGCCTTAGCAGCACTGACTGAATTAATTGACTGTTCACGAGGCTGACCAGCAATTGTTTCTAACAGTGTGGAGTCATATTGAGCGCGAATATTACTATTACTTTGCTCCAACTGACTCACCTGTGTTTGTTTTTGGTCAATATTTTTGATGATTTGTTGGTTGGCGGTAACATTGATCTTATCTTGATATTTGGCATATTCTAGGCAAGTGGAATACACCTTACCCAGATGTCTTTCTTGGGCTTGTAAGTAAATTTCCTCTTGACTCCCTTGAATGTTGATGGGAGACAATGAACCAGTAACAATTTCATAATCTTTATCTGGATTAGTTTTTCTTCCGTAATCTTCCCATTGAGAATAACATGGATAAGCTTGTGATGGGCTGATGTGCCATCTGCTAATATCATCTAATCCGGTAAAAACATTGATCAATATAAAAATATCAATGACAATAATGACAACTAAACTCACTCTATTTAGCGGTTCATTATTAATTTTTCTCGATTTCCTAAAAAACTGTCTCCACACCCGGGTAAGTTTGTTAAACATATTGTATTTTTAATTGTTCCAAGAGTATCTGCTCAACGCTATGGCAGCTAATAGATTATACACATAAATCAATAGCACATTCTGGAGATGAGTTTGTGTAAAGATTTGTTACTAAATCATGACCAATTAAAAACCTGTATTTTCTCGTAGAATTAGCTTGAAGTTTTGTAAATTAAATCAAACTTTTGTAAAGGTAACTCAAAGGAGATTATCAGTGTATAAATATCGTCTCTTGGGAATAATCAGTTTAGTCATAGTCAGTGAAAGTATGCTATTACCAGCACTTAGTCACCCCTCCCCCTTATTGGCACAATATAGTTTACCCACAGCCATAACTTCCCTAAACCAAGGCTTACAAGCAATTCAAGCAGGTAGGATACAAGAAGCCATCGCCGCTTTTCAACAAGCAATTTTGTTAGATCCCAATTTGGCAGCAGGACATTATAACTTGGGGTTAGCACTACGACAAATAGGACAGTTACAGCCTGCTGCTGATGCTTTTTATCAAGCCACACAAGTTGACCCCAACTTTGCCCCGGCTTTTGCTAATTTGGGAGGCGCTTTGTTAGAAGGAAATAATTTACAGCAAGCAAGTGATTACTTACAACGAGCTTTAGAAATCGACCCTAAACTGGGTTTTGCTCACTATAACTTGGGATTAGTACAAAAAAAGCAAGGAAATTGCGACAGGGCGATCGCATCCTTTAAACAAGCTATGCAGTATAGTAAAAATGCACCAGAAGCCCCTTACCATCTAGGAATCTGTTATCTTCAACAAGATAAGGTAAATCAAGCCAAAGAAGCTTTCCGTCAAGCCATCAAAATTAATCCCAAATATGCCGAAGCCCATTATAGTCTCGGGACAATTTGGTTTAATCAAGGCCAACACAAAGCAGCATTAGAAGCCTTTACCAAATCAGCCGAAGCCAATTCTAACTACGCCAATGCCTATTATGGGGCTGGTTTAGTTTTTATGCAGCAAAACCAGTATGCAGAAGCAGCAGAAGTTTTTCAATATGCCAAAGATTTATACAATCTCCAAGGTCAGGCTGAATGGGCAAATAATGCTGAAAAATTGTGGCAACAAGCACAAAATTTAAATTACCAACCCCGCTGAGGCATAATCACATAAACTTACATAATATTAGATTAATAGGTAGGTTAGCTGGTGTAGTCCGCAGTTGACCGGATAAAAGTGGAAAAGTAAATGTACAAGCGCTTCAAGAGTCGATTTTTATTTTGTAATCGCTGGCTTGATCGGCACACAATTGTTCGCAACATGGAGGCTTTTCAAGACCTGATTGTGATTGTCTTGTGCTTGGGTTTATTCGCCGTCATGCTGATACAGTTGTGGGGCATATTCCTGGCCATTATGCAGTCACTAGACTATCAACAAGTCACAGCAAAAATACTATTCGTGCTGATTTTAGTCGAATTATTTCGCCTACTAATGGTTTACTTGCAAGAACATAGTATATCTGTCGGCGTAGCAGTTGAAGTAACAATTGTATCTCTACTGCGGGAAGTGGTAGTTCACGGGGCGTTGGAAATTTCCTGGGTGCAAACCGCAGCAATTTGTGGTTTACTCCTAGTCCTAGCAACTTTACTAGTTGTATGTGCCAAAACACCACACATGGACTGCATGAGTGCTAACACCAAGTTTTGCCCCGTCACCCATCCAGAAGCTATGGAAAAGCAAAGTGAATATGGGGATTAGTGATTATTGGCGCTTCACTGCAACTTACCACCCAAGTAGAGTGATAGGTTTTTTACTAATACAAACTCTCACCCGCTACTTAAAAAAAGAGTGGGTAATATACCCACCCTCAGAAAAATGTAAAATTAAATCAGCAATGGCTAATTAATCAGCAATATTGGGCGCACGCCAAGAAATTTGGGGTGCTTCATTTTCCTGCGCTAAAGTTGGCACAGAATCACGTAATCTGGTTGTTAACTGTACAGTTGTGGCATCATACATCTGAGTTAGTAACTTAGGATAAAACCCAATCCCAATAATGGGAACCAACAAACAAGCAATGATAAACACTTCCCTAGGTTCCGCATCTATTAAAGCCTGCTGAGAAACTAATTCTTCGTTTTCTTGACCGTAGAAAATTTCCCGCAACATCGACAACAAATAAATGGGAGTTAAAATTACCCCAACTGCCATCAGTAACACCACGATAAATTTAAAAGTGGAGCTATAAGCATCACTAGTGGCAAAGCCGACAAACACCATTAATTCTGCCACAAAACCACTCATACCCGGCAATGCTAATGAAGCCATGGAACAAGCGGTAAACATAGCAAAAATCTTTTTCATTCTCTTACCAACACCACCCATTTCATCTAACATCAAGGTGTGTGTACGGTCATAAGTAGCTCCCACCAGAAAGAATAAACTCGCCCCAATTAATCCGTGGGAAACCATTTGTAAAACTGCCCCACTCAATCCTAAATCAGTGAAAGAAGCAATACCAATGAGGACAAAGCCCATGTGAGAAATGGAAGAGTAGGCAATTTTCCGCTTCAAATTCCGCTGGGCAAAAGATGTCAGAGCAGCGTAGATAATATTTACTACCCCTAAAACCACTAACACCGGGGCAAAATAAGCATGAGCATCAGGGAGCATTTGGGCATTCATGCGAATTAAAGCGTAACCGCCCATTTTCAGGAGAATACCCGCCAACAACATATGCACCGGAGCAGTGGCTTCACCGTGGGCATCAGGTAGCCAAGTATGCAACGGAATAATGGGCAGTTTCACCGCGTAAGCAATCAGGAAACCAGCGTATAATGCCAGTTGGAAATTAAGAGTGAAATCCTTTAAGGCGAGCGATCGCATATCGAAAGTCACCGTATCGCCATAAAATCCCATGGTCAAGGCAGACAATAAAATAAACAGCGACCCCCCTGCCGTATATAAAATAAATTTAGTCGCCGCGTATTGTCGCTTTTTACCTCCCCAAATGGACAGCAGAAAGTATATGGGTACAAGTTCCAGTTCCCACACCAAGAAAAATAACAGCATATCCTGTACAGCGAACACGGCAATTTGACCGCCATACATGGCCAGCATCAAGAAATAAAATAGCCTAGGCTTGAGAGTGACAGGCCAAGCCGCTAATATCGCTAAGGTGGTAATAAACCCCGTCAGAATAATTAAAGGCATGGATAAACCATCTGCCCCCACCGACCAGTTTAAATCCAGTTGAGGTAACCAGGGGTAACTCTCCACCATTTGCAAGTCTGGATTAGAAAAATCGTAACCAGTATAAAAAGCGTAAACAATCAGTGCAAAATCTATTAATCCCACAATTAGGGAATACCAGCGCACTGTTTTGCCGTCTTTATCTGGAATGATGGGAATCAGTAGAGATGCGGCTATCGGTAACAAAATAATCGTTGTTAGCCACGGAAAATTAACTGTATTCATGGCAATTCGTCTGCAGTGAGAATCATGTTTGGCAAAAAGTCACTAGCTATTTATTAACTAACAGCTTTTTGGCAGTTTTGCCTTCATTGTTAGGTTGATTTAATTAAATTGACAAAAAGAATGGGATGAGAGCTAGGTCCTTCTAAGACGGCTTCTTACTGTGTTACAATCCAAGAATAGTCTGCACCCGGCATCAGCACCACTTTAAACATACCGCAAGCCACCCTCAGACTCCTTGAGTAGCAACTTGCAGTCAACCGTCAATAATCACAGACATAGAAACTCGCTCAGTATTTGACATTCCCCACGCCTAAATCCGGGGGACTCCAGCATCACTGACGTTCCTTGCTTTTACTGGACTTACCTCCAATAGAAGTAGAGAGAACATCTCTACTGGCGTTACTTCCCCTCTGCCCGACGGTAGCGTTTGCAGGATTTAAAATTTCTTTGGCTGCATTGACATCTCATACTAAGTAGAGTGCATTATGACGCACAGAAAAAGTAGAGTGGTAGGTTGGGCTACGCGAAAACACACGCTAATTTTAATTGCCAACCACCAAAAATGGTTGAAACTATTGGCTAAAATGTTTTACGGCCAATAAAAAGGTAATACGGTGCTTTTAACATAGGTGGAAAAGGGAGTGTAGCCATGTCCTCCAAAAAAGTAAGTTTCTCAAAGCTGTAATGAAGGTATGCCAAATGTTCTGGAGATAAAAACACATTATCAAATGCAAACCAGGTTTGCCAAAAGGTGCGAACCAGCCAAGGATGACGATGAAATCCTGGTTGCGGATGCTTTCTTGACACATAAAAATCCACTACACCAATTATTCCTCCTGGTTTGAGCAGTTTTTTGGCATGGTCAATCACTGCAAACCAATCTTCCATCATTGTTAGTGAATAGGAAAATGTGATTATATCTGCCACGCCCTCTGAAGGAACAAAGGAATTAGAGTACTCCTCGATCACCTCGACATTATCCCATTGATGGTCAGCAATTCGCTTACGTGCTACTTCTAACAACGAAGGAGACAGATCCACAATATAAACTTTTTGGAAGTTACTAATCTGTTGCACACATTCAAAGTTTGCACCAGTTCCACCACCCATATCAATCCAGATACCGCTTTTATTGGTAGATACTAAATTAAATAACTCTTCTCGTCCTTTTAAAAGGCGTTTACGAAAAGCATCATAATCTTGCGACTGTCCCTGATAAAAGTTTTCTAATCTTTCTTTTTGGTTACTACCTTTAGCAGGTTTAATCAGATTGTAGATAACTTTTAAATCTTTTACCAAATTCTTCATTAGTTACAACTCCGTAAACTCGTATTACAACCTTCAACACTTCTGCACTCTTACTCAAAACTCGAACCGCATTGCTATTATATAGCGAATTTTGCTAAAGTTAAGTACATCTATTAGCAGGAAAAATGCCAGCAATGCAAGACTTTTATCATTTACATTTGTATCTCACCTGTTTAATAAATGCTATTTATGAGAGTTTACTATTTAAGTAGCTTTTATATCAGCAATATAAAAGCTACCGTATATAGGTATACGGTCTTGTTGATTCAGTTCTTGAGCTAAATTAGAATCATAGATTAGTATATCTCTAACTTGCTTATAATGATTCTCACCCAGACAAATTTTAATTGAATCACAATATTTAACATCTGACAACATACTGCGAAAAATAACACGAGCATTATTACTTGCCCGTTTAATAATTGCTTGCCATTCAGATTGTAATTCATCATAGCGATGAGTACTTAACCAATCCATGTGATCAAGTAGGACAAAACGGGAGATGGCGCAATCATTTTGTTGAAGAAATCCCTGAACGGTATTTGTATGAACAGATACGCGATTCACTAAATCCTGTAGAGCCTCAAAATTGTCACTATTGAGATATTCTGGACAGCAAGATAAAGAATATTCACCATTAAGAATAGCGCGAATGAAATAATTATCATGGATTGGTACTTTTGTCATAGCTTTTTCCATCCACCTTTCATAAACTTCTCCAATGCTACAGTTAAAGTCTTTTTCTACCTGTTCCCTTTGCTGAGGCGGTACACCATTCATCCAAAGTGTCAAGTTATTACTTAATAACCAACGCATAAAGGGTGCTAAGGTATGCCTGATATAACGGTTATAAATTTCCTGCTGTTCCTCAATACTCTTAGCCTCTAATAGCTGGTTGACGTGAACACGAATTTTAGCTTTCCTTGTAATAAAATAGTCGATCAAGGATAAACTCAATCCACTGCTACCGCGAAAGTAAAAAGATCGCTTACTATCAAATAATTTGCTACCATTTTTGTCCCAATATTTCTGAGACTTGGGAGATAGCCAACGCCGCAAATGTTCTGAGTAAATGTGTTTAAAACCAGGTAAACGACCCCTACCAAAAAGTTCAAAGAATAATTCAAAATTAAGTTCCCGTATCCCTGCCAACTTCAATTCAAGGAGCGCACTTTGATAAGGATTGATATCAACGCTATAAATATGCTTTGGTGAATCTAGTAAGTAATCAAGTGTATTACAACCTCCAGATGTAATCACTAAAATTGTGTCAGTCTCTTTCAAATCTAAGGCAACCCTATCTAGTCTTGGGTCTTCCCAACAAGTAGTGTAAGTAAGATCACGGTTGTGTAAAAAAGAAAACAGCTTTTCTGAAAATAAGTTGGTGATTGAATTGGGTGACATATTACTGTAGATAAAACAAGTTCAAAAATGCTCTCCACATATTTATATATACTCTATAAAGCGTATAACGTGGGTTAAGAGACGGTTAAGGTTTTTTGGGCTTTACAGAATAGGGGCACACACCCCTCCACATCCGTAAAAATTAGATCATAGCAAAAACAATCACCAAGCCCAAAATAGCCCCAGAGATAATTACAGCGTAGAATTGAGCGCGATCATTTTCTAGGTATTACTAAGTTTTGAAAAGGCGCAAAATAAGGAGAGTCTAGGAGTTACGAATTGACAGAATAACAAAATAGTGCATTAATCTAGGGGGACTTTGATTCTCGGTTATTGCATCGGGTTGTAATGTGGTATCAGTAGCATCGGCTTCTAGCGGGTATTGGTGACAAGCAGGATGCTTGTGTTACAGGC
>Ga0169931_10011471_pt1 | contig 12472 bp, 11 predicted proteins | sample Kivu_15m_20L_FD_129675 | JGI IMG/M metagenome (GOLD analysis project Ga0169931, IMG submission 129675) | Freshwater microbial communities from Lake Kivu, Western Province, Rwanda to study Microbial Dark Matter (Phase II) - Kivu_15m_20L... | ecosystem: Environmental > Aquatic > Freshwater > Lake...
ATATACAGAAATTATCGACTTGGCAAGAAAATTAGCGGAAGATCATAATTACCAAGAAGCGGAAAATATTCTTATTAACTTCAAGGAAGACCTGAAGAATTCCCTAGTTAAAGATAAGGAGATTGTTGTCAATCTATTTAAAGAAATTGACACTGCTATTCATAATGTGAAACCTTCTATTTTTAATTTTAAAGGAAAGAATTTCATGGTTGAATTTGCCTATTGCAACATAAGACCAAAAAGCAATTTTAATTCTCAGAATTACTATGCTAATACTATGCAATCAAGAATGCTTGATGATTTAAGATCGAAAAAGATCTAAAATTAAGTGGGTGTCGCTTAATAATTTTTATTAAATATTTTATAACTAAAATATATAAGATAAAATATAAGATAATTAAAACTTTCTTTTAATTTTTTAACCTAAATTATTAATAATTTCTTAAGATAAGTTGGGATAAATTTAAGCCGTTAATTCCACAAATATATTAGGAAGGGAAGAAATTATTTTTACAAAATAAAATGAATCCCTCAGATGACAAAAATGACACTTTTAAAGATCAACATGACATAAGCGAACTAATAAAAGGCCATGATAAGCCAGATTTTACCCCAGAAAAATCAAAAATAAAAGGACCTTCACATGCTAAATCAGATGAGGATAAAGTGACCATGGGAGATAATTTAAGTAATGACTTTGCACCAATTGGTGGATCTAGATTTATTAAATAATCCTTTAATATTATCATTAAGTATTAATAGAAAATATCTCTTATAAATATATGAAATTAATAATGGACAAATTATGCTTTGCTTTCACAGTAGTAGTAATATTTTATAACAAACAAAAATGTTTAAATATTTTACAACCAGAAGGTTTTATAAATTATGCAATTACATATTTTATCTTATATTATAAATATAATTTGTTTATATGAAAAATTGTAAATTATTTTGTATTATTATTCTATCGGAAGTTTACTCCTTATCAAACATAACCAAATTAATTATATTCGCTAAGGCTATAAACCACATTTTTTCATCCGGTTCAGATTCTTCTGGTGTATAGATAATTGTTTTATCACTTTCTAAATCATCAAATGTTGACCTAAAGTATTTATAGATAAATCCAACCGGAACATCACTAACGCTATTATTGGTAAAAATTTCAAATTTTAATTTCTCAGGTTTCATAAAATTTAATCTACAGAAATTAAACAAGCAATGATTTGCAAAAGAAAATTTACATACAATCTTAAATTTCATAGAATCCTCAGTTCTTCCTAAGTAGAAAGTATAGCTATTATTTCCATTCTTTAATAAAGTAATAACACCGCTTAATATTTCTGAAATATTTTTATCTACTAATTTTATAATATGATATATTTCAAACACAGCCTTATATTGGAATATTCCAAAATTACTTTTCTCAGAAACTTTTTTTACTTTTAAAGAAGGTTCATAATTGAAAACTTGAGAGCTCTTGCTATCTGAATAGAGATTAAGATCTTTAATTTCATTTAAATCAGGAACTTCTATACTTAATTTGAAATCTTTAAGGGAATTATTCATACATCCCATAATATTCAAATTCTTATTACTGATACTAGATATATCAACACACCGAAATAAATAAAGACCAATTTCATTGTTCTTATCTAACTCATAAACATTCAAATCTAAGTCAACATTACAAACCCCTAATTGTCTAAGGTTTAGTCCTTTCTGTATGCAAAATCTATTGATGTATTTTAGGATACTCCAGTCCAGTTTAGGATTGGCACCGTTACCTTCCTCCTTTATTAGGTATTCCTTCTTTAATGCTGAATATTCCATGTTAATTAATTAAATTATTTTGTTGATAAACTTTTGTATAATAATTTATAAAAAACTATCATGAGAACCTTCTGGAAAGTCCCAAAAAAATTTTTCAATGTCTCAGAACTTCAAAAGGCAGTTCTTCCTAAATTGGATTATAACTATGAAGATTTAGAACCAGTTTTAACTAAAGAAATAGTCGAAATCCATCACACTAAACATCATCAAGCCTACATTGACAATTATAACAGACTTATTCCTCAATTACAAGACGCTATTTCTAAAGGAGAAACTGAAAAAATTGTCAATTTAACTAAGGATATTAAATTCAACGGTGGTTCTCATGTAAACCATTCCATCTATTGGAAAAATTTAGCTCCTATTAAAAGTAATTTTTTATTTTTACTTTTTTAAAATTTTAGATGGAGGTGGAAAAGTCCTAGAAAAAGAATCTCCTTTAATGAAAGAAATATTAGCTAAATGGAAAAGCGTAGAAAATCTCCAAAATGATTTCACTGATCTCTTAATGAAAATTCAAGGCTCAGGTTATGCAAATCTTGTCTATTGCAAAACCGCACGCAGTATTCATCTTATGGAAACTAAGGATCAAGATCCAGTAAGCATGGTCCCAGGAAAAGTCCCTATTCTTGGAATTGATGCATGGGAACATTCATGGTATCTCAAATATAAAAATGAGAAGAAAAAATATGCTACTGAAATTTGGAAAATTGTTAACTGGAGTGACATGGAAAAAAGATATAAAGAGGCACTTTAGAAAATTTAGTTAGATATTTAATTTAAGTATTAATGAAAAGAATAATAATTAATAAAACCATAAAAAATAATTTTCGAAAAAGTGATTATAATTACCGCCTTCTGCAATTTAAATATTACACTGGTTCTTTATTAGAAATATCAATTGGAAAGATATTTTTCATCTGAAATTATGATCGAAAATTTATTTTAACTATTTATTTCAATTATTAATTTTTAATTTAAACTAAAATTTAATTTAACGTTAAATTTACTTAAAATGTCCTTTCGAGAAGATAGCGAAAACAGTTTAAACAATTCAAATGCACATTTTTCAAATATAGAAAATGCTTTGTATTCAGTTTCTTGCAACAAACATAGAGCAAGTAATATGATATCAGTTAAAAATTCATCGACTAAAAAGAAATCCAAATCATTTAAAATACAAGATGACCGCAAAGGAAATGAAAATGAAAAAAATAATATAAAAACTCCACAGTCAAATATATCCAGGTTGAAAAGGGGATTAACAGTAAAATTAACATTTTTAATTAAATTCATGATAGGGAGACAGATTTATACCACTAAGGCAAAATGAGGATAATTCAAATTTTCAGTATGTACTACTAGCGAATAAGAAAGTAGATAGTGTTAAATTTAACGATGACAGCTTACATTTTACTAATAACATACTAGATAATACACATAACACTAATGATATAATTTCAATCAATAATAATATCCCTAATACAACACAATCGTACCTTCACAATTATCAAAATATGATGCTAGATTCCTTGCTACTTAGGTCCAGCGAAAGCTTTTCGATTGACAGGAATCATATAAAAAATTTAGCTAACGACAATAGAATTTTGTCTTTTACAAGCGCAAATAATTTGAATAATTCAAATATCATTACTAATAAAAATACCAAATCTTTTTTGAATCAAATAAAATCCATGATGGAGAACAAATCTTATTCCGACAATTTTCATCTATCCCACAAATTTAATTCTACTTCAGCAAGACTTAAAGAAATAAATTTAACACCAGAGAGAATATTAGACGCACCTCAACTGATTGATGATTACTATCTGAATCTAGTAGATTGGAGTAGCCAAAATGTTTTAGGAGTTAGTCTAGGAAATAGTGTATATCTTTGGAATGGAAATACTTATGAGACAACTCAGTTGATGAGTAATTCTGATAATATATGTTCTGTAAATTGGATGAGTTCGGGCAATTGCTTAGCAGTCGGTTTGAAATCAGGTAATATAGAATTATGGGATACAGTCAAGATGCAACAGATAAGAAACATGGAGGGTCATTCTGATAGAGTGAGTTCTTTAAGTTGGAATAATTATATTCTTTCTTCAGGTTCAAAGGACACAAAAATAATTAATCACGATGTGCGTATAAGAAATCACGTTATTCATCACTTAATTGGCCACACACAAGAAGTTTGTGCTCTCAAATGGTCTCCTGATGGATCTTTGTTAGCTTCTGGGGGTAATGACAATCTCCTATGCATTTGGGATATTAACAACACAACTGATAATAATGTGAATAATAACATACTAAATAGAAGTAGAATTGGTAATGCGAATACGACTCAAATATCGAATTCGAATGCAGATAATATAACAAACAATACAAATTCTCTCTGGAATATGATTGAAAATAATAACAGAAGTTCAACTAATAACACATTACAAATTAATCCAAAATATACATTCACCCAACACGAAGCAGCAGTCAAAGCAATTTCTTGGTGTCCATGGCAGAAAGGTCTTCTTGCATCTGGTGCAGGGACTAAGGACAAAACAATTAAATTTTGGAATGTCGACACAGGCACCTTAATAAATTCCATCGACAGCGGATCACAAGTCTGTGCATTATTATGGAATAAACACGAAAAAGAAATAATATCATCACATGGATATACAAAGAATCAAATAGTTCTTTGGAAATACCCTAGTATGCACAAGATAGCCGAGTTAAATGGTCACATGAGTAGAGTACTTTATCTGTCAATATCTCCAGATGGATGCTCGATAGTCTCAGGTGCTGCAGATGAAACTTTACGGTTTTGGAAGATACATGATCGCAAAACAACTTCCACTCAGGATTCAATCAATTTCAAAAATTCAACTAGCAAAATAATGAATAATTTTCAAATTAGATAAATTTACAAAAATACAATAATTCCTTATGTAATGCGTGGCAGTTTTTTTAAATAAAATACATATTTTATAATATTTATTATAAATTTTATATGAGTAAACTAGAATTAAATAAATAAAATTGAGTATGTTAATTATTCAGTATATAAAGTATTAATTACATATTAAGAGTATCTATAAAATCACAAGTTAATTAGTTGATTTTTTAATATCATAATAAGGAGAAAATCAAATTAGTTAATATAGACTTTTCAAACACTGTCATGTGTCAAAGAAATAAATATTAATAACTTTATATTAACAAATAAACCTGTTACACTTCTTTAATCAAATATAGTTGTTCCATGAATAGTGTATATGTCACGCTTTTTAATTTTCTCTATTATAATTCTTGAATTGTTTTCTTTCATTTTGTTTACAGCGGCCTTGCTGTTATTTGCCTAAATTTCAATTATAAATATCTTTTACACAGTCAAGGGCTGATTTGATTAACACAATACAGAAGATACTCATCGAAAACACAGTAATAGAAACTAACAAACTTCTTGTAATTCTTTCTCGTTTAAGGTGGTCTGTCATTTAATTTATGATAAGTACCTATATCTATTGACTCATCGTCAAACAATTTTTCTCTTTTGATATTTAATTTATTTTGAGTTAGATCGAGATTAAACTTTTTAATTGAATCGTCAGTTGAATTGACGCCGATCCTTCTAACTTTCAAAGCCAATAAACTTTGAAATTTTCCTGCTAAACATAAATTATGTAAATTACATGTTGTATATGGCTCTAATTTTTTATTGTCTAAGTCAGATTTATCAAATGATTCACTTAGATTGAAATTGAACTCTTTCAATAATTGGGAATTTTTAATGATTTTTATTGTCATTTCATTCAGTTCTACTCGAAATTAAAATTTAGAGAAGGATAAACTTTATTTTTACCTTTTTTCTCACAATAGCAAGTATGTCTTGGATATTCATCTAGTATCCTATGATTCTGTAAAATTGATTTTATTTTTTCTAAAAGTATAAAATAGATTATAATTACCTGAAAACAAACAATCTAAAATTTAAAAGATTATCTTATATAAAATTTACCTTTATCAGTGATTAAAATAGAAATTTCCTTTTCAGCTGAATTCCTACTCAACTCATCAAAAACAGACAAATTTTCTTTTCCAAAATTTTTAATTTCTTCACAAATTTCCAAATCAGCAGATGAAGTACTTTCAGATTTAATCTGCTGAAAATTAATTCCATTTGATATAAGACTCGATAAGATAAAAATAAATTTTAATAAAAAAACTCTGAAGTTAATTCTAAGTGCCCCGATTTTCATTTGATTAAAATGATCTTCTAAATTATATATCACAAAATTTTATTAATACATAAAGTGTCATATTGATAGTTTAATTTATATTATAAATAAAAATTAATAACAAATTGGATTAGTGTATGATCAATCTTTTTAATTTAAGTCCACGAATTGAAAATAAAATTTCAGTTTTTAATTTGATGATTTTCTTCATATGCTTTACGTCAAAATTTTGGAGGGTTAGTAGTTGGGATTTAATTTGCCTTAAATTTTTATCCCAGTTTGTGATATTTGTTAAAATAGCTGTATTATCTTGTAGAGACATATCGAACAAGTCCCAGTATTCCTGAAGAAATTCTAAGTTGAATAAGAATATATTGAGATAAGTATGAGTGTTATACATGTTCTTGAAAATATCGCAGAATAATAAAAAATCTAAAATCTCCAAAATATATTTCTTGAGGGTTTCTATTATTAGCTTGGATTCTTCTCCAAACCTCAAAATTTTCTTTTGATATAATGAAATGTGAAAAGTATTACAATGATTACACGAATACAGAAAATTGTTATGAACCAAAATTTTAGAAATTTTAATCTTTTTCTGACATGAAACATTCTTACAGTAATAATCATAATATGTTTGTTCTGTTTTTGCAATCGTTTCGTTTTCTGTAATATATTTGAAATAACATTTTAAGAAATTTAAACTTTTATAACAAGCATTCACATAAATCTTTTTAATTTTCTCATTCTGTAATTTCGGATAATTTTCTCGGAGTTTTGTATTTTTAAGAATTTCCAAGCATAAAAAACTTACATTAAATCTAAATTTGTTAAGTAATTCTGGATTTTCATGTACATTTATGTTGAGTATATAATTCGCCACGAATGATTTGAATTCCTCTACATATAAAAAGCTTTCTGGATCTTCTATCATCTTCTCGAATACTGAATCTTCACAATTCTGTTTTCCAACAGCAATTCTAAAGGAAGCAAAGTTTGATTTAAATTTTTCAAGTTTCAATAAATTTAAAATAAACGAATAGTAGCAGCTTGAAATGTTTGTGTCAATTGTTTTCGGAAGCTTTTTTACATAATTGAAAATTTTAGAGATGATGATATTTAAATGATTGGAAAAGGTTTTATTGATTATATTTTCATTGTTAATTAACAAAAGTAAAAAGTTCAAAAACGGAATCGAAATAATTTCAGAAAAGTCATCTGGTTTATTTTCATGTATACTAAGCGAGAAGTTACCTGTGATATTTTGTAATTCATTTCTGAAATCAAAATTTTCTAAGTCGAAATTTGGATTGATTAAATATTTCAGCAGAGAGAATTTCTTTTCATCGAACTCTGAGTATTTGATAACAGTATCAAGAGTCGAAATCAAAAATTTGGTTTCTTGATAATTCAAAACTTTTTGTAATCTATCTGAATTTGTGTTTTCTTTAAGAAAAGAGTTTAATTGAATTAAGTCTATACATTTAGACTCTTCTGCGACCTCCATTGAATTTGAATCCTTCAATCCCAGATTCTTTTTCAATTTCGAGAAAATATAAAGGACTTTTTTATAAATAGAAAATAATAAACAATTGATGTTGTAAAGTTCGTCAGAATTTTCTGAGAAATTTTTCATTTCCAAAAGATTCTTCACCATATCGAATTTCGCTTCTGTGTTTATGTTTTTGATCAAATTGAAATTTTTATTCGAATTAGAATCTGAATAAAGGCACCTTGTAATGTAAATGAAAGAAAAATATTCTAAGTATTTTGTTAATAACGAAGGTTTTCCTGAAAGGAGCATTTTTTCTTCTATCAAAATTGTTTTTAATTTTCTATAAAAATCTTCCCTTTTTTTATTTAAGAAAGGTAGGCTATTCTTCTCTATATATTTGTAAATCGTAATTTGAGAAGATCTCATTTCATATTCATAAAATGTTTCATTCAAAATATAATACAAATTGTAGTTTATTCTTCCATACAAATAAAAGAAAAACATCAAGATATGTCTGTTTGAATTTTTAAAGGCAGTTAAAGTAGAATTCGTAATTTGTTGGGATTCGTTAATCAAAGTTTTCATTAGGACTTTAAGAAATTCTGAATTTTCGTAATTAGAAAATAGTAAGTCATAAAAAAACAAAAAGAAGGAGTTGTTTGAAAAACAACTATTTGAATACACCTTTTTTAACTGCACCAAATCAAAAATCTGTCTAATCAAAATTCGAGAAAAACTTTCATTAGAAAATATTTTCAAGAATAATTCTTTAATTTTGCCACTAAAATGAGCTGATTCTTTTTCTGTCATTAAATGAATTCGATCATCATTTCCAAAGTAAACTAGGAAAAATACTTTTAAGTAAAATTTAAAAATTTTTAATTTCGTAGATGATTCATTTTCGATTGAATATGGCTCGTTTGGTTCTAATATATTCACTCTGGATCTATGATTATTTGGGGATTCTTCCACGATTTTTTCGGTATCTGAGATTGACGACTTTGCGGTTTCTTTAGTCAAATCTAAAAATTGAGTAAAAATTTCGTTTAGATTCATTTGATTGAAATTTGCTAAGATGGATAAAATACCAATACTAAATTTTTCTCTCATGTGCTCAGGTAAATAATTTTGAATTTTTGCAAAAAAGTTGATACACTTGTGACTAGATACTTTCGAATCTAAAATTTTGTAAACTCCTTCTACCAGAACCTCCTTAAATATTTTGCTGATATTTTTACATGTCAAATAATTCGCTTTTTCGGGTTGTAATTTATCAACATAAATTAATTGGTCGAGTATTTCTTCTAGTAGTATTGCATAGTCTATTTGATTGTTCTCCATTATGTGATTTATTCAAGAATTCTTACTATTTATTTATATTTAAATTTTACCAGAGAAATTTCAGTGAAAATTTTTAATTTTTTAATTAAATTTACAATCTTAAACTTTAATTGTTAAATTTAAATATTTAAATATTTAAAAATTTGTCATAATTCCAACTATGATATTGTATAAATATCCTAATTCATTGTAAATTATTGAATAGTAATAATTTAACCATCTATAAATAAATTTCATGAAATTTTTAAGGAATCATGTATCTTGTCAGATTCTTGATCATGTTCCCATTTAATTTATGCAAAGGTCCTTGTCTATTTGTGTCATTAAGCTTTAAATAAACGAAGATAATCAGGCACAATTTCTCTGAAGTAGAGTTAAATAAACTATAATTACTAATTATATCATCATAGAGTATAACTAAATTTAAGATGTCTTGATTTTTCTTGTTAACCGCGTAATCTATTGATGAAAGACCAGACTAGATAAATAATTAAAAACTAATATACTCACCTTGTTACTTAGCGAACAATCTGCACCATATCGTAACAGCAGGTTTACAGCTTCTGATTGATTGAAGGTGATTGCTTTCATCAAAGGTGTTTCCCCACCCTTTATATAATTAACTTTAAAATTACTTACGATTGTCTGAATGTTCAAATCCGCATGTGAGACTATCAATAGTTTTAGAATACAAATCTCATTTTTAGATGCTGCGTAATGTACTGGTGTCCTTCCTAACTGTTTTAGATTTTTTTATTTTATCTTACATTATCTTTTACGTTTATATCATCCATGTTGGTGCATAGAAATTCAACTATTTGCTCTCTTCCCAGTTGCACTGCCAGATGTAAAATTGTTAAACCATTCTATTTTTAAAATCATTTTTACTAAGTCGATTGGTTGATACACATTAAAATTGTATTGAGATATGTAATTTGATAAGCTTTTTAAATTGTTTTCTATTACCGCTTCACGAATTCTTGAGGAAGGCTAATTAAAATTTTATGTAAAAATAGATTAGTTATTGATATACCTACCTGACTATGCATTTTATTGTATTATAACTTTTATATATATACATATATTAAAAATATTTGAAATTTTAGTTTAAACATAAATTTAAATGGCAGATCAAAATCAACAATCTAAGTCAACTTTCCAATTTGAAGGAGGAAATAATCTTCTTTCAACAACTGGAGGTTTAATTGGAAAATCTGGGGCAAATAATACTGGAGACCAACAGCAGAAAACCAATTCAAATATTTCTTTTGGAACACCCTTCGGAACAGCGAATGCAAACATTCCTGTCTCCTCCAATGAAGGAAACTCTAATCCTACAGGAACTACTAACAATATGTTTGGTGGTCTTAATACCTCTAAAAATATTCCTACAAATGCTTTTACTTATAAAACAACTGTAAATCCTTTTCCTCCCAGCGGAATCACGACTGGAAATTTCGGTAATGATATATTTGGATCAAAGCAACAAGCAGATCAGAAATCTGATAAACCAAATTCTAATTTATTCGGGGCTGGAGAAAATAAAACAATAGCAACTGGAGAAGGAAGCAATCAAACTGAAAAAAACCCAAGCAATAATATTTTAAGTAGCTCTTCTAATCAGCCCTTTGCAAATTTTTTAATTAAACCTAATAATGCTCCGGCAGGAGGTTCAGGAATTACTTTTGCGAGCAATACTAATGAAAAACCTAACAATACAATTTCAAATCCTTCAAATACTCAACCATTCAGTTTTAATCAAAATTCTAATGGGCTAGAAACAAATAAAATTAGTTCAAGTACAAACATATTAGGAATTCAAACAAATCAGCAAACAGATACAAACCAAAATACCAACCTTGATAGAGGATTTTCATTTAGTGTAAATAAAAATACAAACCTAACTGACAGTAACCAAAATAATTCAATAGATAAACCAGTTGAATCAAATAATCAAACAGTAAAAGCGCCTAACTTTGGTTTTAACCAATCTAATCAATCCCTTAGTTCTAATCCAGGTTCTAATTCTCTAACTAATCTTACCAAACCTGAGGATAATACTATTAAACTAGCAAATACTGGGTTATTCTCCAATCCATTAGGACAATTACAATCAAAAGCCCTTGAAGGAACTGCTAAAGAAGAAAAAGAACAGAAATCAGTAATAAATTTAAATACTACTGGTGCCTTTTCATTCAATAAGCCTTCCAATGAGGCTAATCCAAAAAATGAAATTGGGACTACTGAAAGCAAAACACTATTTGGAAAATCAGATACAACTAGTAGTAACCTAACTGCTAACTTAGGAACAAAAGATGCAAATACTGGTGGAGATAGTTCAAAACCTGTGTTCGGAGTAGGACCCAGTAAATCAGAAACAACAGCTCCAAAAATAAGCTTTGGAATAGGTGCCAAAACCACAGAAAGTACAAATGCAGGAAAGCCAAATGAATTTGGAAGCACATTTAAAAATGAGACTATCAGCACAGCTCCCAAAAAAGAAAATGAAGGAGATTCCAAAACCCAAACTAATAACGCTTTTTTACAACCTAACGCTAAGAAAGATTCAACTTCAGACAATAAACAACCAACTACTCAAAACCCAAAAGATCTTTTTACTTCTCAACAACCTAAAACTGGGTCATTAAAAGTCGAACAGAAAGGAGATTCAAATAAGGATGAAAGTAAGTATTTTTATTTTAATCATACAGCGAAACTTATAGACCCTAAGGATTTGCCGAAAATCTCTAATTCTCTGGACGAAGTTGCAATTAATTCAATGATGAAAAAATCAATTGAAGAAGTAATTAATCACTGGAAAAATGAGCTGGATAATCAAGTAGACCGATTTGACAATTGCGCAGATAAGCTAAAAAATTTTGAGTTCATGTTCAGAAAGCATTTCGAAACTATTTGTTCTCTATATGAACTAATTAATAATCTTAAAGAAGATGGAAACAACACATTAAGAAATTTAAAAGATATCTCTCTAGAAGAGGATCAAATCATCGAGCAGCTCAACATAATGGAAAAGTCTCTAGATCAATATTTAGAAATAGCAGATAACAAGCAAAATCTTCCTGTAAGAGCTCCTCAGGTAGAAAGTAGAGATCATATATACTTCACAGCAACAGAAATTGCAAATACTGTGGAAGCAATCCAAAAAGACATCGATGAAGTTAATTCAAAAATAAGCGAGGGCAATGTTATGAACAAAGAAGAAAATTTGAACGTGTTGAGCTATGAAAACCCTCTTCTTAGAGAAAGTATCTCCATGGATAAAAATGAGTTCACTAATATTCTGAATTCGTATTATGCGTCACTTAGATCTATACAATTCATGGAACAGAATTTGATCACTAAAATTATGCAGGCTGAAGGCGAATTGACTGAAATAAGAAGAGAAAGAGAGCGAGAGAAATATTAAATCATCAGGAATATTCAAAATTAAATGAATTTTAAAGTTTTAAATAATAAATTTACTATAATAAATATAACAATATATTGAAAATTTTAAATATTATATTTAAAATTGAATATTCTTTTTATTGAATATGAGGGG
>Ga0169931_10011472_pt1 | contig 12471 bp, 9 predicted proteins | sample Kivu_15m_20L_FD_129675 | JGI IMG/M metagenome (GOLD analysis project Ga0169931, IMG submission 129675) | Freshwater microbial communities from Lake Kivu, Western Province, Rwanda to study Microbial Dark Matter (Phase II) - Kivu_15m_20L... | ecosystem: Environmental > Aquatic > Freshwater > Lake ...
CTTCACCTCGGTGATGTCCTCGACCGGCACGTCCACCTGCTTGACCACGTCCTCGATCATGGTCATCGAGTCCTCCGGCGCGCTGACGATGAGCGAGTTGCTCAACTCATCCGCGCTGGCGACGACTTTGGGGGTGGTCACCCGGCCCCCGCTCGCGCTGCTGCCCCCCCGGCTGCTGCCGCCGCCGCCCCGGTCGCCGCCGCCGCCGCCGAACCGGCTCTGAAACATCTGCTGCATGGGGTTGACGCCACCCTGCTGCGAGCCGGTGCGCGAATCGGGGGTGACGAAGAGGTCCTTCACCACGGTCGCGAGCGCCTTGGCATCGGCATACTTGAGGGTGAACACGCGGATGGCGGAGACGCTGGCCACGGGCGTGTCCAGCGCCTTGATGATCTCGGCCACGCGCTTGATGTTGACCTGCGTGTCCGTGAGCACGAGCGCGTTGGCCCCCGCGTTCGCGGACATGATGGCCGAAGTGGGCAGGAGCATCTCCAGGTTGCGGATCAACTGCTCCGCGCTGATGAACTTCACCGGCAGGATCTGCGTGATCATCTCCTCGGTGGCCGGGATGTCCTCGGCGGGCCGGCCGGGCTTGACCGGCAGCGGCTGGCGGCTCACCTCGTCCTTGTTGACGATGTTGAGCGTGCGGCCCGAGCGGTAGGCGGCGTAGCCGTTGCGGGAGAGGACGTTGTTCAGCACCGCCACGGCCTCGTCCTTGGTGAGCGCGTCCTCGCTCCACACGTCCACGCGCCCGCGCAGGTCGCTGACCTTGGGCACGACGATGAAGCCGGCGGCCTCGGCGAAATAGTTGAGCACCAGCTCCAGCGGCACGCCGCGGAAGTTGAGCTTCAAGCCCTTCTCCGTCTCGCCGGCCACGCGCTTGACCGGCTCCTTCGGCGCGGCGGGCGTGGGCGGGCGGGCCGCTTCGGCGGCCTTCGCGGCGGCTTCCTTGGCGAGCGCGGCGGCGAGGGCGGCGGCACGCACCTCGTCCTCAGACTTGGGTGTGGGCGCGGGCGCGGCAGGGGCGGGGGCGGGAGCCGGCGCGGGCGCGGGCTGGGTTTGCGCCAGCGCGCTGCCCGCGAGGCTGGCGGTGAGGAGGAGGGTCAGGGTGGTTTTCATAGGATTATCGGTTTTCGCGGGCACGCTGTTCCATGAGTCGGCGGAGCAAGTCGCTGTCGCCGCCGCCCGAACTGGGCGAGCCGGACGGCGGGCTGCTGGGACTGCCGGAATTGAAGCTGCCGGGGCTGCCGCCCGGCGACGAAGAGTTGTTGAACGTGCCGCCGGAATTGAAGGAGCTGCCCGAGTTGAATGAACTACCGGAGTTAAACGAGCTGCTGGAGCCACCGCCAGACCGCTGGACGTAATACGCGGTGTATTCGTCAGGATCCACGATTCCATCGCGGTTGCGATCCATCAGGTCGAAGTTGGGGCGCAGCCGGCTGTCCGCCTCGTCGCGCGAAATCCGGCCGTCGCCGTTGCGGTCCTGCTCGCGGATGCGCGACTGCGCCATCTCCGCCGGGTTGCTGCTCCCGCCAAAGGACGAGTTGGAGCGCGGGTCGCGGTTGAAGCTGCTGGAGCTGCTCGAACGCGAATCGCGGCTGGACCCGCTCGAAAACCGCGAGCTTTGGCTCGACCCCGAGCTGCTGAACCGGCTGGAGCTGGAGCCGAACGACGAGCCGGAGTTGAAGCCCGAACCGAAACCCGACGAGGAGCCGAAGCCGTAATCCGTCGGGCGCTCCGCCTCGCGGGACTTCCACTCGCCCTGGTCCTCGCGGCGCAGCATGTAGCCGACCTTGAGTTCCACCGGCTTGCCGTTGGCCTCCAGCGTCACGGCGGCGGCCTCGATGGCGGTGATTTTGCAGTCGCCGATGGTGTCGTCCACCTTGGCGGACTTCTTCATGCCGGAGCCGCTGCCCTCGAAGAACGCCACGCGGCCCTTCTCATACTCCAGCGTGCCGAGCAGCGAGAAGGACTCGATGACCGGGTTGCGGCGCTGCTGCGGCGGCGGGGTGTCGGTCTGCGTCCGGCCCGCGTAACGGCGGGTGTTGAAGATGTTGCGGTCGGGGATGGCCTTGAAGTCGTCGAACGTGCCGGTGGCCGGCGCGGGCGGCGCGGGCGTGCTCTTGGCGGAGGATTTGGAGGACGATTTGCCGGAGGACTTGGCCGGCGCGGGCGGGGCGGGGTTGTTCGTGCGCGACGACTGCGCGGGCGCGGCGAACGCGCCGAGCAGCAGCGCGGCGGAACACGCGAGGGCAAGGTGACGGGCCGGCTTCATGGCCGGAACATCGCACGCCGCGCGCCGGGGGGCCAGCGCGTTCCCTGGTCCGCTCTCATTAGCACCCGGCTTTAGCCGGGTGTGGCGGACGAACAGCGCCGCAAACCGTTTCAACGGTTTGTGGCCAGCCACACGAGGAAAACCGTTGAAACGGTTTTCCGGCTCAGGCGCTCCCAACACCTGGCTGAAGCCAGGTGCCAATGAGAGGGCGTGGCCTCCGTGATTGGCCCTTCGCACAGAATTACTTCGCGCCGTTTTCATTCTTCTTCGGGGTTAGCACCAGGCCGCTGAGTTGCAGCGACAGGGTGAGGTTTCTGCCTTCGGTGTCCCGCGTGGTCAGCTCCACCACGTCCACCTTCATCGCCAGCGGGTCCTTCTCAATCTGATACAAAAACCGCGCGAGGCTCGACAAACTGCCGGTCGCGTCCGCGCGGCACTCGAGCGTCTGGTGCTCCTCGCGGTCGTTCGCGCGCTTCCACGCCGGCTTGAGGCCGCTCACGGTCACGTTCGCGTCCTTCCCCCAGCGCTCGAAGGCCCGCAACGCCTGGCTCTCGGCGGCGGACACGTTGTTGGTCAGCGCGGTGGCGCGCATCCCCGTCCACCGGTCGCGCACGGCGCGCTCGCGGTCGAGCTTGCCCGCGCCCTCGGCGACCTGCTTCTCCAGGTCGGCGATGCGCTTGTTGCGCGCCGCCCAGCTCGCGGTGAGCGGCTGGACGATGAACTTGTCGCCCACCATCAGCAGGACGGCGGTGACGGCCAGGAGGGCCAGCAGTTGTTCGCGGCTCTTGTTGTTCATCGGCTGGCTTGGGCGTCGGCCCAGTGAAAGTTGAAGGTGAACTCCAGCGGCTGGTTGTTCTGGCCGCCCTTGACGTGCTCGACCTTGATGTCCTTGACCAGCTTCGAGGCGCGGAGCTGGTCGAGCATCTTGAGCAGCGCCGCGTTGTTGCGCGCCGTGCCGCTGCACGTCACGCCGGAGCGGTCGCGGATTTCGACGGACTTCGCGGCCACCGTGCCGTCCTCGGGGAACGCCTGCGTCACGGCCTTGAGGATGCTCAACGCGCGGAACGACTCGTCATACCACGGCCGGTATTTGCGGATGCGGGCCTCCATGTCCTTGATCTGCGTGACACGCACTTCCATGCCCTTCCACTGGCCTTCGAGCTGGCTCAACCGCCATTGCTGCCAGCCGAACATCCCCGCCACGCCCAGCAGCACCACGCCCAGCACGGCGGCGGCATAGACCAGCTTCTTCGACGCGTGCTGCTCGGTGAACTGCTTCCACTTGCTCACGCGCGGCGGCAGGAACTCAAAGCCCGCCGGCTTGCCGGTCAAATGCCGCACCGCCAGGGCCAGCGCGGCGGAGGCGGCGGTGCCCGGCGGCAGCGCGGGGCCGAACTCCAGCGGCGCGAACTCCTTCACCTGCTGCGCGCGCAACCCCAGCGCCTCGGCGCGCGGACGCACCTGCTCGTAAAGCTCCTCGGCCAGCTCGTCGTTGCCGAACACCTTCAGGTTCCGCACCGCGCCGCGCGCGTCGTCCGGCAACTGCCCGAGCGTGATGCGCAACTCGCGCGCGAGATGATCCTTTTGCACGACCCGCTCCGGACCTTCCTGCGTGATGGCCCCTTCCAGCAGCCGCAACGCCGCGACGCCGCCCTGCGTGGTGACTTGCAGGCCCACGCCCTTTTCACCGGCCACCAGCGCGACGATGCCCCCGGCGGTTTCCGATCCCGCGACCGGTTGCAGCGCGGCGAGGCCCAGCGAAAAACTCAGCGGGCGCAGGCCGATGGATTCCAGCGCCTCCTGCAAGCGCGTGATGTGGTCGCGGGGAATGGCCACGAGCGTCGCCGTGCGCTCGCCGTCCGCCGGGCCGACCAGCGACTGCGACACCATCAGCGTCTCCGGCGCGTAGGGGAAGCCGCGCTCGGCCTCCATCGCCAGCAGGCTTTGCACGTCCTCCGGCGCGAGGCCGGCGGGGACTTTCACCGCGAGCGTGAGCGCCCAGTTCAGCGGCACGCCGACAACGCAGCGGCGGTCGCGCACGCCGGCCTTTTCGAGATGCGTGTGGATTTCCGCCCCGACGAGGTCGGGGTCGTTCGTGAGCGGGTCGAGCGTGAGCGTGGCGGTCGCGGCATGGCGGACTTCCACGGAGCCATTCGTCCGCTTGACGCTGACCAAGTCCAGCCGGTTGCCATCCAGCACGAGGCCGAGCAGCGAGGTGGCGGTGGTTTTCTTCGGGGCGGTCATGGGCAAAGTGGTTGCGGACAAAAAGTGATTTTCACTGTGCGGTCACGGCCGGAGCCTTCTCCCTTCGCGGAGCGAGGGGAGAAGGTGGCCGAAGGCCGGATGAGGGGTGCGGCCACCAACGCCGACGCGGCCAACCCCTCACCCCGGCCCTCTCCCCTTGCTCCGCAAAGGGAGAGGGAGAAAGCAACGCGGCGGAGCGCGGCGGTCGCGGTCGCGAGTTTCACCAGTCGGTATGGAAGCCGGAGTTTCATGGTAGGTTCTGCAACTCGGCAATCTGCTGGCGGACGCTCAGGCCCAAGGCCCAGCCCAGGTGCGTGAGATCCTGCCGCTGGCGGATTTTTGCGCCGCCCTCGGTGGTGTCGAAAATGAACTTCACGCGCGAGTAGCCGCGCCCGTGATGGCCCAGCGCCGCGATGTCCGCCGCGAAGACATAGCTGCGGCCGGTGATGAACGGCCCGGCCTGCGTCGCGCTCTGCTCGTCCAGCACATCCTTCACCCACGCGATGGAGGTCGGCGCGGCCTGCCCGAGGCGCGCGGCGACCAGGGCGTCCGCCTTCTCCAGGTCAAGGCCCGGCAGGCACGCGAGCACCGTGGCGGTGGCCGCGTTCACATTCACCAGGCCCTCAACGACGGAGTTGGTGGAAACGGTCAGGTCGTTCTCGATGAGCGCGAACTCCTCCGCGCTCAGGCCGCTGCGCAGGTAGAACTGGAGGACACTGTTGTTGGTGGCGGAGGTGACGGTGTTGGTGTTGCCGCCATTTTGGCCGTTCGGGTCCTGGCCGCCGTTCTGACCATTTTGCCCGTTCAACCCGTTCTGCCCGTTGTCAGGTGGAAACTGCAACAGCACCTGCGCCACGCGGTCGCTGCTGATGCCGACTTCCGTCATCAGCGTGCGCAGGCCGTTCTGGTCCACGGTGCCGACGTTGACCTTCGGCTCGCCGTTGGTGCGCACGTTCGGAACCTTGCTGTGGACGGTCAGGTAGGCGAGCACGCCGCGGTTGAGCACGCCGTCGTGGTTGTCGTTGGGCGAGGAGGCGTCCTCGTCGTTCTCATTGTTGTCGAGGATCGCATTCATGTTGGCGTCCTCGTCATAAAGGATGTCGTAGGTGAACCCAGAGACGAGGCGCAGCTCCTCGATGCTCTCGAAGGGCGCGTTCTTGCAGCGGTAGGCCGGGTTGAGCCGCCCGTAAATCTCGTCCTCCGCGCCGTTCTCGGACGGCTCGCTGTCCGCGTCGCGCCAGTCAATGATGGCGGCGGCCAGCGCGTCGGTCATGCGCGGGAGCTTGTTGAGCATGGCGAGCGTGGCGGTGTTGAGGTTGAGCTTCGCGCCCTCGTCCACGAGGCCGAACGTGACCTGCAAGTCGTCCTCCTCGTCGAGCGGCTGGCCGATGAGCCAGAAGCGCGCGGTGCCCACGAGCACGGCCTCAGTCCTGAAGAGCGTCGGATCCGGCGGCGTGCCCGGCTCGATGACGTTCGCCAGCGCGTTGCTCACGTAGCGCGCCGCGCCCGCGATGGCCTGCTCGGCCTCCAGCGCGGCGACGCGGTTGTCGGCGGCGCGCAGCTCCAGCGCGGAGGAGTTCGCGAAGTAAATCGCCAGGCTCACCAGGCCGAAGGCGACCCAGAGCACGATGATCAAAACCGAACCGCGTTCACGAACGCTCGCCGCCGGGGAAGGGAACCCAAAGATTTGAGGCGGACAAAGATTTCTCCTTTTCAATCTTTGTCCGTCCCAAATCTTTGGGTTCTCCTGAACGGGGAACTTCATTGGCTACCTCCGTTGCTGGATGCCTGCGACGTCGTGTTCGTGCTGGCTTCGACCACGATGGGCACGACCAGTTCCACCGGAGCCGGCTGGCTGGCGCGGGTCTCGGCGGCGAGTTGAATCTGCACCTTGATGGCGCGCGGGAACTTCATCGTGTCATCCGCCGTCGAGTCCCACGTCTCCACCCAGCCCGTGCCGTCGTGGTAGAGGAAGAACACGTCCTCCACGTCCGTCAGCAGGAGCTGTTCGACCGGCAGTTCCTCGAAGCCGCCGGCGGGCAGCAGGTTGCGCGTCACGGCGCGGATGAGGTCCCTGCCCAGCGCGCTGCGGTTCGTGGAGTCCACGAGCAGGTAGGCGACCTTCTGCACGTTCGGCCACGGGGACGCGGTGTCGAGCAGGCCGGAGAGCGTGTAGAAATCCGGGCTGATCTGCGCGGTCTGGCCGCCCGCGCCGCCGGTCGCGCCCGCGAGCGAACCGAAGCGCGGCTGGCTCGACGGCCCGCTGCCGCTGCCCGAACCGGTGCTGGTCGGCGTGGACTGCAGCTCGCCGATGAGCCGCGTGTCGTTCGTGGACGGCAACGCGAGGTTGGCGAGGTCGCGCTTGAGGACGAGCAGCGCCTGCGTGAGCGGGAGGGATTTTTCCAGCGACGCGGCGGAGCGGTTGCGCAGCTTGAGGCCGCTGTAGAACACGCCGTTGATGGCCGTCAGCACGATGGCGAAGGCGACGACGGCGATGAGCAGCTCAAGGAGGGTGAAGGCGGAGCGTGGTGCGTGGTGCGTGGTGCGTGAGGAAGTCCGGGCGCGTCCGGCTGGTTTCACGCACCACGCACCACGCACCACGCCGCCGCGCTGCGCGAGGCCGGCCGCAAGTTCAAGATGGGCGCGCGTCACCCTCATAGCGTCGCCGCCTCCATCAGCGTGCTGACCGCCACCTCGTATTCGCGGCCCTGGACGAAATACACCACGCGCACCGTCGTCTCCTGCAACGCGCCGTCCTCGATCCACGCGACGGACTCGACGGTCCATTGATACTCGTGCGGCCCCTCGTTGATGCTGCCGCTGTCGTTGCCGTTGGCGAGCGTGCCGGTGACGGCCAGTTCGTTGAGCACGCGCTCGGCCACGCGGGCGGCGGCGGCCTTCCGCTCGCCGACCTGCCCAGCGAGGCTCGCGATGCGCAGCCCCTCCAGCGCCACCGGGATGACGATGGCCATGAACAGCAGCGCCGCCAGCACCTCGGCCAGCGTGAACGCGGCGCACCGACGACGACGCGCAGCTCGACTTTCCAATGACGAGTCCGCCGCAGTCGGATGTCCAGCCGCGCCCGTTCCGCCGCCGGGGAGGCGGAGGCCGCGCGAATCGCGACATTGGAATGTCGCGCTACTGGCGCTGGAGGGTGCGAATCTCATAGGTCAGGCGCGTGGCGCTCTGGGCGATGGCGATGGCGTCGCCCTCCGCGCTGGCGGACTCCTCGGCGGAGCGCTGGCGGAGGATGACGGCGGCGGGGCTTTTGTCGCCGATGAAGCCGTCGGAATTGAAGCGGATGATTTTGACGGGGTTGCCGGAGTCCGACATGTCCTCAAGGTTGTTGAGAAACTGCTCGTCGGGGTTGTCGAAGTTCTCCTCGCCGGAGGCCTTCCGCTGCGGGGCGGCGGTGACTTCAAAGCTGAGTTCCGCCGGGAGCTTGTATTCCACGCGCTTGGTGTCCTGCTCGAGGAAGCCCGCCTGCGCGCGCAGGCCGTAGAGCTTCTGCGCCGTGTCCACGTAAAGCTCCACCGGGATGCCCTCGGCCACCGCGCGGCTCGCGCCGTAGCGCGTGAGCGAGAGGAACCGGCGCGCCTCGGAGTCGAGGTCGCGGCCCCGGAAGAAGCCCTTGAGCGACGGCAGCGAAACGCTCACCACGATGGTGATGAGCGCCATGACGAGGATCAGCTCGATGAGGGTGAAGGCGCGGCGGAAATGCGGAGTGCGGAATGCGGAATGCGGAATGTGGCGGACGAATGCCGAACGAACCGTGCTGCCGTTCTCCCTCACCCTGGCCCTCTCCCGCAGGGAGAGGGAACCGCCTCGATCACGCTCGCGCTCCTTAAGGGCCTCGCTCCGCACCATCGCTGCCGAAGTTTCTCCCTCTCCCAGCGGGAGAGGGCCGGGGTGAGGGAGAGCGGGTTGAACGCCGACCAGTTCACACGCGCCAAGCACGCCGCCGCCGCAGGCTGGCAGCCTACGCTCCGGTCGTGTCGTGTTGGTTGCGCTGAACTTCATCCTCGGTTCCTTACCTCGCCTTGTTCCAGTTGGTCACGTCGTCCTCGGTGCCTTCGCGGCCGTCCGCGCCGAGGGAGTAGAGGTCGTAGCCGTTGGGATTGTTGCGGCCGGGGCTGACATAGACATAAGGGCGGCCCCACGGATCCGCCGGCACGTCCTTCATGTAGGGGCCTTTCCAGCCCTGCACGTCGCTCGGGGCCTGCACGAGGTCCATCAAGCCCTCGCTGCCCTTCGGGTAGCCGCCGGTGTCCACCTCGTAGGCGTCCAGCGCGGTGCTGAAGCCGGCAATCTGGGTCTTCGCGGCGGTCTCCTTCGCCTGCTCGGTGCGCCCGGAGAACTTCGGCACGACGATGGCCGCGAGGATGCCGAGGATGACCAGCACGAGCAGCAGTTCGATGAGCGTGAAGCCGCGCCGGCCGTTCCGGGTTGGGAGTTTTGGGTTTCGGGTTTCGGTGATGCGGATGTTCATGGTGTTTGAGAGTGGTTTGGGTTGGCGGTTCAGTTTCGGTCGGAAAGAGGCAGAGCAGGATTAGGATTAAGATTAAGATTAAGAGTAGGAGTAGGAGCCGGGGCGGCGGAGAGCCTCCTGGTCTTAATCCTACTCCTGCTCTTACTCTTAATCTCTTGGTTCATCACTTGATGTGTTCTTGGAGCGTGAAAATCGGGATGACCATGCCGATGAAGATGGTGCCGATGAACGCGGCGATGACGAAGAGCATCAGCGGTTCGGCCATCGCCACCGCCGTCTTCAACTGCCGGTCCAGGTCGCCCTCGGTCACATTGGCGATGCGGATGAGTTCGCCGTCGAGCTTCCCACTTTCCTCGGCGACGGAAATCATTTCCAACGTCGAGCCGCTGAAGAGCACGCGGCAGTCGCCGAGGCTCGGGCCGAGCGCCTTGCCCTCCTTCACGCGGTCAATCGAGTGTGCCACCGCGTCCACGAGGATCTGGTTGCCGATGGAGCGGCGCGCGACGTTCAGGCAGGCGATGAGCGGCACGCCCGCGCCCAGCAGCGTGCCGAGCATCCGGCAGAAGCGCGACATGGCGAACTGCGCGACCAGCCCGCCGATGGTCGGCACCTTCAGGATGAAGCCCTCCCACGCGCGCCGGCCGACGGGCGAAGTCACCCAGTTCCGCGCGAGGTAGCCGCCGATGCCGACGCCGAGGAGAATCAGCACGCCGTAGCTGCGCAGCACGTCGCTCGCGCCGATGATGATTTGCGTGAGCAGCGGCAGCTTCGCGCCGAAGCCCGCGAACACGAGCTGGAAGCGCGGGATGAAAAACACGAGCAGGAAGACCAGCACGCCCAGCGCGAGCACGAGCAGGATGGCCGGATACAGCATCGCGGTCATCACCTTGGACTTCATCTCCTTCTCGCTCGCCTGGAAGTCGGCGATTTGCGCGAGCACCACGTCGAGGAAGCCGCCGGTCTCGCCCGCCTCGACCATCGCGACATAGACGCGCGGGAAAACCTCCGGCGACTTCGCCATCGCGTCGGCGAGCGAGAGGCCGTCCACCACGAGGTCGTGAATTTCCTTCCACTTCGCCTGCGCGACCGGGCTGGCGGCCTCGCGTTGGAGAATGACCAGCGCGCGGCTCAACGGCACGCCGGCGGCCAGCAGGCTGGAGAGCAGGCGAGTGAAGTTCTCGAGCATCCGCGGCGTGATTTTGTGCGCGCCGAAGCTGAGGGCGCTGGTCGCCGGCTGGTCCGGCGCGGCGGCGGCCTTGGTTTCCTTCGGCGCCGTGGTGGTCTTCGTGGCCGGGGACTTGGGGGCGGGCTTGGCTTCCTTCGCCGCCGGCTTGGGCGCGGCGGTGACGGTCTTGGTCGAACCGTTGCGCTCGTTCAGGCTGATGGGCCGCAGGCCGCGCGCCTCCATCTGCTTGAAGGCATCCGCGCGCCCGGCCGCCTCCAGCACGCCTTCCGTGACGGAGCCGTTCGCCTGCAACGCGCGATAGGAGAAGGAGGTCATGGGCAGGAGGAGAAGTCCCAAGTCGCGTTGAGCGAGGCGCTGGCCCCAGCGGGGCCGGAACGATAGTAGCCGTGGGTGGAGTTCGCCCCGCGAACGGAACCCACGGAACAGCCGCAATCAACCGGCAACCGCGTAGCGGTTGGACAAGCTGACGCACGAACAACGGTCCCACCGCTACGCGGCGGTTGGTTTCTGCCGCGATACCGTGGGTTGCGCTCGCGTCCGCTCGCTTCACCCACGGCTACCACTGTTTGGCTGCTACGCAGCCAGGCGATGGGCCGAAGACGAGCGGGCAGCATCTTTGGAGGTAGAAGATTCATCGCAGATTCCTCACCTCGCCACGGCCAGTTCCGCCGCGCTGGGCACGTCGCCGCCGTCGTCCTTTTCGTCCACGCTCGTGCGGGAAACTTCCTTCGCGGTCGTGACGCTCAGGACTTCCTCGACGGTCGTTGCGCCCGCGCGCACGAGCCGCCAGCCGTCCTCGGCCAGCGTCTTCATCCCGTCGCGGATGGCGGCGTCGCGGAGCTTGTCGGCGGACGTGTTTTGCAGAATCAACTGCCGGATTTCCACGTTGGTGTCCATCCACTCGAAGATGGCGTTGCGCCCGTGGAACCCGGTGTTGCGGCACTCGCGGCAGCCGACGGACTTGTAAATCTTGTGGTTCAGCGGAATGCCCAGCTTGGTCTTGTAAGCGGCGGCGGTCGGCGAGTCGTCCACCTGCTTGCAGTGCGGGCAGAGCACGCGCACGAGACGCTGCGCCAGCACGGCTTCGAGCGAGCTGGCGACGAGATACGGCTCAACCCCCATGTCCACGAGGCGGGTCAACGCGCCGGGCGCGTCGTTCGTGTGCAGCGTGGAGAAAACCAAGTGGCCGGTGAGCGACGCCTGCACGGCAATCTGCGCCGTCTCCTGGTCGCGGATTTCGCCGATGAGGCACACGTCCGGGTCGTGGCGGAGGATGGAGCGCAGCCCGCGCGCAAAGGTCAGGCCGGACTTCTCGTTGACCTGAATCTGGTTCACGCCCTTGAGCTGATACTCAACGGGGTCTTCGATGGTGATGATTTTGCGGATGTGGTCGTTGATTTCGTTCAGCGCCGTGTAAAGCGTCGAAGTCTTGCCGGAGCCGGTGGGGCCGGTGACGAGCACGATGCCGTGCGGGAGCTGCACGACGCGCCGGAAGCAGTCCAACTCGCGCTGCCCCATGCCGAGGTCGCCCATGCCGCGCAGCTTGGAGTTCTGGCGCAGCAAGCGCATCACGACCGCCTCGCCGTGGAGCATCGGAATGATGGAGACGCGGATGTCCACCTCGTGCGTGTCCACGCGGATTTTGATGCGGCCATCCTGCGGCACGCGCTTCTCGGCGATGTTGAGATGCGAAAGGATTTTGACGCGCGAGACGATGGCGGGCTGGAAGCGCTTGAGCGCGGGTGGCACGGGCACTTCCTGCAAGTCGCCGTCAATGCGGTAGCGGATGCGGAACTCGTCCTCGAACGGTTCGAGGTGAACGTCCGACGCGCGCAGCTCGATGGCGTCGCGGAGCACTTGGTTCACGAAGCGGATGATGCTCGCGTCCTCGGCGGCGCTGTCGAGGTCATCGTCCGCGATGCCTTCCTGCACGACTTCGAGGCCGGCCTCTTCGTTGAGCGTGCCGATGGTGTCCGCGCCGACGCCGAGGTGCTTCTTCATCTCGCGCTGGATGGACTCCGTGGGCGCGAGGACGGGCTTGAGCGAGAGGCCGGTCATGGCCTTGAGCGCGTCGAGGCCCTGCGTGGCGAAGAGGCGGCTGGTGGCGATTTCCACCGCGCCGTTGTCGCGCTTGAGCGGGAGGAGTTGCTCCTTCAGCAGCACGCGCGCGGGAAACAGGGAGAGCACCTGCCGATCCGGCTCGATGGTGTCGAGCGCGGTGAACGGCACGTCGTATTCCTTCGCCAGCCAGCGGAGGACGGCGTCCTCGGTGGCGGC
>Ga0169931_10011473_pt1 | contig 12469 bp, 10 predicted proteins | sample Kivu_15m_20L_FD_129675 | JGI IMG/M metagenome (GOLD analysis project Ga0169931, IMG submission 129675) | Freshwater microbial communities from Lake Kivu, Western Province, Rwanda to study Microbial Dark Matter (Phase II) - Kivu_15m_20L... | ecosystem: Environmental > Aquatic > Freshwater > Lake...
AACGAGCAACGGTTACTGCGGCTGTTTCGCCCGCCGAATTTAGGAAGTGATTCGGCTTACGTATTCCAAGCTCACCGAAGAAAATCTCATTCAGCTCATAGTCATAATTCTGACCCGTGTGAACGATTACGTGTTCAAAGCACTCGTCTAGTCGCGCCATTACTCGACTTAGTCGAATAATCTCGGGCCGGGTTCCCACGACTGTGAGCACTTTCATTGGCGTCTCGCTTTCCTTCTACGACTGTACGTAGAACGCTTGATCTTCACACAGCTCGTTAAGCATCGATTCCCATGAAGGCACTTGGATACCCGTAACTTTACTGAAGTCACTACCGTCCAGCGTTCGATCACACTCAAATGTTGTATTCCGATTTATTGTCATGCCCAGGCGCAGTCTCACATTCAATTCAGATAGAAGATCAAACTTAGAGATCGGGGAAGACGCCACTTGATATAGCCCCACAAGATCCGGGCACTGGTCCATGACTTGGGCTACTACATCGGAAAGTGCTCGGGTGGTAAGGCCGGAATAAATCGCATTTTGATACCCACTTATCATCTGCCCACGTTGAGAGAGCGCCCACTCAATCAATTCTTCGTTTCCAGCAATTTGTCGCCCAACAAACGAGGTGCGTATTGTCAAACTGGTCCCATAGTTGACCTCACCAAGTCTCTTCGTTGAACCATAGACGTCAACCGCATCAGGCATGTCAGTCAACCGCTTCACACCAGGCGTGCCGGCAAAGACACAGTCTGTACTGAAGTGAATCATACGAACTCCTAGTCTCGTACAGATCTCTGCTAGCTGATGTGGAAAGACGCTGTTGATGACAATTGCGTCAAGTATCCGTCGCTTGTCCATCTTGTGCTTGATCAATCCCACACAGTTAAGGACGACATCTGGTTGTAACTGGCGAATGACAAAATCAACCCGCGAAAAATCAGTTACGTCAAAATGGTCCAGGAATTGAGATTTCGGAAGTAGTCGGTCAATGTTCTTGACCTGTTGATAGGACGTCGCGATTGTTCCAACTACCGAGTGAGTCCTTGAAAGCACTCGAACAAGCATGTGTCCGAGCATCCCGGTGGCTCCAAGAATGAGAATTTTCTTCTGATTGCCAGTTTTGTTCCGGCCAACATCAGGTTGGGACACTTGAGTTTCCATCTTCAATTGCTCTGCGCACAACCTCAAGTGTCAAAAGCAGGTCCCTTACCTCGCTTACATCTAGCTGATTTGTGTTGTGCGATGAGTACTCAGAGCTCCGAGAAATTTTAGTCTCACCTCTCTCCACAAACTTCTCATAGTTCAAGTCGCGTAGATCAGGTGAGACCCTGAAGTATTCACCATGGTCATCAGCGAGTGCCATCTCTTCTCTACTAAGCAACACTTCAAAGAGCTTTTCGCCGTGCCGAGTTCCAATTACCTCTACCGGGTAATCGGGAACTTCTAAGAGCTCGGTTATCGCAGTTACCAATGTTTGAATCGTTGCTGCGGGTGACTTCTGAACAAAAATGTCCCCGTTTGTTGCGTTACTGAACGCGTACAGTACCAAGGCAATGGCATCATCAAGACTCATCATGAAGCGCGTCATTGCAGGGTCGGTAACTGTGATTGGATCACCTCGCAGTATCTGAGCAATCATCAATGGGATTACAGACCCGCGCGTTGCCATCACATTTCCGTAGCGCGTGCCACACAGCACAGTTTGTGAGTCATTGAGACTGCGCGATCGCGCTACCATCACTTTTTCCATGAGCGCTTTTGTCATGCCCATCGCGTTGATGGGATACACCGCTTTGTCTGTGGAGAGACAAACAACCTTCTCCACGCCGGCCTGAATAGCCGCCTCTAGCACGTTTTCGGTTCCTGTCACGTTTGTTTTCACCGCTTCCATCGGGTGAAACTCACACGACGGCACTTGCTTCAAGGCCGCTGCATGAAATACGAAGTCCACCGATTGCATCGCCTGAGATATAGACGAGTAATCTCGAACATCGCCCACATAAAATTTAACTTTCGATGACTTGTAGTCCTGCCGCATATCGTCCTGCTTTTTCTCGTCGCGGCTAAATACGCGAATCTCAGCAACATCTGTCTCGAGAAATCGGCTCATTACTGCGTTACCAAACGAACCCGTACCACCAGTAATGAGGAGTGTTTTCCCTTCGAACACTCAATTGAGCGTACAAGCGGCGCTGGACACGCCTTGACAGGTTTAGCTAGACACCCTGCTCGCGAGAACACTGCTCTGAAACGAAAAGCAGAGAGAAGCCGAAGACCCACGTCTCAAAGATGAGCATTAGAGATAGAGAGGTAGTTGCAAGCTGAATTGACCGAGCTACTGGCCAGACCGTTACTACTTCCTCGGATGTGAAATCTCCCGTCAATTCAGCTGGCTGAATCACTTCCGCCAGCTATGGGTCAGACCTTGAAAAGTCAAAGATAGAACAGCGTCGCGGAAGGCATCGGTTTTGTATGACTTGCGACGTTTTGGACTAACACCAGAACAAGACTCTTCAGTCTCTAAATTGATGTTCCACAACAGTCCAATGCGGTGGAATCAAATCACGAGTGTCATACTTTTCTGCCAAGAACCATGGCCTTGGTGCTACAACTGGTCTTGTTCCTTCATTCAGCCAACCCGCCATCCAAGAAAAAGTGCTATTCGCAAGAACGAGCGACGGGGAAGACATGAGCGACTGCAGATCAGTCCACAGAGAGGCCGAATCAACCTGAATAACAGAATCGCAAATCTCATTCTCTAACGTTCTAAGGTCAACAAGTCGGTCTTCACAAACAGCCCAGACTCTTCCATGCTGACCGGCTGCACGAAGTTTAGTGATTGCTTCTGAGTAATACCGATAGGGCAAAATGCCGTGAATCTCGCGTACGCTTGGTTTCAAGTAGTCACCTCTTCGCACATGAATGACTATGTCATCTGGGCGGAATGATACTGAACTCTCGGCGAGATGTTTGATTGCCTCGCGGACTTCATTTCGACGCTCAATGCGTACCGCTTCAAGATACCGCCATGACTGAAAGTAGCCCACGGCACAAGAACCCTTTGGAGTCGCGAAGAATTCTGGAGTGAATTGAAATGAAGTTTCTACAAAGTCGCACCATCGTGGAATGCTGATTCTTTGTATCATCCGTCGAAGATGAGTTTGGGGTTCCTGAAGGCATTGAACTGAACCAGAAAGTCCATTGGGAGACTCCTGAATTAACTGATCTACCAAAAAAGGTAAGTGTGCTGTATACCTGTGTAGTGATGGGTCAATGTAAAGGCGGCAATCCAATTTGTCAGCTAGGGCTAGACCTGCGAACAAACAGAACAACTGATTTCCAATACCTCCACGACTATGAACGGTGACTCCGTCACGAAGAGCATGTGTCCTTTTGAACTTTTTCAGGAGCAACACCTTGAAGCAGTCATGAATTCCGCTGAGTTAGCAGACACAAATTCGCTTCGCAATTACCCAGTTCTTGACAGCTCAGAGGGAGGAGCCTTTCTCAATAACGAGTCGACGAAGCTTTTGAACTTCCTCTCTACGAATCAGCCTAGACAGGAAATCCACATGACCCCAACATGCAAGTTTGTAGTCTTCCTCGCAAGTTACTAGGAAGCGAAGCAACTCAACGATGAGCAGACATACGGTTGAATAGATAACCGCCGTACCGTTTACATGATTATCCGATCTGCGCGACAAAGCCCACCGAAAGCCATCCGAATATGACCACTTGTCGCGGATCGAGTCGCGACTTGTTGGAGCTGCCTTATGACGAACCTGCAAACGATTACATACCATTAAGTCGCCAAGACCTCGTATTCGAAGTTGGAATTCCAAATCTTCACCATAGAAAGCAAGTCGATCATCAAAACGATGGCTTTCAAAAACTTTTCGCCGAAAAGCCATCGCGAATCCCGGGAACCATTCAGTCCTGACGAAGTACTCCGAAGAGTTTGGCAATGTCGCAAAGCCGGATGGCAGAACTACTCCATCCTTACGCGAAGTGACCATAGCGGCTCGAAGCAATAGCGATTTACCGACGGGCGTCGGACCATGCCCATCAATCCCCCCAATTCCAATGACGTTTGGATAATCGTCAAATAGGCCTAAGAGATTGGAAAAGTACGTCTCAAAAACCTCCACATCATCATCCAGAAAGGCAAGTACTTCACACGAGCGAAACTCTGGTGAGTTAATTATCTCGGCAACTCCAAGATTCCTCTGATAAGGGAGTCCAGGCTTACTTCGCAGATACAGAATCACGGATGGCTCTGCAAGTTCTCTAGACGCAACAGCAAGGGCCGTTGCGTCAATAAGATTTGAATCCACAACGACAATCACTTTCGGCACCGCTCCACACGCAGCAATTGAATCAAGTAGTGCAACGAGCGAAGCCGTTCTATCTCGTGTGCACACTATGAGCCCCAGACGCTCAAGTACAACTGGCGAGTACTGAGTTACCAAAAGAGAATTTTTGCCTTGAGCTTTTGACCCATGTCAACACCTGAAACAGTAGCCTAAGAACTATCGTTAAAGTTTTAGTCACTGGTGCAAATGGTTTGGTTGGCTCTGCGATTGTGCGCAGGCTTCGAGCCGAGCCAGCAATCGAAACCATCGCAACCAACCGTTTCGAGCTGGATTTACTTGATAGGGAAGCCACTTCGGCATATCTTGCGCGAACGAAGCCGGAAATCGTCATAGCTGCCGCTGCCGTCGTCGGTGGCATCAAAGCAAATCTCCGCGAGCCTGTTCGTTTTCTCCTCGAGAATCTCGAGATTCAGAAGAATCTTATGATTGCTTCTGCTCGGGCCGGCGTCTCAAAGTTTGTATTTCTTGCTAGTTCGTGTATCTACCCTCGACTCGCGTCACAACCGATGTCGGAGTCGGTACTGATGACAGGACCACTCGAGCCATCAAACGAATCATATGCAGTCGCGAAAATTGCAGGGATTCAACTTGCTCGTTCTTTGCAGCAGGAGGGACTCCTGAATGTTACGATTCCAATTCCTCCGAACATCTATGGTCCAAATGATCACTTTGATTTAGAACGAGCACATGTTCTCTCATCGTTGGTGCGTCGTTTTTCCGATGCAGTAGTGGATGGTAGGAGAACAATTGCCGTCTGGGGAACGGGCCAAGCGCGACGCGAGTTTATGCATAGCGACGATCTCGCAAGTGCCATTCTGTTCCTACTTCGAGATTCTCATGCTCCTTTTCTCATAAATGTCGGCGTCGGGGAAGACATCTCTATTCGGGATGCTGCGCACTTGATCGCGGAGCTCACTAGTTTTTCTGGCGATATTGAGTTCGACCCTAGTCAACCCGAGGGCATGCCCCAGAAACTCCTCGACAGCCGAGTTATGCATCAGATGGGTTGGCGTCCAAGAGTCGCACTGGCCGACGGCCTAAATCAGTTGGTATCGGAGTACAGGAGCAAAACAAGTGTCTGACTCAATCAACAATGCGATTCAACAATACATGAGAGAAAACCCGCCAACTAACTCAGTGGGCGACTTTTGGTATCCCCTTTCAAAACCATCATTCGGTTCAGACGAAATATCTGAAGCAGTCGAGTCCATGATTACCTACAAAACTACGATGTGGGATAAGACAAAACGATTCGAAGAACTGTTTTCGGCGTATGTAGGTGCCGAAGCCGTGATGGTTAACAGTGGGTCCTCGGCTGATTTACTTCTTGTGTATTCAATGCTGAGAGCTTCCGGTGGGACGCTGGATCCAGGGGATGAGGTGCTAGTTCCTGCCGTAACGTGGCCTACACACCTCTGGGCCGTAGCAATGGCTGGACTCGTTCCAGTTTTGGTGGATGTCGATCCCAACACCTTGAATATGGATATCAGTAATCTGCGGACCAAGATCTCGACTCGTACCAAGGCAATATTCCCTGTTCACCTAATGGGAAATCCCGCTAATCTGACGGAAATTCAAGCAATCGGACGCGATACAGGATTGATGGTTTTGGAAGATTGCTGCGAAAGTCTGGGAAGCTTATGGGACGGCCATCACGTCGGAAGTCAGTCGTATGGGGGTACATTCTCGTTTTTCTTTTCACACCACATTTGCACAATGGAAGGTGGCATGATCGTCACTTCGGACCCTGAGACTGCCGAGCGCCTGCGTCTTCTTCGAGCCCACGGCTGGGCGCGCAACTTAAAGGACCGTAGTCACCCTCTTCTGAAACTCACCGAAGATTCTGCTCTCGATGCTCGCTATACGTTCCTTGAGTGGGGTTTCAATGTGAGGCCCACAGAGTTACAAGCAGGATTTGGAATTCATCAGATAAAGAAGTTTCCGGGTTTCAAGGAGACTCGAAATCATGCTTTTGCGCAGATTAGAGAAAACCTTCTGGATTTATCACATGTCTTCCGTCTTCCGATAGTTAATCCACGAGCCGAGGCCTGCTGGTTTGCGTTACCAATCTTGCTAAATCCCGAATCGTCCATGTCCCGAAATGAAGTCACAAAGAAACTCCAGGCTCTCGGAGTGGAAACTCGTCCGATTGTCGCTGGCAACTTGTCCAAGCAGCCAGTACGGAGGCGGTTTGATTGGCTACGTCAGGATGACCTTCTCGGAGCCAATGTAATTCACGAACAAGGTTTCTATGTCGGTCTGCATTCTCAATTAAATGACGGTGATATTGAACGACTAACGGAAGCTCTCAGATCAGTTTTGTCCCCTGCTTAGTTGCTGATAATTTATCCGCGAATGCGCTCTGAAACCTCTATCGCTTTTTTTGACTATCTCGGAAATCGTGCGATGCCGCCAGCTCCAATGGAAATGGTTTTTCGGAGGTTCGGTATTCACTTTGTAGAGTCAAATTCTTCATCTATACCCTCCCATTCGATCTCAATTCGACATACCGCCGCGAATCTTAGGCAGATTCAGGCGTGTAATATTCCAAGGGAGCGACGAACCTTAGCTGTATTGGAAGCACGTGTCAACGAACCCTTCCCTTTTTCGCGAAGAGCGGCACAAACTTACGGCCAAATTGTTTTCGCCAGTCACTACGACACTCAGGAGAGAGAGCTTTTTGGTTGGCCGTGGACACCTCCCCAGTTAAATCTTGAGGTCAACCGCTGCCATCGAATTGCAATGGTCAATGCGAACAAGTTTTCTTCAGCCCACGGCGAACAGTACTCGTTGCGTAGGGCAATTCTGCGTGAAATTGTTGCGCAACAACTCCCCGTAGATCTCTACGGTAGTGATTGGACCCAATCAAAAACGCGAAACCTCGCTCAGGCGCTCAGACACGATGTGGTACATCTGCGTGACCAAGCCCGACTAAGACACAGATTGCGCTTCAGCCAATCGAGATATCAATCGCTTGACACACAGTCATTCCCATCACTTGGTGAAATCGACGACAAATTCCAAACTCTATCTCACTACCGTTTTTCCTTAGTCGTTGAGAACGACCGCACTTTCTTTACAGAAAAGTTGATGGACTCTCTCGCTTGCGGATGTACCACCTTTTATCTTGGCCCAAGACTGGCAGCGGTTGATGATCTGCCTGGCGTTGTCCTGCTACCAGAGAGTCCAGCAAGTTCAGTGACCTTCATGCGCAGATATCTTTCTACCCCTGAAGCAACGATTAATGAGCCAGGAGTAATTCGTAATGCTGCAATCACTACTTTCGCACAAACTGCTGGGGGAGCTTGGGAGAACTTGGCGAAACAATGGTTAAAGTTCTACAGACAGACCAAGAACTACCTTGGCACTTGAGTTGAAAACAGTTTCCGGAATCGAAGTAGAACTGACCAAGAATATGGCTTATCTTGAAAATCACTCCGAGATTCTGCTCCGATGTTTCGGTCCTATTTGGTGCTGACCCAGAACATCTCGCTTACGATAAATCGATGAGCAACTTCTGGAAACTTCTACGACTTGTAATCTCATTATTTTCTTGGCGAGGGCGTACCGTGCTCTTACTCTCTGCGGTGGCGCAAGTTGCACTCGTAGCGCTTGATGCTCTGGCACTCTTGCTCTTGGCATCGAGCTTTCAATTCACGCGCAACCCCGACATGTCAGGTATTGCGGTTGATACTACAGCCATAAAGTTGCTGACGATTATTGCTCTTTTCGTTGGTCGTAGTGCTCTATCGTCTGTTGTGAGTTGGTTTACGGTTCAACAATTAATGCTTGAAGAGTCCCGTCTAAGTATTGCCGCATTTCGTGTGCTACTTGATCCGAGAACACGTTTAGACAGCACGGTGGACACTCACTTTCATAACCAAGTAGATCGCGTTCCAGAAGTAATAATAAAACTTGGATTAAACGGTTCGGCCATAGTCGCTGAACTCTTGACAATGGCCGGCCTACTAGGTGTCTTCATGTTGTTTGATCCACTCACAGCCCTGATTGCAATCGCCTTTTTTGCGACAATTGTGATTACCCAGCATCGAACGCTCGCCAAACTGTCGTATCGGCAGGGAAACCAACTTGTCACGATTCGAAATGGGCTATACCGGCACTTGGCTGATGCTGCATATCTTCGAAAGACTTTGGCAGACACATCCGCCGAATCACTGACGATCTCTCTAAGTCGGTATCGTTCATCGCTTTCGGAACTGCGAGGGCGCTTCTCATTTCTCTCAACAGTGCCTCGATACTTGTTGGAAATCACGCTAGCCCTGGGGATTCTCTTGATAGGTGGCATTGCATACTTGACTTCGGGGCCAGAACAGGCTCTAACTGCCGTGGCGTTATTTACCGGAGTGAGCTTTCGGCTGTTGCCCGTCGTAAATCGTATTCAGATAATTGCCCTCACGATCGTAAATGACATTCCAACTGCGAAACTGATACTTGAGATGCCTGCCAAAGTTCCTTTTCGAGTTGCCGACGAACCCCTTGATGCCGCCAACATAGTTGAATTGGTTGGGATCGGCTTCCGATATCCCGACTCCGCAGAGCATGTGCTCCACAACATCAATATTCGGCTCTCAAAAGGGAAACAGTATGCAATAGTAGGACCGTCCGGAGCTGGAAAAACCACACTTGTAGATATCGTTCTAGGGCTCTTGGAACCGTCTTCTGGAGTGATACGGCGCAACAAAGCAAATGTGAGGGCTTATGTGCCCCAAGAAACCCACATTGCTTTCATGTCACTAGCTGAGAACATCGCTCTCGCATGGAACCAGTCAGATGTTGACTCCAGCAGGGTGGAATCTGCCCTCAAGAAGGCAGGGTTGCAGGAGTTCCTGACACGTATCGACGATCCAACACCTCTGCTTAACGAGTCGCTCTCTGGTGGGCAGAGACAGCGAATTGGTCTGGCTCGTGCCTTTTACTCTGGAGCTAACTTCGTTGTGCTCGATGAAGTGACCAGTGCACTCGATGCCGAAACAGAACAAAATGTGGTTGAGCAAATCTATGGACTGCGTGGTGAAATAACCACCGTCATCATCGCACATCGTCTGAGCACCGTGCAGCGTGCTGATCATGTGTTTTATCTGGAGAATGGTCGACTTGTCGGGTCAGACACCTTTCAAGAACTTGCCGACACGCTTCCACAATTTCGACAGCAGATTGAGTTTGGTCAGATCCAATTGAGCGACTAAGTTGCTATTGAACTAACCGTTGTCTGACGACCCGATACTAGGATTTAGTTCCTGCCACTCAACCAAGATTCTGTAGGCGGCTGTTTGAAAGTGAGTCGAGCGAGTCAGTCAGCTTCAGGATCCCAGCAATGAAATTGAGGCATGAAGTCACATCGTAGAGTTCGGACACCAATAACAGGTGTGTTGCAAGCTACGAACTCAAATATTCAAGACGAGCTAATTGTCTGACAGAAAACCTACGCCGAATCAACTAACTGATGCCAATGGCGTCAGTACCCAAAGACGGCACGTGATGGCCCCACGATGAACAAACCACATAATCACACTCGTCGCGATTGCGAAGGACTGCGACGTACGTAATTCATTAGCGAGTCACCAAAACCGAGCATCAGTAAGGACCCGAGTGTAATCAGAATCGTTCCAGTGATTCGAGCAACATTGAATCGTTGAACGTTCGAGAATCGGTCCAGAGATTCTTGGAGTTCATCGAGATTGTTGCCCGATGCATAGAAGAGCCGAATATTGCATCCCTTGCAGTCATGTCCTTCAGAGAGTTCTCGAATGTCATCGGCAAACTGAACTCGCTCACAACTCCACTCCGAGAAGCCCTCAGCAGGCCAGCGCACCTGTGTATCGAGATTGTTTGTAACTACTCTCACTTGATTGCTTGTGATCCCGATTAAAACAGAGGCTTTTTCGTTTTGCCTAACTATCCGGATTGGTAAGTCGGTGTTCGATTCAGAACTCACCGTGCCCAACCCGAGACCAAGGCGTAGTAATCCATAATCTTGCTCAACCCATAGTCCTATACGTTCCTCGGCTGTTTCAAAGAACGTACGGAACCGGTCGTCGTTCCGTAAATTTGCAAACAACACGAATATCATCCAGCCTGAAGACGTTTTGGCTACGTTGCAGACATGGGCGAGGTTGCTCACTGAACCTTCATCAACCTCAATTATGGCACCGCCAAGTTGCTCAAAGATCTCAGATTCACTAGCAAAGGAGAGCCGAGAACTCCACACCTGTGATCCAGCCACCAAGAGCATTGCCCCGACGACACGGAGCAAGAGTGACCGGACGTTCATACTGTTTCATTTTGTAGTGAGGTACTGCCGAGAAGTTTGAGTATTTCCCGAAAGAACAGCCACAAAAACAGCGGAGCAAGAATCACGATTACGTTCGGACCCACAGGCATCCAACTCCACCACCACTGATCTGGGCCTTCTGGCAGAAGTCGTAGCCCTGAAGTTTGGTGATCAACGAAACGTTCGGCGACGGTAAACGCCATTAGTGCAAATAGCAGCACACTTACGATCGCCGCCGGCTTAAGGAACTGAGTAATACGTCCTTGAAGATCTTCTGGACCAGTCAGATACCACCATCCGACCAAAAACACCAAAAGCGGGTAAATGTACCGGGGTTCTACGCCACCAGAGTCGCGATTATCTGTAAGCGCAACCTGAGCCATGATGACAAAGCTAATCATTACTGAAACAACTGCAAAGCCGATTACTTGAATCTTGGCCGTTCGATGGAAGCTTCTCAACAAGAAAGTTCCAAGAATCATTAGATTACCCACATAGATGATCTCAGGTAACAGAATTCCACTCATCGTGGGAACTGTTCCAAGAGCTCGCAATGCATTAGGAAGGCCCTGCAAGAGATATTCAGAAAAGAACGCGACGTTATCTCGTTGTCCAGCCGTAAATGTACCGAGCCTCCTTAGATTCTCGAGAGGTGCAAAGGGGATGACGAGCTCCAAGAGAATGCTCGACCCCAATACCCCAACTATCACCAAAGACAGAATCGTTCGTTGACGATTGGGGAATCTTGTCAACGCGACATGAAGCAAAGTCAAAACAATTGACAAGGACAAAAACGAAAAGGAATCCCACCTACTTCCCGCAGCCATAAGCGCCGCGATAGCCCCAACAAGTACTGCCGACAACCGTTTTGATCCTTTAACTGTGCCAGGCAAAAGGGCTGCATGTATTGCTAACCAAGCCACTCCCACGCCAAGTGCTGCCCAGGAGCTCGGATTGATTGAAGCGAATAAGTAATAGCCAGTGGTTGAGAATGAAGTGAGGATCATTAGGAACAACACCACTTGGTGACGTCGTGGAAGAGCCCAGAAGAGCACCGCAAGTACGGAACAGATAATCAACGCACTAGCCGCACGGGTAAGAACAATGCCTGCATCTGATGATAGAAGAACAGACCAACTCAGAACGAAGTAAAAGCCTGGTGGGTAGAGACCATCGTTTACGAGAGGGCGACTCAGACCAACACGTGGAGTCGGACAATACAAGGGGGCTCGAATGTCAACCTGACAATTTTTGGCATCAAGATTGGTTAGTGCTAGATATTGCCCAGACAGAATTCCAATCTCTTGACAGTACGGTGGCCGAACGCCGTGACCGCACCAAATGCTGCCCGCGTGATACCACTCATCATGTGTCGCACCAGGCGGCGACAGCAAAGCGAGCAGTGAGAGTGCCGCAAAGAACCAACCGAATGCTCTAAAGGCGGCGCGACCAGTTACTGAATTTTCCAACAGTCCCTACTCCTGTACAAGTTCGATGAGCGTCCCAAAGGAACCTTTCGGATGAATGAACGCCACGGTGGTACCACGAGATCCAGGGCGTGGTTCTTTGTCAATTGCTGTAGCTCCTGCCCCAATCATCGCTGCGAGAGCTGCCTTGCAATCAGCGACGCGATAGCCAATGTGATGCAGACCTTCCCCCCGCTTCTCGATCGCTTTGGCGACGGGCGAATCTGGCCTGGTGGGCGTAAGAAGTTGAATGTAGCTTTCGGCAACTTTCAAGAGTGCTTCTTCGACACCGTCGCGTTCGACGACTTCGCGATGGTTAACGGTGGCACCGAAC
>Ga0169931_10011474_pt1 | contig 12469 bp, 15 predicted proteins | sample Kivu_15m_20L_FD_129675 | JGI IMG/M metagenome (GOLD analysis project Ga0169931, IMG submission 129675) | Freshwater microbial communities from Lake Kivu, Western Province, Rwanda to study Microbial Dark Matter (Phase II) - Kivu_15m_20L... | ecosystem: Environmental > Aquatic > Freshwater > Lake...
AATTTTTCTTTTATTATTTCATAACGTTGTTGATCAAATATATTGGTAATTAAATGTAAATCTGGCATTTTTTCATATGGTTTAAATATATCATTTATTGATAAACCTAATGATTTAAAATAGTTTATAGTTTTTATAATATATTCATTTCCATGTTTTACTTTTAATCTATCTAAATTATTTTCATCTATCAATATACTTTTACAAATTTGTTCATCTTCTATATCCCAATACATCTGGCATTCTGGTGAAATATTCCATTCTTTCAATGGTTTATTATAGGTTGCCGTTAAATATATTTTAACTGTATTTTTATATGAATATGATGTTAATATTTCTTTTGATAAATCAGAAACACCGCAATGATGATTTTCATCAAAACATATTAGATCTAATTTTAAATTTTTGATTTTCATGATAGTTTTATCATTAATATATTTTTGTAGTAATTGTTTAGACATAACAAAAATATTATTATTGGTGGTTTCAATACTATCTATATATTTTGAACCTTCAATATGATGAATTTTAAATTTATCAAAATCTTTATATTTATTGAAAAGGTCATCTGTAAATTGTGGCGCTGTTTCTGTAGGTACTGGTGTAATTATCAATACATTTAATTTAGTTTTAATTTTTAATTGTTTAATGATCACTCCTGCTGTTAAAAATGTTTTTCCACTACGACATTTACAACCCCATAAAAATGATTTATTACTTTCTTCTATTAAATTACATGTTTTTTGTGCAATTAATTCTTGATGAAAACGCAACATTAAATTATCTTTGCTATTTAAATATATACTTTGCCAATCTTCATTTTTGTTTTTAATTATATCTTGTTTGAATAATAAGAAAAATTTATTCAAATCATTTTTATCTAATATATTGTTTTCTGTCATATGATCTGTTATATATTCACTAGATGCATTTGCATTTTTTACTTTATCTAATACTTTTTTTTTATCCGGAACAACTAAATAAATTTTATAATTTTTATAGATATGTTTATTTTTAGTGGCCATTGCAATTATATTCTGTATATCATAATAATCAACTGATTTTGCTAATTTTATATCATCTGTTGTTTTAGGATATTTTGAACTTATAAATATATATGATTCATTATTTTTATTTTGTAATGTAATATCAGAACATCCACTTGAATTGCCACTTATAACTTTTTCATTTAGATAATTATTTAAATTTTCTAAAATTTTAAGTTTTGCATTATTTGAATTACCTATTAAATGATTAAAATTAGAATTAGCAAATATATCACAAAAACCAAATTTAATAATTATATCAAATAATCTCTCAAAAATAAAACCTTTTTCAGATTGTGTTTTACAATTTTCTAAAATATTATCAACATTATCATATATTATAATATAATCAATAAATTCTTTTATATTCATGTTTGTAAAATCCATCTTGACAACAATTATATTAACTTATATATTTTTATATTTTAAATATAAAATTATCAATTTTTTATTTATTGCATCTTATATATAATTAATATATAGATACAAAAAAGAACTATATATTATTAATAAATAATTAATACAATGTAATTATTTATCAAAAAAAATTTATTATACAAACATTAAGACAAATTTAACATCATATAATTTGTGCTTAAATCAGATGGTTGTTTAAGTTCATTTTCATGATTTTTATCAAAATGTGCATTTATATCAGGAGTAGAGTAAAATGTATTACCATTAGAATTAACACATTTTAAAGAGTTATTATTTTGTGTATTAATATTATTGATTAATTTTACACCATTATTTGTAATTACTGTACGATATTGATGTGAATTATTTACATTCATCATACGCATTATTTCAGTATTATAATGACGTCTATTTGTATATTGTGTAAATAATCTTCCATCTGCCATTAATGCTGGGCAATTACAACATTCGCCAAATTTATTATTCATATTCATTATATATAATGTTATTAGATATTATTTATAATATTTACTATATTTTTGTGTTTTATAATATCATCAATTAATTGCGGTTTTGTTTTCAATTTGCCATTTATAGTTATTTGTATATGTTCATTATTACATATTTTTTTTAAAATAGGAACTTTTTGTTTTTCTAGTTTATTTTTATATGTAAAATAATTATTATTCTCATTATTTAATATTATTATATCTATAATATCATTATCATCATCGTTTCCTATAATACCAACACTTTCATTTTGTTTATCATGTTCATCTTGTTTATTATCATCATCGTTATCTATAATATTAACATTTCCATTTTGTTTATCATGTTCATCTTGTTTATTATCATCATCGTTATTTATAATATCAATATTTTTATTTTGTTTATCATGTTCATCTTTTTTATTATCATCATCGTTATCTATAATATTAATATTTCCATTTTGTTTATCATGTTCATCTTTATTATTATCATCATCGTTATCTATAATATTAATATTTCCATTTTGTTTATCATGTTCATCTTTATTATTATCATCATTATTATCTATAATATCAATATTTCTATTTTGTTTATCATGTTCATCTTTTTTATTATTATCATCGTTATCTATAATATTAACATTTTTATTCTCTTTTTTATTATCATTATTGTTATCTATAATATCAATATTTTTATTCTCTTTTTTATTATCATTATTGTTATCTATAATATCAATATTTCCATTTTGTTTATTATTATTACTTTTATCATTATCAGATAATTCTTTAATTTTATCTGATTTATAATCAATAGTTCCATTTAATGTATTATCTATAATAGCAATTAATAATGGATCAGCTTGTATTAGTTCTGTATTATTTGTTAATTCTGTTTCATTTAATAATTTATTAAATTGTAAAATATTATTATTAATAGATCCATTTTTAGTGGAATATGTTATAAAATTTAAATTTGGATCATTATTAAATAATAATTCATCTTCAGTAATTGTAGCACATGTATTTGGTTGTTGATTATTTGCATTATTAATTATTTGAGATGTTTGGTAATCATTTTGATTCTTATTAATTTCAATAGGAATAGTATGTTTATTATTTATAATATTTTGATTAGTAGGTAGAGTGGTATTAATTTTAGATAGTAAAATATTTTTTTCATTATATAATTCATTAATAATATTATTTTTTATTAATTTGTCGTTCATACAAATAGTATATTTGTTACTAAGTGCATCTATATTGTTGATATATTTATTATTTTGTGAATATAGCCATATAATGATTCCTATTAATATAATGATTAAAATAATAATTTTAATGTCGATCATTATTTTTTAATATAAATTAAATTATAATTTTTAACATAAATATTATGGAATATATAAAAATTATGTTTATTATTTAATTTTATTTTATAAATAATGTATGTTGTATAATTATGAATTAATTAATTTTTGAATATATTAATTTAATTAATTAATTAATTATAAAAAAAAATATATTAAGTAAGTATATATTATACATGCTTGATTTCAAAAATGTTGATATGAGTGCACTAAAAACTGATTTACTTAAAAATTTACTAGTTATTGTAGTAGCTCGTGTATTGAAATTCTACTTAATGGATGGAGGAAGTGGAGATTTGGTAGGAGTATTAACTAGTCAAGAATTCTTATATTCTACAGGATTTGTTCTATTAGGTTTGGCTGTTTTCTGGGTATTAGTTCAACCTGTGGCAAAAGAAGGTAAATATTTAGATTAAATATTAATGATGTGTTTGGTTAGTGTTATTATATTATATAATTAATTATTATATAATATAATTAGTTAGAAATAATTATTGTTGTTTATTGAATTTGTCATTTAAATAATTTGTATTAATATTTTCAGGTGGTGCAATAGTACGTGAATGATCCCAATTCAATAAACTAAGAGGTGTATTTTTATTTAATGGTTGTGGTTGTGGTAAAGTACCCATTTTACATTCTCTTTGTGTTTGTTGTTGTGGTTTCCATCTATCTGTATTTAATAATTGGAAATCTGCTAATTCCCATGTATCATATGCACCATTTCCAGAAGCACCCATAGGAATATAATTATCTAATTTTATATCAGAATAACCCATATCTCCTATATATGCATCAGCATAATGTAGCATTCCATTATTATCTAATAAACGTCTATTTTGTAAAAATTTAACGATTGCTTTATTTGCAATTTTTGTACAATCACATGAACCATTTTTAGAAACATCATTAGTTGCATCTGCAATTATTTTATCAACAACAGGTAATCCATTTTTCATCATATTAGGGTCAGTATTAGTAGGAGTATTTTCGATAACTTGTTTTGTTTCTTCAAATGTATAAATTTTATCAGAACTGTCATTTGTAATATCATTTATAATGTTAGTGTTAAAATCTTTTATCATTAATTTATTAGTAGGTAAAATATTATTACTATTATTATTTTCAATAGTAGTAGGTGCAAAATTTTCAGTTTGTTTCACTATAAAATTAGAATTATTATTGTCAAAATAATATAATATAATGGCAAATAATAGAGTAAAATATATTGGATTATTTAATGGTTTCGGTAAAGTATCTGATGAAATTTTAGATGACATATAGTATATTAATGCTACTAGCATAAAATATTTAAACAATTTTGAATCTAATTTTAAATACATATAGTTTTTATATTATATATATTAGAAATAAATATAAATAAATTGTATTAGTAAATAAATAAAACAATATATCAATTACAAGAAGCATTATTAGATAATAATAAAGTAATAATTTTAGTAAATAAGCAAAAAATAGCTATTATTACAGATATCATAATAGAATGTGTATACTTATTATTTGTATATTCTATAATATAATTTCTTGTTTCTGCCATATTTAATAAATCAATAAATATACTATAACCTAAAACACTTGAAGTTGCCATAGATAAAGCATCATTCATTATATCTTTAATAGTTACATTAGAACAATTTTTTTTAATATTTGATATAGATCTTAATAATAATTGAAAAATAAATATACACATAAATAAAAATAATTTATTTTGGATTAGATTAGTAGTATTAAGACCAGGAACACCTACTATCAATATAATAAATGTAAATATACATATTAATAGAATATTTGTTTGAATATTCATATATAAGCACTAATATACAATTAAAATAGTTTTTATTTTTTGTTTTGTATATAGTTAATTATAATTATACTTATTATAAGTAATAATAAAAATACAATAAATACATACATATATAAAGTTAATCGCAAATATGGTTGCAGTTTATCATAACTTTTATTAATAATAGGTATAACTAATTCATTTTCAATTTTAGTGCGAATAAATTCGTCATTTTTTAATTGATTTATATTATCAATAATAGCATTAATTAATTTTGACATATTTAATATATATAAATTGCCACAAATAAATGTATTTAATTTACAGTATATAAATATATTTATTTCACTATATCTAATTTATTATATCTTGTTATTATATATAAATATGAATAATTATAGTACAATTTTAATATATTTAATATTGATAATCGTAATTTTTGTATTTAATACAAAAAAACAACCATTACAATGTAATAAATGCACCATGAATCTAAATAATGGTATATATTCATCAAAAAAATATGGATCTTTAACATTATATTATGCAGATTGGTGTGGTGCATGTAAAAGATTTATGCCTGAATGGAATAAATTAAAATCATTATATATAAATAATTTGGATTTTTATCAAATTGAACATAAATCTATACCAAAAAATATATTGTCAACATTAGTAGGATTCCCAACTATAATATGGAATGATTATGCAACGCAAAAACAAGGTGAAATAAGTAATCATTATAATATTATAAATGAAATAGGATTACAACGTAGTTAAATTAAATTATATAAATTAATATATTTTTAGTTAATATAAATGGAATTGGTTAAATATAATACAAATAATGATTTTGAATTATATAAAGTTAAAAACCCACAAACTATTGAATTATTAAATATATTACTTCCATTTAACATTCAATTATATAATAATAATTTTTATTTAAATGCAGAAATAATAAATATTGATAATAGTTATAATGATAATATTAAATTAATAACTGACATTGAAGAAGAAATTTTAAAAAATTTAAAAAAAAATTTAAAATTTGTCTCTATTATTAAAAATAGATCTAATTCACAAAAACATATAAAATTAATGTTTGATGCAACAAAAGATCCTATATATATAAAAAAAAATGCATATGAATTTGAAGAAATAAAAGATTTGCCCAAAAAACATAAAAATAAAATAAAATATAATATAAAATGTTATCCCAGTATTGTTTGGATAAATTCTACTAGTTGTGGTATAAATTGGTTTATTCAATCAATAAATATAGTTATTTAATAATTATTATAAAATTATTTTATATAATTCTAATATAAAATAATTTTTTAGTTACAAAATAAACAAATATGTTATATAATTATTTATTCAAGATCACTATCATCACTATCTAGATTTTTTTTGTCTTTTGTTTTATTTGTTTTATTTTTTTTATCTGGTTTGTCTTTTGTTTTATTTTTTTTATCTGATTTGTTTAATTTGGCTTTCTGCTCTTTTGCAACTTGTGTAGCTTCTTGCATAATTTTACGCATTTCTGGAACTTGTTTTTTAAGTTCAGATGCCAATGTAGGATCTTCAATAAATTTATCAACAAGTTTTACTAATATTTCTGTTCTTTCATTACCAGATTTTCCTGGATGTTCATCTTTTATTTTTTTCCATAATGCTTTTTTAAAAGCTTTTCCATCAGTTTCATCATTATTCATAAGTTTGATGCATTTTGCTGAAACTTCTTTATGTTGTTTATCAGTTTCTTTACTACCACCTATTATATTATTCCAATTTAAATTATCAGACATAGGAACTATATCAAAAGATGTTTCAGAAGCATTTTTTGCACCACCTTGTAAATCATGTGGTATTTCTTTCACTATAAATATATCATTAAAATTATTATCAACATTTTTTAATTCATCTTTTAATACTGCAAAAAAATCAGTAGTTTCTATATCATCATTATATGTATTATTAGATTTTATATTATCAATACATCGTATTTTATCTTCATTAGATTCACTAGACTCTATTGCTTCACCATTATTATTTTCAATAGAAAGATCAGAACCAGCACGATGTAATAATTCAGCTATAGAGTCATTATGTAATCTAACAGCAATATGCATAGGTATATCTCCATTATTATTTTGTTGATTTAAAATATATTTTGACATTTGATTTACATACAAAATATAGTTAATAATAGCACGTACTAATACATTGTCATTATTAGAAACAGCAAGATGTAAAATATTATTATTATTATCATCAGTTTTTGTAATAGAACCTTTTACCAAATTATATTGAAATATAAGAGATAAAGCACTAGGATTAGTATTGTATATATTTATAATATCATTTGAAAATGATTTTTGGTGGAACATATATATATATATATAATCAATATTTTATTTATTATAATAATTTTTTATATAATAAATTGAAACATTTAATTGTTTTAAAAAATAATTTTATCTATATAAAAGATATATTAATAAATGATGGATAAAAAATTTATAGTAATTGTTAGCATAATTATTGTATGTTTTGTTTTGTGGTATATTAATAAAGAAACAGATAAACAAGATAAAAAAGAAGGTTTTGAAGGAGATGATAAAAGTAATGTTATAAATGATATTAGTAATGAAACTAATAAAAATCTTAGTCAATCTTTAGTGAATAATAGTGCTTCTGTATTAGCAAATTCAACTAATCAATATCCTACTGTAAATCCAAATGAAACTACTAATGATACTGAAGATCTTGTAGATGTATTTAAATATTCACAAGGAACAGCTGATGTAGATATGCCACAACCATCACCATTAGGTCAGCAACATCAAGTAGCTAGTGCAATGGGAAATAATACAGATAATATGAATTTAACAAATGATTTGGGAGCTTTAATTAAAAGTGGGAAGATATTAACAAGTGATCAATTATTGCCATATGATGAAATTATTAATGAACATAACCAATTTAAAATTCCAACTACATATATGGATTCTAATTTAGCAGCTAATGGTGTTGATAAATTTGGAGTTGATACAATAGGATCGTCAAAACGCAATGCAAGTCAAGATATAAGAGGCAATATACCATGTCCAAAAGTGAATTTGAGTCCATTTCATAATTCAACAATAGATCCAGATTATAATTTAAAAGGTTTAATATCTTGTTAAAATAAATAAAGTAATAAATAAATTATTTATAGTTAAATAATATGTAAATCTATATAATGAATACTATAGATTTACATAGTGATATTGATCAAAATGATCTTATCAATGCACAAAGAATATTAGAATTATTAGATCCAAAATCAATACATTCATATATAACAACAAAAGAAGAAAATGATGATAATTTATTGGAAATAGTGAAAAGTATGGTAAAAAGATGGATATCATTGGATAAGGAAATGCATGATTTGAATGAAAGAGTAAAAAATATTAAAGATGAAAAGAAACAATTTGAAGATAAAATATTGTTATTTATGAATAAAACAGATCAAAATGAAATTATAATAAAAAATGGTAAAATTTCGAAAAAAGAAAAAGAATTGAAAGAAACTATTAATGAAGAATATATAAAAAAATGCTTAAGCCAAACATTACAAGATGCAGATACTGTTAATGCAATTACAAAATTAATAGTAGATGGTAGAACAATAAAAAAAAGTCAATCATTAGAGAAAACAGAAACAGGAAATATAAAAAAAAATAATAAATAATAATATTATAATATTATAGATGACACAATTTATAATATCAAAAGAACCATATATTATAAAAGAAACAAAAGATATTTTGTTAAAGTTAATAAATATTTTGATACATTTGATCAATTAGTAAAAACATTAAATGAATATAATGTATTTTTTATATATGATAAAAGAAATATAAATGCAGATATAAATGTAAAAATAGAATTTCAAGTATTTAAACATAATCATAATTATGTATTACCAGTTATAAACTACAAAATAATCAAAAAAATTTGCTTGATTATTTAGAAATAAATACAGATAATTATGATGTAAAATTACAATTTAAAAAAATATATGAATTAAATGATATATTAGATGTTATAAAAAATTGAATTATAAATATTTAGTATTTATAATTTAATATATAAATTATAGAATTTGATAAATGGATACAGAATTCATTGAGTTATACAAAACAATAGCGCGTTTTTCTGCTAATAAAATAAAACGAGATCATTATAGTGATTTACCATATATATCATATATAAATAGAGATAAATTTATAGAATGGTTAAAAGATGAAAAAGAAATATATGATATAAAGAAGTATATTAATAAGAAATAAAAATTGATATTTATTTTATTTGCAATAATATTGAATATATATATAATAATTACATGGAAGAAACAGGATTAGTATCAAAATATTTGACAGTATTTTGGAATTATAATCGCAAAAATAATGAATATATATCTAAATTAATAGAATTAGCACATAATATAAATATAATATGTAATAAAGTGCATATTGCAAAAAGTAATAATTTTATAGAAATGACTACTAAATACGATGAAATAATTAATAATATAGAAGGATTAGATAAATGTTTACATACATTATTAAATAATCAAACATATGTAAAATATAAACAATATGAATATATATTTATAGAAAATTGTAATGAAATATATATTGAATTATGTAAAAATATTAAATTTAAAATTGATAAAAATAGTTTTATTAATTTTATGTTGAATAATACATGCGAAGGTAGAGTTATATTACAGAATAAATATGCAATAAATGATTTAGATATATTATTCATGATGTATAATAATAGAATAAAATATATAACTAATAATAATATTGATAATAATACGAATAATAATACTGATAATGATATTGATATTGACATTAATGATCAAGATATAACAAATAATAATATAAATACATAATTAATTATACTCCCATAAATATAATATTTCTAACAAAAGGATTTTTCCATATTGGTAATGGCAATATTTCTGCTTTATAAATTACTGGTGTATATATATAATAATCTAAAATAGGATCTACTAAATAATTTATTACTTGTAATGGCTCATTATCATCTGGACCTCGTAATTTCTTTTTTTTATTTTTTTTAAATATGTCATCATCATCATCATCGTCGTCGTCATCTGAAAGATCATCTAACATAGATTTATATAATTCTGAATCTCCGCCACCAACTTTATTTTTTTTTAATTTTCGTGTTTGAAATTTTTTTTTTTTAGCACCACCTGTCATTTTATTTACTAGTTCAGTAGATGATCCATTATCTACTCTGTTAGCTAATTCAGTATCACTTATACTACTAGAACTATTATAGCTACTGATAGTTCCACCGTCACTATAATATAATAGATCATCTAAAAAGGTATCTTTTTTAGTATTACCGCCACCGGTCATAACCATTACTTCCGAATCAGTTCCACGTGATTTTACTTTTGTGATCATATTATTCAATTTATTTGAATCAATTTTATTATCATAGGAATAAATATTCCATTTAGCATTACCACCACTAACACGTTCTGTAATTTTAAATGATTTATATATAGCATTTGCACCACCTATTTGATCGCCTTTACTAGTTCTTTGTTGCAAAGTAATAAATAAGATGGGATTATATTTAGTGGCGTCAAAACCATCTGATAATTCAGAATATATTTTTTCAGCAGCATCAGATGCTTTTTTACATTTTACTGTAGTATGCATTTTACCAATAATCATAGGATTTACTAAAGTCCAATAAGGCATATAATAATATATAAGAATAAAATTTATAGTAATAAAAATTAATATAAATATAATACAGTATGTAAAATTTGAATTTTAAATTTTAAACTATATAAACATATATAATATATAATTTTATATATAATGACAGAACAAACACATGAGGTTTTAGAAAAAGTATCTCCTATAACTAATAATGAAGAAAATATACAAAATCAACAGTCAAATAGTAAAATAACACCTGGATATTTATTAGAAATTTCTACCACTAAAGTTTCTATTATATTAAAATTAATAGATGCATTAAAAGATGTATTCAAAGATATAACATTAAGAATAATACCAAAAGTATATAAAAATGGGAAAATAAGTGATAATTCTGCAATAAGTATAATAGAGTTTAATAAGATAGTAGAATTATTTATTAAAATAGTATTATATGCAAAAGAATTTGATAAATATGAAGTAAAAGGAAATAGTGAAATATTTTTGTCTCTAGATATGTTATGTTTATCTAAAATATTTAAATCAATACCAGCAACAGCTAAATCTATTACATTTTTTGTGGAAGAAAAAAATCCATCAAAATTTGGAATAACAATTGTATCAGATCATAATGATATTAGAACAGTTAAATTAAATATTATAAATAGTAATATACATAATTATAGCAATCCACATGCAAAATATAGTGCTATAATTACTATTCCATCTAATAAATTCAATAATATTATAAAACCAATGAGTACATATACAGATATATTACGTATAACATATACAAATACAGCTACAACTCCTCATATAATACAAATTAGTTGTAATAGTGATATTATTCCAGAAGATACACATACTATACATGGTTTATCAAGTAATAACGAAGATGTTCCTATACAAAACATACTCATATCCGGTACATTTGATATTAAAGTTATTTGTTCATTTTTAAAATTTGGTTTAATAAGTCCTAATTTAACTATATATATGAGACATGATGATGCATATATATTTGAATATAATGTGGCAAATTTGGGTTTAGCTAGTTTTGTAGTATCTCAAAAACATAAAACAAGTATAGATGATCAAATAGAAGATAATATTCAAATAGAAAGTGATGATGAAATGTAATTATTGTGTTTGTTTATATAATTTATAATATATTGTATATATATTATAAATGAGTGTTATAGATAATCTTAGATGGAAAAAATATCCATCAATTAAATATAATGATATTTTAGAAGAAAATAAAATAACATTTGAAACTATATGTGAAAAATTATATTTATTAGAAGATATGCAATTATTGGGGAATTCATATAATTTACAAAAAATGATTAATATATTATTAAATAGTAAAAGTGTAGATATAAAAAACAAAATAGAAAACGAAAGTAATAAAACAGAAAAAATGTATTTGTTTTTAGGCTGTTATAATCAATATGTATTAAATGATAATGAAAAAATGATAGAATATTATAACATATTAATACAAACCTATAACAATCCAAGTGCAATGTGTTTTTATGGTAATTATTATTGGAAACACAAACAATATGATAAAATGAAA
>Ga0169931_10011475_pt1 | contig 12468 bp, 17 predicted proteins | sample Kivu_15m_20L_FD_129675 | JGI IMG/M metagenome (GOLD analysis project Ga0169931, IMG submission 129675) | Freshwater microbial communities from Lake Kivu, Western Province, Rwanda to study Microbial Dark Matter (Phase II) - Kivu_15m_20L... | ecosystem: Environmental > Aquatic > Freshwater > Lake...
CAAATAAATATAACTTTGAAATTTCCACTCGTGCTTATCGTAACGCATTTTTTAATGATTCTTTAGACGATTTGCACATTCAACATATAATAGTTTCTAGCGTTGATTGTCCTAAAGGCGCTATTAATGTACAGGTAGTTGAACCAGAACTAATGGGAATTAAAGAAATAAAAGATATTTTGCATCACTTTTCAGTCAGTCTTGACATTGAGATAGCTTCAGAAGAGTCACAGGAAATAGCAAAATCTTCTTTGGGTCTTTCTGAGTTTTCATTTATAAATCTTTCAATTCTTTCTTTAATTAAAAATAAAAAGATTGATTCTAAATATATTTATGATGAGAAAATGCGTACCGTTAAGCAGAACGGTATTCTTGAAATAGTTAAGCCAACAGTTTCTTTTGATAACATTGGTGGTTTAAATAATATTAAAGATTTGATGCGCAAAAATGTGTGGCTTTGGAATAATCCACAAGAAGCAAAGCGTTTTGGAATAGAACCTTTACGAAGAATTCTTATGGTAGGTGTTCCGGGTACAGGTAAATCTGCTATTTGTGAAGCCACTGCAAACGAAATGGGATTGGACCTTGCCCGCACTGGCATCAGTCAAGTTATGAATTCTTTTGTTGGTCAATCAGAAGCAAACATGCGAGCAGTTTTTCAACAAATAAAAGCAATGGCACCCTTATGCGTATGGATCGACGAGTTCGGTCGAGATTTGTCTGGTGGTTCAAGTTCAAACCATGTTGACGCAGGTACTACTGATCGCGTCCATGGTGAATTTTTGACAGGTTTACAAGAACTACCTAGCAATGTATTTTTGTTATGCGCGGCAAATCAAATAGAAAATCTTCGCCCAGAAATGCTTCGCGCAGACCGTTTTGACAAAATCGTTTTTGTTGGTTTGCCAGCATTTCAAGAGCGTAAAAGCATTTTTGAAATATATTTGAAATATATAGAAGATGGCAATTTTGATTTTGATGCTTTGGCGGAAGCATCAGCAGGTTTTACCGGTGCGGAGATAAAATCTCTTGTTAAAGAAACAAAGTTTTATGTTGCTTCTTCGTTTATGCGTTCAATTCAAACAAATGATATACTAGAGTATATTCCTAAAATAAGAAATATTTTATGGAATAAGAGTAGACCAATAGTTCAGCAGTTGTATTCAACCGCTCTTGAACAATGGGATTTTGCTTCCGCTGAGCAATTAGCAGACGCACAAAAGATAATTGCAGGCAATTATACTAGCTCTAGATCCAAAGCTCATTCTCAAAAAGGTTATAATTGGTAAGGAGAAACAATGTCAGATTTTAATGTAAACGAATTTTTATCTTCTTTAGATGATAAAGATTCAACAGAAATATCTCAAGTTACACCAAAAAACTACGCTTCTGATTTGTATAAAAAATGGTTTAGAACCAAGAACAATAGCGGATTTTTGACAATCAAACCTTGGTTTGATGGCATGAAAGTGAAAGTTGATATTGGTAAAACCTCATCTGAAGGAAAATTAATTAGCAGCACAAATGTTTATTTAGATGCACTGGATTTTGCTGCTTATTTAAAGTCTATTGTTTCTGGAAACGCTGCGTTGGTATATCCCGCTAATGAGAGACTTGGCGTACCAACAAATGAAGGTTTTGCTTCATATGGTGGTTCAGATCAAAATGGAAAAGTTATTAGCAGAATCTTTAAAGCACATTATTGGCAAGCGAATGAAGTTTATGATTCAACTTCGTTTGCTTGGAAATGCGGACATTTTAACGCTAAAAAAAGTGACACTGGAGCTTTCATTCCAGATATGAAGTCTCCGTTATCTGTTGATTCCATAAAAGTGACTAGACAAGATATTGCTGAAATATCTTATCGTCTTGATTTAGCTTTGACTAGTTACGCATTTTCTAATAATGAATGGTACGAACACTCATGACCGACAATTCTGAAAAACTTTATGTTGCTGCTGAAGACATAAACTATAGAGAACAAATAGACCAAGTTTTGATAGCCATGGCTTCAAAGATGGAAGAAAGACTTCAAGAGATGGAATCTAAAATGGAGTCTTTAGACAAACAAATGGCTACATTAGTAGTTGGTTTTGGAGAACAAGCAGTATTTATGGATGCGCTAATAGCACAAATGGCATTCAATGCTCCTGAAGCACAAAAAGCTTTTCATGATACCATCGCTGAGTCTAGAAAACGAATGCTAGAGATAATGAAAGAAGGTAGTGATGCTTTCTTGGCAACAGGTAGTCCCGGACTTGCCAACGCCGTTACACAATTGGCTGATCAAAAGTTATCTGACACATCCAAATAACGGAGTTTCTGCACTCTTTCTAGAAAAAGAAAGTTATATTCTACTACACAGAAACTTAGAGTATCTTTCAATAATGTATCCATATTGTACAAAAGTTTATTCCGAAATAAGATCTGTTGTTTTAGTTCATAATACTTATTTGACTGATTATATCAAATCTGGAGTACTTTCATATCATTCATAAATTTAGAAAGGTTATAGTCTATGCAAACATCATTATCAAAATTTAACAAATTTTATATATCTCGGTTATCTGAAAATAAATCTTTAAATATTAAAGTTCCTTTAGATACTTATTCGAATTCTGTTTGTTATCATTTTCAGGAAGGATCAACTACCTTACTTCAAAGAATTTACGATAATCCAACAAACTTTTCACTAAAAGATTCTTTAGTTTCAACTACTGAATCATTAATACATAGTTTGACAACTGCACAAAAAAATGCATTTACAAATTATAAAAATACATTGGCTGAATTTATTAGTGAAAAAACATCAAAACACAAATATAAGTATTCTATATATCCTACATCTTTAGGAACTTATGTAAAAAATAATTTTATAGATTTAACTCCAGTTGAAAAAAGATTTGTTTTAGCCAAACTTACTGGAAAAGACACTAATGTATTACCAAGAATTTTTACTTTAAACTGTATTAAAGGTAATAATGTTGCTGTTTTATTGGTTGATCAGCCTTTAACAAAAGAAGAACATGCTTCTGTTCTGTCTGAATGGAAAGAAGATTATACTTTTCAAGGAGTTAAAAACGCTTTGAAGAAAGTTCAAAATATAATCGATCTTTATCATTTTGAATATAATCATGTTGTAGATGCTTTTGGTGAAATGGTAAAAGAAAACAAAAAACTTTTAAAAGAAAATCAGACTCTTAAAGATGAAATTCAAAGAGTTTCTAAAACTACATGGAACTAACATATTAAAAATATACGATAGGAGATATTATGAATGACAAAATAAACAATCAAGAAAGTAAAGAATTGATTGAAAAGCTAAGCAAGTCGATGAAAATGACTAACATGGAAAATAAAGAGTTAATTGAAAAACTTAAAAACATAATGGAATCAATGAAAAATAAGAATGTTAATCAATTAACTTTTTCTTCTTTCGATGATTCGTTTTTTACAAATTCTGTAGATCTCAAAGCTTCAGAAGATATAACAAAATCTGTAAGTTCAAAACTAACTTATATTATTCGGGATATTGCAGAACCAAAACATAATCCATTAAAACTAGACTTAGAATCAATTAGATCTGGAACATGCTTGATTGCTTATTACAATGTTCACCCTGAAGTTGAATCTACTATAAACTTATATTATAACAAAAAAATAGACCAACATACTTACAACACAATAACTTCTGTTAATGATCAGAATTTTGCAATTATTGCAAATGCGATACATAAACACTATACAAGATTTATTAATGGAAATCAATCTAATTTAGATATCACATTGATTGAACATTTTTACGACGCTTCTAAAAGCGTACATTTATACACTGTTCCCATGGAAATTATTTTTCATCTTGAACTAAATTCTACACCTTATCCTGTGTGTAAATATTACACTTCATTTCATGAGAACATAATTTCTAGCGATTATGAATACGCCAATCAATCAAACATATATACTTGCTCCAACAAAGTTTTGGTAAAACAACATAATTTTGTACGCCCCGGTACACCTTGCCCTTGCCCGTACAGTGATAAGTCTGTTTCTCAACTTTCATGTTCAATGTACGAACCTTCGTCTACATTTGAACTTTCTGCTTCGTCAAATACAACAGTGGTTAATCCTATTGTAACTAAAGTTGTTTTGAGATCTTTCAAAGACAGAAGCACAAGCGGTAAAGTTTATACCGTCTCTTGTGATGGGAATGACTCATTTAAGTTTGCTTGCAAAGATGAGGAAGTTGAACAAATTTTTAACCAAGTAGTTAATGATCTTTCTGTTAAAGGACAATCGTTCAACTATTCAAAAGAAGATATTGATCAAATTTCAATAAAAAAAAAGACTTTGTCTTTACTTAAAAGTTTATTTGTTACGGAGAAACAAAATGGCTGAAAACAATTTTGAAAAACTTTTTGGCGGCTATCCAGTAGTTCCTATGACTGTTAACACTAAATTTTCTGATGATATTAAAAATACAGTGAGTTATCCAGTTATAGCTGGCATTATCGACGACAAAAACTTTTACCATCAACTTAGAGCCCATTATAATACCAGCCCATTACAATGGTCTAATGCTTTTAATACTAATCATATTTTTAACAATTTAAATAATGTTGTTTTTGAGTACATAAAAACACCTTATAAGAATTTTGTTGAAATAATGAATTTACAAGAAAAACCATTTTATATGAATTTTTCTAATTCATCTTCTTCTTTGGAACAAACATCTTATCCTATTGGTTTGCGTTATTTTGACACTGAAAACGATCTTGTTATTTTTGAAAGACCGCCATTTAAAATGACCATAGACTTTACGCCATTAAAGGCAAGAGTTAACTCAAAAAAGCGCCGTAAATATGAACTTAAAGATTTGTCTATATGGGTACCTTGGACCGTTTATGCATTTAATCTAGCAAGCAAGAACCAGTTAAATGTAATGGTTTATTTTAATAATAAGCCTTTAAGTTCTTTGGAAGATGTTGTTTTTCCTGCTTTATTACCAAATGTTTTTAATGATGGCAGAATTTGTTTTGGTGATTATCATCATTCTCTTAATGATTTTCATCATAAGATGGTAAAAAACAAAAAGTATTCATTGAAATCTATTTTTAATGAAGCTCTTTCTTATTTTTATAGTGGGGGTTGGAATTCTGATATAGTTCCACACACACCCTATCCTGATTTTTTAAGAGTTTACCCCACAACGCGATCAATAAAATCTACGATCAGAGATGAAAAAGCTCTTTCTATGTATGAGAGAGCAAGCACAGATGCGCAATATTATGATATAGACAAAGTTAGATCAAATCAAAGACATGGTTATTATAGAAATAGTGATGTTGAACAGTACATGAACGCATTATCAATATGGTCTCAATATTCATTAGAAGAGACCATGTATTTATTTGGTAAGTATTATGATGGTGCTCGGGAACATTATAAAAATTCTAAATCTTATAATGAGAGTTACAATGCTAAACCAGGAATAACTCTTCAGAATCTAATAAATACTTTATGTGTTGTAAAGTACGATAACCAAGAACTAAAAAGACATAAACTTCTTGCTATATTTAATACTTTTATTCATGGAAATAACATTCAAAATCCTATTAATTATGAAGGAATTTTGTCTAGCCCTTCTCAATCTTTAGATTACGACAATATTCACGAAGTTAATTTTGGATCTGGTACAGCTTTGCGCCGAGTATATTATGTTAATCCCTTAACTAATGAACCTCATCATAGAAACAAAACGTTAACCCAAAAACAAATTCATGACATACTGGATCATATAATAACACCTGAAAAGCAAATGAAAATATCGGTACCTCAAAATGAAACGGTTAATTCATTATGATAAGATTTACTGTTTATGAAAATAATCCTATAGCAAGAACACGTGTTTTATTGCAGAATATAGGTGATGAAGAATTTTCAGACGACCAGGACCATCAAGACTATCTTAACAATGTAACTAGATTAATAGACATGAATGGCGAAACATCTTATTGGCCAGGTTGTCCTCTTGTTTGTTTTTCTGCAGACGACGGTTATAACGGGTTATATCATTCACCTGTTTTTAATTTAAGCAAAGATCTGCTTAAAAGAGACAGAGAATGGTTTAATTCTGATCTTGGTTACAATAGTGTCTTTGATGGGCTAAGAGAATTGTATACTAAACATTATTGCGGTTCTCAAAAATCAGTATTGAACAATTTTTTATTAGAAGAACAATCTATTTCCTCTCTTCAGATGTTCGACCAAAAAAACACAACTGCTGGTTTTAGTCAGTTTCTTAATCCAGGCTTAATAGCTTCTTCGTCAAATTATACTATTTATGAACTGCCGCCTACATACAAACTAATACAATATTATTTTACAAATCGGGAAGGCATTGACGAAACAACGACACTTAAAACAGACAAAATACCTTTACCTTGGCAAGTGTATGTAGCTGTTCATGACAATAATTATAATCTCATAGATACCTTTATGTATTTTTCAAAAGATTCTATTTTAAAAAATGGTTTTGAGCAGCCAGTTTTTGCTCCTTTCTTGCCAAATTTTTATTCAAATGGATTATTGTGCCGTCCTTTTTACGCAAACTACGAAGATGTTTCTCGATATGATAAAAGCACATCTGGTATTATGCATGCGTCCTATGATGCCGTGTGGAATAGTGGGTGGAATTTTGACTTGTATGATACGCTTATGGAAAACCTAGCTAATCTTCTTAAAGATAAAAATAATAATCAATTAAAATATAATTTACAGTCTAAAAATTTAGATTATGTTTATGAAAATATGATTCTTTCTATTTCAAAAACTTCTTCTCCGATGGTTCGTTTTGCTGCTTTGGTTAATGGCATAAGTCTCATGACTCCTGAGGATATGCTATCATTTCCTTATATAAGCCCTTCTTACGATCAGTTGTCTATGATAGAACGAGAACATTGGGTTGAGCAGCATTATGAAAATTTTATGAATAATATAGACCTTACAGAAGAAGAGCGAGAAGACTCTTCTTATGTTCAAGATTTGTTTGAAAATTATATGTCCGAACAAGATGATTTTGATAGAACTGAAAGATCTTTTGGTAAAATTTTCAGCAAGGCAATAGACAGATATTGTAGAAAGAACTATTCGTTGATGTTTACAGAAGAAGGAACAAGTTCTTTAAATAATTCAAGCAGTCAAGACACTTATAGTAGATTGTTTCTTTATTTTCAGAATACATTTTATTCTAAATAAAACTTGTTTATTGTTAATAAAGATGGTAAAATTAGTTTATGGCAAAAAAACTAACTGATGAGCCTGTATTTACTAGAGCAGAAGTCGCTTTAGTTTTAGGTGTCTCTGTTTTAACTATTGCAAACAGAGAGAAAAATAACAAGTACCCAAAACCTAAAAGAGACTTTAATAACTATAGGTATTATACTTTAAACGATTTGTTCAATCTTCAATTGAAGACTTTTGACCACATCGATGCAAAGCCGATAATATCTATAATGTATGATAAAGGTTACGGGAGCTTCAGAAATGTTTCGCAAATCATCGACCAGGCTTTGTCAAAGCGAGGAATAAATGCAAGATAACACAAACAAAAACGGAGATTCATCTTATAACGATGAAAACGAAATTTTGGATTTTGTTGAACCTGTCAGCGAATATGTCTCTACGGACATAATAACGGACATAAAATCTGGCATTTTTAATCTATTCACTAGTTTATATCACAACAATGCCGTAAAACACGGCCCTGTTGTTGGTTTGCAGATGTCACTAGACTATATTAATAACATATCAAAACATTTCCAAGAAATATTGGAAAAACAAGAAAACAACTAACAGGAGACAAATCATGATAGACCCAAGAAACGTAGTTTCATTGACGGCAGGAATTGTTGTCGATCCGGAACTAGTAAATGAAAAGATAGCAAAATTGCGAGTAGCAGTTGATTACGCCGGTTCCGAAAAAGGAGCTTCCGGATCTTCAGGCTATTTTGACATTGTTTACTACCTAAAAGACGGGGAACAGTTTTCGTCCAAGAACGCAAACTTTGTTCACAACCAAATAACATCTAAAAAGATGAAGAAAGGTTCCCAGATTCAGTTGGTAGGAAGACTGGTTCAAGAACGATGGAAGCAAGACGACAGCAACCGTTCACGAGTTGTTGTTGTTGCGGAATCCATTTCCTATGGTGGCTCTGCGCCAAAAATCAATTGAAACGATTCCAAATCTGATAACAGCAATTCTTCATCAGTTGTTCCTCAAGAGTTCTAATCAAAACAAAAAAGGAAAATATCATGGCAAGAAAACCAAAAAAGACCAATATAGTCAAAGACTATGTTGTCAAACACCCAAATGAAACTGTAACAGTTCAGAAACTTGCAGATCTCGCAAGCTGCACGGTTCAGAATGTTTACGTATTTATACGAAACAATCCAGAACTTTTTGAATCTGTTAGTAGAGGCAATTACAGAATTCTTCCGATTTCGCAAGAATCTTCTGCAAGCCTTAATGCAGTAGAATTGGAGTAGTGTTCTATGGGGGCAGGCATCGAAGGAAACTCCGACGAACTGTCTGCCCCCAATAACACTCAACCTAACTATAAACCATTTAATGGATTGTATTTAGGTTATGCAGAAAGTGCAATATTTAAAGTTTTAGAAAGCGAGCTTTCTGGAAGACTTCCTAAATCAGAATTAGGAGAAGTTTTACAAAAAGCTAGAGATACTTTAGTCCAAAATAAACTAAATATCTCTTTGAAAGAATTACATACTCAAACTATAAATTGTCGAAAGTGTAAATCTTTTACTGCTTCTCCCAATTTACCAATGTGGAATGTAAAAAATCCAGATGTTGTTTTCGTGTTAGAGTATCCCATATATAACAAAGAAAACGCTGAAATTTTAATGAAAGTTTTAAAGAAATCTGGATTTAGTTCTTCTCAAGTATGTTTGACGTATGTTAATAGATGCAATTATCCTAAAAGAAAATTTGAGCAGACAGAAGTTTCTAATTGTTCTTCATATCTTCATATGGAAATACAGTTGTTAAATCCAAAAGTTATTGTTTGTCTTGGCTCTTTACCTGCCTCTGTGTTGTACGGAAAAGATGTTCAAATAAAAGATTATCGAGGAAAAATAAATTGGCTTGGCTCTTGGCCGATAGCTGTAACTTATTCTCCATATGGAATAACCAGATCTGGTGAGTCAAATCTTGATAACATGAATGCAGATTTTAAAATGATTTATAATCATCTATACGAAAAGGATAAGAACAATGAATCAAGTTAATGTTGACAGTAAACAAAAACTTTTAGATCCTAATCTAGAAGCATTTAAAAATGTCGTTTTCAAAGATGTAAGAAATGAATCTAGCATTGAGGAAGTTCAGTATTTAAGCGAAAATATTGATTATTGGATTTATTTTCTGCAGATAACAAAAAGAGATGTTGAGTTTCAGTTAGCTTCTCAAAAATCTAGAGATAAGTTGACAATAAAAGAAATGAATCTGAATAATACCGATCCTAAAGAGGTTGACGCCTATCTCCAACGTCAAGACAAATGGAGAATGGGCGCTCTAAGATTTCTTTCTGCTATAGAAAAAAGAATGTTGTATGCTAAAATATTGTTAAAGCAGCAACAAAATACTGTCGTTACGGAGTAAATATGTCTTCTAATATGGAAATATATACACCAAAATCTTTGCGTAAATATATTTCCAAATGGAATGAAGAAAAATCATTTGATTTTTTAAATTATTATGTTTGTTATAAAGATTGGTTTTGTTACACAACACAGTTCCATCAAAAACAATATGTTTTAGAAATAGCAGATTTGTATTCTCTTACTCACGCAAGAATAGACCATCCATTAAAACAAGGTTTTGATTTTTGGTCTACTGTGCCAATAAATATTTTTAGATACAAAATGCTATCAAACGGTCAATGGGATTATCTAAAATATCCCTATCCCGATGATAATCAACCTGGTTATATCGTAGAAGGCGCTTATTGGACAAACGGTTTTTATTATCAAGTTATGTCCGAAGACTACGTAAATGGAGATTATTTAACAAATCTGATACAATTGAACTGTTTTATGGACAAAAGATCTCATCAACTGTATGCTTATCCAGATACTTATATAACTATAAAGGATTATATTACGACTTATTTTTCCGAGCTCTCGTAGCTCAGCTGGATAGAGCATCGGACTTCTAATCCGCAGGTCGCAGGTTCGACTCCTGCCGAGAGCGCTTAGTAAATGATTTGGCCACAAGGGTGTCTTCTCTTTTTCCATCCTTGTGGCTTTTTTTAAAGGAGCATTATGATCAGAAAGAAAATAACACGGAACGACGTAGTGTCCGTAAAACCTACGGATAAAAGTTCTTTTATCAAATCAATATCTTATACAAACACATACAAAGTTCTTGTCGTTACATTTGATTCTGGATCAATCTGGTGCTACGATGAAGTGCCCAAGGAAGTTTTTCATGCGCTGGCTATAGCGGAGTCCGCAGGAAAGTATTTCAATACAAAAATAAGAAATAAGTATGCTGGAGCCGCTATATACCGTCCGTCTGAAGAAGCCAATCATGTTGTAATAAAACAGGATGCAAGTTGAGTATATGTCTAGGAGAAAGAAAAAGAAAAAAAACCGTTTCCGCCATATCACCTACGTCGATCTGAGTTCTTCGAAAGTAGACGCAGTGCAAATAAATGAGATAGCAAATGATGTTTTTGGCTCTTTATTTTATCAAATGACAGAATCAAACGAGGACAGAAGTGATTCCCCAAAGTTACAGCAAAATAATCAATAGCATAGTCAACGGAGATGCGGTTGCCAAAGAAGAAACCGATCTTTTAAAAAAACTTTTAGATTATTGGATTTCTTCTGATGTAGACATAAGAAACAAAAAAGTAATTTTAATCAGCACAGACGATCCGTATACCAACGTCAAGCCTGGTGATGTTGGTAGGATTCATTTTGTCGATGATTGTGGCACTATTCATGTTTCTTGGGAAAATGGTTCTCAATTAGGTCTTATACCTGGAATTGATCAATTTTGGGTTGATGTTTGATTTAAAGCCCAGGTGGCGGAACAGGCAGACGCAAGGGGCTTAAACCCCCTCGCCATGTGATAATGGCGTACGGGTTCAATTCCCGTCTTGGGCACCAAAAAAGGAGATTAAATATATGAATGATGAACAATCTAAAGACATAAACGATCCTGAATACATACATTATAAAACACTGTTTACATTTTATAACTGTTTTAAAGGATCTTTTATTAATTACGACGATTTACAACAATTTAATTGTGTCAAATGTGGTGTTAACACATTGGAAATATTTGAATATTACATGTTAAAAGATGATGTCTGGAAATTAGCTGGCGTGGACAAAGGAATGCTTTGCATAACCTGTTTTGAAACTAAAACTAATATAACTTTAAACAAAACTCATTTTACTGACTATCCTTTAAACACTGAGCCTTTCATGCGTTCTGAACTTTTGCAAAATCGAATAGATAACTAGTTTTTTTAACGCATACAAAGACGATTTACATGGTATAATAGGATTCGTTTTATTTTTGAATGAGGCCTTAGATGACGACTATACTTGCTGTACAAGGAGCGAATTATGCTGTCATTGGTTACGACTCAAGAGTATCTTCGATCGACGAATCTTTAGGAGCTCAAATTTCAACTCTTTCAGAAAACAATGCAAAAGTAGCTTTGAATGGGAAATATATATTAGGTGCGGCAGGAGATGTAAGAGCAATAAATATACTTCACCATGTTTTTATTCCCCCAGCTTTACCGGCAAATATGAAAGAAAAAAAATTAGATAAATTTATAACAAATACTTTTGTTCCGGCATTGAGAGAATGTTTTGAAAAACAAGGATATGCTGCCCCAGACAACGACGAAAAAAAACATATAGCGGAACAAGCATCAGAAATACTGATAGCAGTCATGGGTAAAATTTACATAGTTGACGGAGATTACTCTTGGTCATCTGACGCTTCTGGTGTTTATGGACTGGGTTCAGGAGCACCCTATGCTTTAGGTGCATACACAGCAAGTCTTCCTACTAAAGGACGATACAGTATTTTTCAAGCAAAAAACAACGTATTAAAATCTCTTAGCGTTGCCGCAAAATACGATCCATTCACAGGGCCTCCATTTAGAACTCACGTACAAGATATGAGTAAATAAAAATGACAAAAATCACAATTGAGTGTTGTCGCAAGCCAATCAGTTTGATATACTATTGTCATGCAAACATTTTTACCTTACGCTGATTTTCAAAAATCAGTTTCTGTCTTAGATTCAAAACGTCTAGGAAAACAAAGAGTAGAAACATTTCAAGTTCTAAACATTCTGTTGGAAAGAACAGAATCAAAAGGATGGAGAAATCATCCGGTTACCAGAATGTGGAGAGGCTACG
>Ga0169931_10011476_pt1 | contig 12468 bp, 13 predicted proteins | sample Kivu_15m_20L_FD_129675 | JGI IMG/M metagenome (GOLD analysis project Ga0169931, IMG submission 129675) | Freshwater microbial communities from Lake Kivu, Western Province, Rwanda to study Microbial Dark Matter (Phase II) - Kivu_15m_20L... | ecosystem: Environmental > Aquatic > Freshwater > Lake...
CGGCATCCTGGCCCTGGGAGAACTTCTCCACATCAGCAGCCTCGGGCGTGGGCTCCTTGACGCCGCAGACATCGCGGTACATGGCGTCGTATTCCAGGGCAGACCGGGCCCAGCTGAAGTCCACCGCCATGGCGCGCCGCTGCAGCTCCTGCCAACTTTGATGGTGGCGGTATGCCTCCCAGGAACGAACTATCGCCGTATAGAAGTCAATCGGTTCGTAGCGATCAAAGCCATAGCCCATGCCACTGCCGGTCAGGGGATCGTTGGGTGGCACCGTATCGACCAAGCCCCCCACCATCCGCACAACCGGAATCGAGCCGTAGCGCATCGCCAGCATCTGGCTGATGCCACAGGGTTCGAAGCGGCTGGGCATCAGGAAGGCATCACTACCGCCATAGACCAGGCGGGAGAGGCCATCGTCGTAGGTGAGAAACACGGCAAACCGCCCTGGATGGCGGGAAGCCATCTGCCAGAGACCCGACTCCAGCATCCGATCTCCGGTGCCGAGCACCAGGATCTGGCTGTCGGTGTAGGCCAGGACCCTATCCGCCACCTGGAGCAGCAGATCCACGCCCTTCTGGTCCACCAGCCGACTCACCATGCCCATCAGATAGGAGCGGGGGCTCACCGCCAGGCCGAAACGCTCCTGCAGGGCCTGCTTGTTGATGGCGCGGGGCGCCAGATCCGAGGCCGAGAAGGGCGCTGGCAGGGCGGCATCCCTGGCCGGGTTCCAGTCTTCGGTATCAATACCGTTGAGGATGCCGCGCAGCTTGCCGCTGATGAAGTTGAGCAGACCATCAAGCTGTTCGCCGTACTGGGGCGTGCGGATCTCCATGGCATAGGTGGGGGAGACCGCATTCACGCGATCGGCGTAGAGCAGGGCAGCCGCCATGGTGTGGTCACCCTGCATGTACCAGGGACACCAGGTCATGCGATCGAGCTTCCAGCGCCAGGGCCCCTGATACTTGAGGTTGTGGATGGTGAAAACGGTGCTGATTTCCGGGTCCTGGTGCATCCACACCGGCAACATGCCCGTATGCCAGTCGTGGCAGTGCAGCACCTGGGGCTTCCAGTGGTGCCAGCAGAACTCGGCCGTGGCGCTGGCGAAAAAAGTGAAGCGCCAGTCCTCATCCTCCCCTCCGTAGATCCGTTCGGGATCGAAAACAGGATGGCCCACCAGGTAGATGGTCAGGCCATTGGTGGGATGGCGGGCCTCAAACACGGCAAAATCATTGCCCATGGTGTGGCCGCGCCAGACCGGCTCCGGCGACACCTGTAGGCGGGACCACAACTTGCCGTAGCCGGGAAGCATGATCCGCACGTCATGACCCAGGGCCGCCAGGGCCGGCGGCAGGGAACCGACCACATCCCCCATTCCGCCGACCTTGATCATCGGGGCGCATTCGGCCGCTGCAAACAAGACCCGCATCCCAGCTCCACCGGAGGTGGCCGGAACTCTACGGGCGGCCTAAGGCAGCACCGTCACCGGGGTACCCATCTCAACCAGCTCAAACAATTCGCGCACATGCTCATCCAGCAGGCGAACGCAACCATGGGAGACCGCCTGGCCCACACTGGTGCGCTGGGGAGTGCCATGGAAACCGGCACTCACACACCCCTTGATAACCAGTTGCTCCTGGCCGTTGAACCCGGAACGGCCCTTGCAGTCGCGGTGAAACCCGATCCAGCGGCTGCCGAGCGGATTGGCCGGACCAGGCGGAATCCGCTGGCCGGTGACCGGGTGCTCCCAGGTGGGATTGCGGGCCAGCTCGATCACCTCAAAGTGGCCCACCGGGGTCTCCCAGCCGGGTCGCCCAATTCCCACCGGAAAACGGCGCCTTTCCCTTCCTCCTTCAAGCACCAGCAGCAGGCGCTGGCGCCGCTCGAGCACCAGATGGGGGCCGCTGGGGACGCTTGGATCCCCTCCCGGGTGCGCCTGGACAGGGGCGAAGCCACCCAGCAGCAGGGCTGCTCCGATGGCCCAGGTCCCCTGGAGAACCGGCCATCGCCGTTCAAGGCAACCAGGGCGCATCGGAAAAATCAGCCGGGCGTTTTTGCAGGAAGGCATCCCGCCCCTCCTGGGCCTCCGCCGTTCGGTAGAACAGATGGGTGGCCTGGCCTGCCAACTCCTGCAGTCCGGCCAGGCCATCGGTTTCTGCATTGAAGGCCGCCTTCAGGCAGCGTATCGCCGTTGGGCTGTGCCGCATCACCTCCCGAGCCCAGCGGATCCCCTCTGCCTCCAGGTCAGCCAGGGGGACCACCCCGTTGACCAGTCCCATCGCCAGGGCCTGGTCGGCGTCGTACTGGCGACAGAGGAACCAGATTTCACGCGCCTTGCGCTGACCCACGACCCGGGCCAGGTAGCCAGCCCCAAACCCCCCGTCAAAACTGCCCACCCGCGGACCGGTCTGGCCGAAGACGGCGTTCTCGGCAGCCAGGCTCAGGTCGCAGAGCAGATGCAGCACCTGGCCGCCGCCGATCGCATAGCCCGCCACCAGGGCGATCACAACCTTGGGCAGGCTGCGGATCAGCCGCTGCAGATCCAGCACATTGAGCCGGGGCAGGCCCGTTTCATCGACGTAGCCACCATCGCCGCGCACGCTCTGGTCGCCACCGGCGCAGAAGGCCCAGGCCCCGTCGGCGGCGGGCCCGACTCCGCTGAACAGCACCACTCCCACCTCCGGGTCGTCCCGCACCCGGGAAAAGGCGTCGCAGAGTTCCTGCACGGTGCGGGGCCGGAAGGCATTGCGCTTGTGCGGCCGGTTGATCCGGATCCGGGCGATTCCTTCGGAGCACCGGTCAAACAGCACGTCCTTGTAGCTGGCGGCGGCATGCCAGTGAGGCGCCGCTGGCTGGTCGGATCGCATGGTCACGGCTGCCGCATGGCTGTGCGCGCCATTCTGCGCAGCGCCTGGCGCAGATCGGCGTCGGCGCGGCGGTCGGTGACCAGCTCCAGCAGGGCCATCGGCTGGTCCAGGGCCCAGGCCAGCTGGTGGGAAAGATCTGCCGCCAGATCCCCACCCAGATCGCCGGCAGCCAGCAGACGGCGCCCCGGAACCCCAAATACCGCCGCCAAGGCAAGGGGATCGAGGGGCTGGGGCATGGCAAAGAGCCGCTCGAAATCGAGGGCCTCCTCTGGCATGGGGCGGATCGGCAGCTGCTCAAAGATGCCGCCACCGCCATTGTTGATCAGGATCACGGTGAGTCGACCCCTGAGTTGGCGCTGCCAGAGCCAACCGTGGCTGTCGTGCAGCAGGGCCAGATCCCCGCTGAGCAGCACGGCCTGGCCCAGCGCCTCGGCCACACCGCAGGCACTCGAAAGGGTGCCATCGATGCCGGAAGCACCCCGGAATCCATACACGGGTCGCCAGGGAGCGGTGGGATCTCCGAAGCTTTCCCAGTCGCGTACGGGGCTGCTGTTGGCAATCACCAGAGGCAGGTCCGCCGGCAAGACCTGGCCCAGCAGCCGCGCCAGGGTCGGCTCAGCCGCTCCGGGGGGCAGGACGTGGGCCAGCCAGTCCTGCAGGCCCCCCTCGCGCTTCTGCCAGACAGCCGCCAACTCAAGGCTGGCCGGATCCGGCCTGGCCAGCCAGCAGGCCTCAGGCCAGAGCGCCATCCAGCCGGCGAGCCCAGCCGCGCTCTGGTGGCAGCGGCAGCCCAGGGGATCGAGGCAGCGGGGATCGGCCTCACTCACCAACCACTGGGGCACGCCCAGGCCCGCCAACCAGCGCTGCAGGCGCCGGCTGGCGGGTAGGGAACCCAGCCGCAGCACCTGGGCAGGCCGCAGGTCGGGCTCGGGAGCATCCAGCAGCAGGTCGTAGCCGGCCACCAGCTGCAGCTGGGCCAGGCCGCGCAGGCCGCTGAGACCGTCGGCCAGCACCGGCCAGCCCGTGCGCCTTTGCCAGCGGCCCAGGGCCTCCACCTGGCCCTGCCAGTTCTGGGGGAAGCCGCGCCAGGGGCCCGCCACCACCAGACCTGGCCGATCGAGATCGGGCAGCGGCGCTGCGTCGTCGGCGGGCCAGGCCGGAGGCAAAGCGGCTGAAATAGACCTGGGAAGCAGCGCCGGAGAGGGGGCTGAACCGGCCGCGAGGGTTTCCTTGAGGGCAACCCTGGCCTGCATCAGGGCAGGGCCGTCTGCGTGGAGCGGCTCGGCAAAGGGAAGGTTGAGATGCACCGGTCCCGGGGCCGCGCCGGAGCCCCGGGCGGCCAGCAGGGCGGCCTGGGCCAGCTCGGCGATCGCCCCATCGGCCATGGCCGCCAGGCCTGCGCCATGGCCCTGGCCCAGCCAACGCACATTCGCCGTCAGGAAACACTCCTGATTGACACTTTGGTTGGCGCCACAGCCCTTGAGCTGGTCTGGCCGATCCGCCGTGATCAACAGCAGGGGGATGGCGCCGTAGTCGGCCTCCACCGTTGCAGGCAGCAGGTTGGCGACGGCCGTTCCGGAGGTGGTGATCACGGCGACCGCCTGGCCCGAGGCCCGGCCCAGCCCCAGGGCAAAAAATGCTGCCGAACGCTCATCCAGACAGGTGTGGAGGCCTAGCCCCTGGGATTCCAGCAGGCCGGCCGCCTGGGCCAGGGGGGCGGAGCGGCTGCCCGGGCAGACCACCACCTGGGACAGGCCACAGCGCATTAGCGCCGCCAGGAAAACCAGCGCCGCCTCCAGGTTGCGGGGGACCAACGCCACGCCGGAGCCATACAGGATGGAAGATCCATCCTCACCTGCGCCCTTGGCCACCCCGGAGCCCCCTGCCACCGCCTGCCCCCCCGCGAACCCCGACCCACGGGCAACCCTGCGCCGCCAGCTGGCGGGCGTGCTGGTGTGGGTGGCGCTGGCCCTGGTGCTGCGCTGGGTCGCGATCGAACCCCGCTGGATCCCCTCCGGCTCGATGCTGCCCAGCCTTCAGCTCCAGGACCGGGTGCTGGTGGAGAAGCTGCGCGCCCGCCTGAATCGGCCCCTGCCGGTCGGCACCGTGGTGGTGTTCCACCCGCCTCCGGCCCTGCTCGATGCTGGCTACGACCCGAACGCCGCCCTGATCAAACGGGTGGTTGCTGAGGCCGGGGATCAGGTCGAAGTTCGCGATGGGGTGCTCTGGCGCAACGGGGCGCCGGCGCCGCTCGACTGGTCGGCCGAACCGATGGGGTACGCCCTGGAGCCGCTGACGGTTCCCCCCGCCCACCTGTTGGTGCTGGGGGATAACCGCAATGCCAGCCTGGATTCCCACATCTGGGGGCCCCTGCCCCGCCAGGCGGTGATCGGCACCGCCGTGCTGCGCTACTGGCCCCTGCAGCGATTCGGCTGGTTACGGTTCTCCGCCATCGCCCACCCCCCTGGTGTACCCGGAGAGGTGGGGTAGGGTGCAGTCCGCCTGCGGTGCACACCGGCGATGTTCAACCCGGAGTTCCTGACCACCGACAATGAGGCGATCAGCGGCAACTCGCTGATTCAGTACCTTCAGGAGCAGTCTCCGGATGTGCTCCAGCGGGTTGCCCGCTCGGCCAGCGGGGATATGCAGGACATAATTCGCCACAACGTTCAGGGGCTCCTGGGCATGCTGCCCGGGGAACAATTTGAGGTGAAGATCCAAACCAGCCGGGACAACCTGGCCGGCCTGCTCGCCTCGGCGATGATGACCGGTTATTTCCTGCGCCAGATGGAGCAGCGTATGGAACTGGACACCAGCTTGCTGGGCTGCGGCGATCTGGATACGGAACTGGACGCCGACCCCGGCGAACTCAGGGACTAGGCCGCTCCAGGGGGGCCAGCGCAGGGCTTGCGGGCACCACCCCCCAGCGCACCAGGGCCCGATCGATCCCCGCCAGATAGGCCCAGCTGCCGCCATCGGGAGCCCAGGGGCGCCTCTCCAGATCTGCAGCCAGCTCCCCCAGCTGCTCCGGGCCGCAGGCCAGCGGGGCTTCGTAATGGGCCGGCACCAGCCAGCGAAGCTGCGGTTCGGCCGCCAGGGCGCGGATCCAGGCCAGCAGGGCGGCCCGGCAACGGGGAAACACAAGCCGTTCCAGCACCGGAGCGACCTGCAGGGTCGGCTGATCCCCGGGCACCAGCTGCTGGAATGCGGCCTGCCAGCCGGACTGCCAGCGGAAGGGGTATAGCCCGTAGTAGGCCCGCCGGCTGCGCAGCGCTGGGGCCAGCAGACCGTTCAGGAGCCCTCGCCAGCCCGGCAGTTCCAAAGGCTCGGGGCGCAGGTAGGAGGCAAACAGCACCAGCCGCTGCCAGCCGTGACGGCGCCGCTCCGGCGTATCGGTGAGCGGCTCCTCACCGCGCTCCCGCGCGTGGAAGAGCAGGGGGGTTGGGTCGGGCGCAAAGAGCTCCGGCGGCTCGGCACCGATCGCCACCAGGGCGTCGGTCACCAGCAGGCAGCCACTGGCCCGGTGCAGGCAGGCCACTTCCATGAAGGTGCCCAGGCCCAAATCCAGGGGACCCAGAGGCACCCAGGCCAGTTCGTCGCTGTGGGGCAGGCCCTGCTCAAACAGAACCCGGGTGCGGCTGGCCGGGAAACCGAGCCAGCTCAGGGGCAGGGCAAGGGGAAAACTCCATTGCCGGGGGGTCACCCACACCTGGGCACCCGGAAAGGCCCGGGCCATCGCCGGTACGGGCAATTTGTGCTCCAGGCCAGAGCTGGTGGGCAGCACAATGGTGCGCACCGGGCCATGCTGGAGCTCCAGTTCGGCCAAGGCTGCGCGAACCTCCCCTGTGGGGGGCACCGGGGCATAGAGCAGCAGCCCGGTTCCCAGCTTCAGCACGGTCATCCGGATCGGCACCGCCACATAGAACACCCCCAGCAGCTGCTCCAGGCTCCAGACCTGGCCTGGAATCAGCTCGCGCACCAGGGTGCGGCGATGGCCGTAGGGGTAGAGGGGCAGCAGGGGCCACCAGGGCCAGAACCGGTCGTCAGAAGGGGACTTCACCTCAGGCCAGCAGCACCAGGCTGATGCTCATCACCACCATGCCCGCGGTGACCCCTGCGATCATCAGATGATGGTGGGCACCGGTGCGCTGGGCCGCCGGCAGCAATTCATCCAGGCAGATGTACACCATCAGGCCGGCAACGCTGGCGAAGACCAGCCCCATCACCGTATCGGTGAGTATGGAGCGCAGAAACACGTAGCCCACCAGCGCGCCGATCGGCTCCGCCAGGCCGGAGGCGAAAGACACCCAGAAGGCCTTCTGGCGACTGCCGGTGGCGTAGTAGACGGGCGCAGAGATCGCCAGACCCTCCGGAATGTTGTGGATTGCGATGGCGATGGCGATGCCGATCCCCAGCCGGGGGCTGGAGAGGGCCCCGAGGAAGGTGGCCAAGCCCTCGGGGAAGTTGTGAATGCCGATGGCCAGAGCCGAAAACAGGCCCGTGCGCAGCAGGCGCTGGGAGCCCACCTGGCAGCCCTCTTTCTCCGCCAGGTTGAGGTCGTGGCTGGGCAGGTAGTTATCAATCAGAGCGATCAGCAACATGCCGGCAAAAAAGGCGCCCACGGTGGCGCCATAGCCGGCGGCGGGGCCCAGCCCCAGCACCAGCGAGTGTCTGGCTTTGGGAAAAATCTCCACGAAAGAGACAAAAATCATCACGCCGGCGGAAAAGCTCAGCGAGAGGGTGAGGACCCTGGGGCTGAAGCGCCTCGACACCAGTCCCAGCAAGCTGCCTACCCCCGTGCACAGCCCGGCAGCCAGGGTGAGAGAGAAAGCAAACAGCACCCGCTGATTCAGGTCAACCAAAGGTCCTGCTCCGGGGCCGCGGCTTCCACAGGGGTATCCACAGGGGTATCCACAGGGGTATCCACAGCGGTATCAACGGGGTCATCATCAGAGGGCATGCTCGAGGGCCGTTGTCCCCGACTCGGAGGCCTGACTGCTCAGCCACTGGCGCCCCTGGACGAGAAAGGCGGACCAATCCAGTTTCTCGGCCTCAGCGGCCCGGGCCACCAGCAGGGGAGCCTGGCGCTTGATCGCCGCAAGATCAGGTTCCGGCACACCTACCGACAGGGCCAGCATGTCGGCCATAGCACTGGCCACCACCCGGGTGAGATAGGCGGCGCTGAGGGCCTGCAGGGCGCTGCCCACCAGCCAGGTCGCCCCGTGCCACTTCACCAGAGCGGCTAGGGCCTGGCTGCTCCACTCGACAACCCCCAGGGCCAGGGAGGCCCGCGCGAGCTCCGCGGCAGCGGCCCGGAGCTGCTCCAGGTTCCAGGGGCAATCCCAGAGCCGGGCCATCTCCTTGAGCATCAGGCCATTGGCGACGGCGAGCACCAGTAGGTCCAGGCTGGGCACCGGGGCTGCCACCACACCGGCGGCCACCAGCCACTGGGTACGGCGCTGCAGGGGCAGAAAGTGATGACGGCGCAGGCGCTCAAGATCCCCCTGCCAACTGGCGTGCAGCTGCGCGAGGCGGCGTAGCTGGCGGGCCTGGCGCAGACCAGGGGCCCCGCGCGCGAGCTGGGCGGCCAGGGGGGCCAGGCTGGCGGCCAGGGTCTGGGACTCACCGTTCCAGAAGAGCAGTTGCTGGGCCAGCCCTGGCCCAAGCTGGGAGCGCACCTCCAGGGCCAGGGCCTCAAGCTCAGGCCCTGCCTGGCTGGTTTGCACCAGCAGCCAGACTGGCTGGCCCCCAGGCAGGCACTCCAGCCAGCGCAGGTCAGCGACCGACAGGGGCGTGCGCAGGTGGTGCAGCAGGCCATCGCAGGCCTCAAACAGCTCCGGCCAGCGCCAGGAGCCACTCCAGGCCGGCAGCGGATGGGCCCAATGCAGAGCCAGGGGCTCGGGGCCCCGCAGCGCCTCCAGCAGCACCGGCTGGAGCTCAGCTGGCGGCGGACAGGTGCCCACCAGAGCCAGCATCAGTCCGTTCCGTCCAAGCTCGACGCGCAGTCCGGCCAGCTGCTCGGCCCGCCAGAGGGTTGGCTGCTCCTCCAGCCTGGCGAACTGGGCCTCCAGCTGCTCCAACCGCTCGAGCCAGCCAGGCACATCCGTTACCGCGACTGGCTGGCGCCGGCGGGGCCGACGCAACCACCAGGCCCCTCCCAGCAGAACCATCAGGCTGAAACCGGGAGAGATGGGCAGATGGCCCAGCCGCAGCAAGGCATCTGTGCTGAGCCAGCCCCCCAGAGCCGCTGCCGCGGCAGGCAGCAGGGGCCCCAGGGGGGCCGGGATGGACTGACGCAGGCTCAACGGCTCAGGCTGGGCTGAAGCATCTTTAGCTCAAAGTATGGCGCTGCGCCTGGGCAGATCCCTTCTAGCTTGATGTCCAGTTGGAGGCGTGCCTTGCCGGCGCCGTGGCCGAACGACAACCGCCTCCAGGTGCGACGGGTGCTGTTGGTCGCCCTGGCCGTCAATATCAGCATGACTGTGTTGAAAATGGTGCTGGGCCTGTTGAGCGGTTCGCTGGCTGTGCTGGCAGACGCGATGCACAGTGCCACTGATGGGTTTTCAAGCCTGCTGGGGCTGCTGACCAACGGGCTGGCCGATCCCGAACCGGACCGGGACCACCCCTACGGCCACCACAAATACGAGGCCCTGGGTGCCCTGGCAATCGCCGTCTTCATTCTGTTCACGGCCTTTGAAATCCTCCAGACGGCCCTGGATCGACTGCGTGCGGGGCTCCAGCCCCTGCGGCTCGAGGGTCAGGAGCTGTGGCTGCTGCTTCTGGTGCTGGGCTTCAACATTCTGCTGGCAAGCTATGAGCGTTCCGAGGGCAGGCGGCTCGGCAGCCAGCTGCTGAAGGCCGACGCCTCCCACACCAGCAGCGACATCTGGACCACCGCCGTGGTGCTGGTTGGGCTCTCAGGAGCGGTGTGGCTGAAGCTGCCCTGGCTGGATGTGGCCCTGGCCATCCCCCTATGCCTGTTGCTGGTGAGGGTGTGCTGGACAGTGCTGCGCTCCAATCTGCCCCTGCTGGTCGATCAGATCGCCATTGCTCCGGAGGCGATTCACCAGGTGGCCATGGATGTGCCAGGGGTGCTCAACTGCCACGACATCGCCAGTCGGGGCGTGCTGGGCCAACAGGTGTTCATCGACATGCACATGGTGGTGGATGCGGACGATCTGCCCACGGCCCATCGGATCACCGAGCTGGTGGAAGAGCGCCTGGAGTCCAGGTTCGGCAGAGTGCGCTGCACGATCCACCTGGAACCGAGGGAATACGCCAGCGCTGCGATCACATTCAAGGGGACCCATGGCTGAACTGCTGGACAGCCTGACAACCAGACAACGCAGTCAGATCCAGGCCTGGGCTGCGGAATTGCAGGCTGCGCCGGGCTGGTGCGGCAGCCTGCCGGTGGCCGTGCTGGATCGCTGCTGGCTGCGACTGGGGCGGTTGCCAGTCGAGCAACTGGCAGCGCATTTTCCGCCGGATGCCAGTGGCGAGGCACCTGAGCTGGTGCGCTATCGGGGCTGGATAGCTGCCGGGCAGCCGGCCTGGGCAGCCCAGTTGCGCTGCTGGCAGGAATTCGGCCAACCGGCCTGCCAGCAAGCCCTGCGGCGCTTCTGGAGCAACCAGGAGCGGGGCAACCACAACTGGACCCTGGCCACCTACCTCCAGTTGCTGACCACCTATCGCCGTCAGTTTGAAGCAGGAGCTAAGCGTGCCCTGCCCCTGATGGTGCTGGCCAGGGCGGACCAGGTCGGGGGCCACCAGCTCCACTGGCTGAGCCCCTGGGCCAGCCGATGCGGCACACTTGCGCCTGACTGCAATGGCTGCGGCGATGGCCGAAGACACCCCACCTAGCCAACCCCGCTCCGAGCGGGGAACCCGCTCCAGTGGCGAAAGGCCGGCGGGCAACCGCGAACCTGGCGGATTCCGGATTCGTTTGAGCGACAACGAAATGCGGGCCGCCAAGGCCATCCAGGAAAGTTTTGGCCTGCGCTCCACCGTTGCCGCCCTGGGATTTGCGATTCGCACCGTTGCCCAGCTGCTCGAAGAGGGGCAGCTCGAGGGGCTGGTCGCCCAGCAGCGGGCCCAGGGGGACCGTCCCCAGGGGGATCGACCCAGGGGAGAGCGGCGCTTCGGGGCTGGTGATGGCCGCATCAACCGTCAGGAGCGGGCCCCCCGTATCGACCCTTTCGCCCGCCCCAGCAAGCCTGTGGCCCCAAGCCCTGAACCCGAGGCTCCAGGCCCAGAACCAGGGGACGGGACTCCGGCCGATGAGATTCACGCCCAGGCTGACCCCCAGGAGCCCAGCTCCGAAATCACCGAGGGCTGAGGCCGATGTCCCGGCCAAGGGTTCTCTCCGGGGTTCAGCCCACCGGCTCCCTGCACCTGGGCAACTGGCTGGGTGCGATCCGCAACTGGGTCGCCCTGCAGGAGAGCCACGACACCTACTTCTGTGTGGTGGATCTCCATGCCATCACCGTGCCCCATGAGCCGGCCAGGCTCGCCGAGGACACCCTCACCACGGCGGCGATGTATCTGGCCTGCGGCATTGATCCGGCCCGCTCCACGGTGTTCGTGCAGAGCCATGTGAGCGCCCACAGCGAGCTGGCCTGGTTGCTCAACTGCGTCACGCCGCTCAACTGGCTGGAGCGGATGATCCAGTTCAAGGAGAAGGCCACCAAACAGGGCGACCAGGTGTCCGTGGGCCTGCTCGACTACCCGGTGCTGATGGCCGCCGACATCCTTCTCTATGACGCCGACCTGGTGCCGGTTGGGGAAGACCAGAAGCAGCACCTCGAACTTGCCCGCGACATTGCCCAGCAGCGCATCAACGCCCGCTACGGCCGCAGGGGGCCCGATGGGGAGCCTGAGGCGATCCTCAAGGTGCCCGAGCCACTCATTCTCAAAGAGGGGGCGCGGGTGATGAGCCTCACCGACGGCACCAGCAAGATGAGCAAAAGTGATCCCAACGAGGGCTCGCGCATCAACCTGCTGGACCCGCCCGAGCTGGTGGCCAAAAAGATCAAGCGGGCCAAGACCGATCCCACCCTGGGCCTGGAATTCGGCAACCCGGAGCGACCGGAGGCTGACAACCTGCTGGGGCTCTATGCCCTGCTGGCCGGCGTAAGCCGGGAGCAGGCCGCCCGGGAATGCGGCTCCATGGGTTGGGGCAGTTTCAAGCCCCTGCTGGCTGAGGCGGCAATCGCGGCCCTCCGTCCCTTGCAGGAGGAATACCAGCACTGGCGCCAGCAGCCTGAAGCAATCGAATCGGTGCTGCGCGATGGCCAGGCACGGGCCACTGCGGTGGCGGAGGCCACCCTGCAGCGGGTGCGCCGAGCCCTGGGCTTTCTTTCTCCCTGTTGAGCGCTCTTCCCGGGCTGCCGCTTACGGTTCCCGGTAGACAACCCTGCCCCTCTCGTCATTGCCGACATCGAGGAGCTGGGCGTGAAGCAGCCTCTCGATATTCTCTCGCAGCTCAGGACTCTCAACGCCAGCGGGGAGATCCAGTTCCAGCAGGGCGTCGTTGAGGCTGAAACCCGCAGCGCCGCTGCGGCGGGCCAGTTGCACCAGTTGCCTCTCCACAGAGAGGCCGGGA
>Ga0169931_10011477_pt1 | contig 12465 bp, 6 predicted proteins | sample Kivu_15m_20L_FD_129675 | JGI IMG/M metagenome (GOLD analysis project Ga0169931, IMG submission 129675) | Freshwater microbial communities from Lake Kivu, Western Province, Rwanda to study Microbial Dark Matter (Phase II) - Kivu_15m_20L... | ecosystem: Environmental > Aquatic > Freshwater > Lake ...
GTGCAGTGATTTTCAATGGAAGGTAGTTTCCAATCAAAAGCTGAATCAATCTCTAAAAGAAATTGCCAAGAAAGCTGGTATTGAAAAAAAGCTCTTCATGCATTTAGGTCGGCATACGTTTGCAACCACTGTTACTCTTTCCAACGGAGTTCCTATTGAAACAGTAGGTAAGATGCTCGGGCATTCAACGCTCAAGCATACACAGATTTATGCCAAGGTTGTTACTTCTAAAGTGAAGTCGGATATGCAGAGAGTTAGAGAGTTGATGGTCGAAGTTTAATGAAATATCTTGACTGCTTAAAAAGGGGCCTCCAATTCTCTTTGTGTTTTTTCATAGAGTGAGAAAAACTTGGAAATTCCCTCATAGTGATTTCCCATATAATTGCTATTTGCGATTCTTGGAAGGCCCTCGCCCTTGTATGAAATATTCAGGTAGAGATCTAGATTCTGAGCCAGCCATATAAGTGGTCCCATAGCATTTTCAAGGTCTTCAATGGCAGCTAAACATCTAGTTTCATTTACTATATAAGTGATTACATTTTCAGACATTAAATAAATACATTATAAACAATATATTAGAGGCATTAATTATAAATTTTTATATATGAGAAAATTCGGAATGATAATTTAAATACATATTTATCTTGAATGTATCCTAAAATTAAAATGAATTTTATTTTATAAGAATAATTTAAGAAGAATAATTTTTACTATATTAATTGAATGAAGTACTTAGAGTGGAATAATATTATAGCTTCATATTTTTTTAATCCTTCTAATGCAGGTAAAGAAATTTATTTATACTTAACAAAAAAGGATATAATAAAGCTTTCAAGAGGGTATTTCGTAAACGAAACAGATAATGACATATGGTTAGATTTCATATCATCAATTAAAAGAGGTATACCTGGCTCTAATGGTAATGTGATAGATAAAGCAAAATATGCTTATACTAAAAATAATTTAGTTGGTTTAAAAAAATCAGATGGATCTTATGCTACAATTGACAATGTACCAGTTTTATACCCACCATATATTTCTTATTTAAGTTTTTTCATATTACCATTAATCGAAGATATTAGTACTAGTAATCAAAGAGCAAATAATTATTATGGAAGACTTAATTCATTTCTAAAAGGCTTTGAAATTAATGAAACTTTAGGAACGGATAATTTTCGTGATAATCAAATAAATTTCTTGTGGGAGGATTTAGCGAACTGGGCAAATGTCAAGAATAATGGTGATTTAGGTTTATTTAATCTGGTCCCATTTTCAAATAAACATTGGATATATGTTGGTAAAGTGTTTTCTCAATGTATATTACCTCCAAAGATTCTGAATCGATTGCCGAAATTCTTTGAAGATCTTGGATTAGTTCCTGACATTTCTTATGAGGATAAATATTTACAAGAAATTATTAAAAATAGTAAAACAGATTTAATTCCTAAAAGCACTTTAGATTTCTTGAAAAAAGATGATGAGCTATCTAATTCAATCATACAAATAATTAAACGTCAATATAAAAAGTGGTCGGGTGAAACACATGAAGAAATTGACGAAGGTACATTTACAAAAAAGAAGAGAAATTATACAGTAGCTTCTCTATTTCTTCAATTAAAAGTGGACATAAATAATGAAGCCATCTCATTTTCTTATAGAATGTATTCTTCAAATGATTATCCAGAGGATTTGAAATTCGGGAAACATGAAAATTTATATGAAATTAATGGGTGGTCAAAAACACTTCTATACGAATTTAACGAACACATTGAATTAAAGGATGATTTTAATAAATGGATTGCAAAATCTCCTAACCGAGATGTAAGGATATTTATAAATGCAGGGATACTTCAGTTGAGTAATATTTTTTGGATTGAAATTAATTTTCTTTCAAAAACTGAGCCAATGTATTTATTATGTAAAAACCAAAAAAAAGAACTAATTAACGCGTGGGGTAAAACATTTAGCAATGAAAATTTTAGACAAGTAAATTTTGATGGGGTACCTCAAAATTATTCATTATACTGGTTTCGTAATCCAACACAAGGTTGCTCTGAAATTGAACTTCTTAAACTTTATAACGAAAAACGAATTGAATTAATTGGTGGTTTAAAAGTGAATTTTAGAACCTACCTAAATGACTTTTTACCAGAAGTTGAAATACTTAATTCAAGCGGCAATGAAAAAGTCTATTTACAATACAAGGGTATTATTGATAAAATATTTCTTTCTAAAAAAAATTCTATTGATAATCGTTGGTTGTTGCCAGAAAAAACAGCTATAGATACTGATTTTTATATAAAGATTGATAATGAAAATACCTTAGGGAATCTACTTGCGTATTCACTTGTTTCATCAGATAATTCGGCAAGAAAAGTTCATGGAGCTAATTTACCAAAGCGAGATTCATTTGGTAATATCGTTTTAGACCAGAAAGATCAATATTGTCTAGGAAGCAATATTGTTAATCCAAATATTTTAAGACAAGTTCCATATGAACATATGTTTCGCTCTAACAATATTGATACAGTAAAACAATTTCATGAAGCGATAATCACTAACCATAATGGAAATAGATTTTGCAATTTTTTGTCTTTAAAAAGTGAGCTAACAACCGAAGAGTTTTTCAAGGCATTTGAGTTTTTTTATTTACAAGAGTTTCCTGATCATGAAAAAAATTCGGAATATAATCTTACAAAACTTAAAAGAGCATCTTTGAATTTTTACGATTACATTGGTGTTCTAGATTACGACTATGAAACTAAAAGAATCGTATTAAATTCACCTCAGCTTACTTATATACCCGCACTTAAAGGGAGAAAAATTTTACTTATAGGCGCAAGAGATTTATCCTTAATTGAAGCTCTTATAAATACTGCCAAAAAATACAATTTACAAGTAGAAATCACAAAACAATACAGTGCAAATGAAAGATTGCTCTTACCAGATATAATAACAGTAAAATCTTTTTATCAATCTGACGACAACTATGGTGAAAAAAAATTAATCTCCTTTGCAAAAGACTTGCAGATTAAATTCACCCCTGATTACTTTCCACAGGTTGCATTACAAGATTTTTCTTCAACAATTATAGAATACGAAAATACTTTACAACAAAGTAATGAAAATGATTATGATTGGGCTAGATATATTTTCAATCCTTCAACTTTAAATTTTGATAAGTGTGAGACATTAAATTTTGATAAATCTTTTTCATTAGTGAAATATAAATTAAATGAATATACTTATCAATTCAAGCTTTGGAAAGAAAATAAATGTTATCACGTTGATATGAACTGGGGAAGATATATTGCCTTGAAACATTTCCAAAAACAGGTTATTTTATTTGATAATATTTCCAAAAAAGTTGCAATACCTGTACCAACTCCATTACCAAGATTATTGTCGGAAGCAATTATGTTATTAAGTGGTAAAGCTCCTGATTTTGGAGAAATTGATGGAATAAAATATCGAGTTTATGAAAATGTAATTGGCATTTTTACTCAAAACTTATTTAAATTAAAATTAGGTCAGACAGCTATAATTTCAGAATTATGATTGATCCATTAGGTTCTTTTGAAATCATAAAGGAAAATTTTATACGCTATATACAAACAGCGTTTGGGACGAAATTTATTGGCGTCGAAAAAGAACGTTACGATTTGTTAAATAGGGATCGAGTTCTTTATCGAAAACCTTGGATTGAGCCATTGCCAGATTATATTTCAAGTGGTAAAAAAATAAGTGACTTAACACCCGACGATTTAGGGTATATGCTTAATGAGGCAGAAATTAAAACATTCAAAGGACTTGTAAATACGGGACTTTTCGGAAAATTTCCTTTGCATTTACACCAAGCCGAAATGTTGAAACAAGCTTTACTTGGAAATAATTGCATTATAACTTCCGGCACCGGTTCAGGAAAAACGGAATCATTCTTACTTCCTTTGTTTGCACAACTTTCAAAAGAACTTACAAATTGGACAGCACCAAATCAAAAATCAACGACCATTAATTCTTGGTGGCATGAAAATGGAGGACTCTCTGCAAAAAAAATTGTTAATATTTCAAACTTCACATTAAATAATGATGTCCGACAACGCAATCATGAAACGAGAAAATCTGGAGTTAGAGCCCTGATACTTTATCCAATGAATGCTTTAGTAGAAGATCAAATGAGCCGTTTGCGTAAAGCATTAGATTCTGACGAGACAAGAGAATGGTTGAGTAAAAATACAAACGGTAACGCAATATATTTTGGTCGTTATAATGGAAGTTCACCTGTTGCAGGAGAATTGAAAAAAAGAAAGGATGATGGTACTCTTGTAATAAACACTAATAAAGTAAATCAACTAAAAGAGCAATTACTAAAATTAGAAACTGATTCAAATCGTGTTGCACAATATATACAGCAAACTGGTAAAACAGGTAATGAAGCCAAGGATTTGAAATCATTTTTTCAACGTTTAGATGGTGCAGAAATGAGAAGCCGTTTTGATATGCAAGTAGCACCGCCAGATATTTTGATTACAAACTATTCTATGTTGAGCATAATGTTAATGCGTGATATAGATAGAGGAATATTTGATGAAACAAAACGTTGGTTAGAGGAAAGCAAAAATAATATTTTTCACCTAATCATTGACGAGTTGCATTTATACCGAGGGACGCAAGGGACAGAAGTAGCTTATTTATTAAAACTTGTTCTTAACCGTTTAGGTTTAAATCCTAGTCACCCCCAATTACGCATTCTTGCTTCAAGTGCTTCCTTAGAGGCTGGAGACGAAGCAAGTAAATCTTTTGTTTGTGATTTTTTTGGGGTTAGTCACGAAAAATTTAATCAAAAATTTAAAATCATTGAGGGGAAAAATATTGCGGTTTCTGCATTTGCTGAAACCGAAAGAAAACTTCCAATAAACCCATTCAAAGAAATTGCAGAAAAGTATTCTGAAGTAAATGGGGATATTACTAATGAAAATTTCATTGCAACTTGCGAGGCAAGTGCAACAGAACTTGCAATATCTTTTAGGATTCCACAAGAAGGAAATGGAATTTCAAAATTACTTTTTGTATTAATCAATCCCGTATTTCGACTAAAGGAACGTTTGTTTACGCCATGTCAAGATTACAGGGCAGCTTGTTCTAGTCAAGCAAATGGTGATGATGATAATGGGAAATATTTTTCCGAAATAATTTTTGAAGCAACAAAAAACAAAGAAAATTTAGAAAAAGCCTTACGTGGTTTGTTGATTGCTAGAGCAATACTAGATGAACCAAAATTTAAAACTATTTCAGATAGTATTCCTGATAATAGAAAATTACCTCGTTTCAGATTTCATTATTTCTTTAGAAATATTGAAGGAATTTGGGCCTCTATTAAACCAGACGAAATTGATCCTAAATATTCAGACGAGGAAAGGACAGTTGGTCAACTTTATTCCACTGCCCGTATAAATTCAGAAAAGGGTAATCGTGTTTTAGAATTACTCTATTGCGATAATTGCGGAACTACATTATTTGGGGGAAGCCGATTAGTTACTAGTAACGAATCGGGGAATAATTTATTTGAAATACTTCCGATTAGTCCAAATATAGAAGGAATCCCAGAGAAGACACCAGCTAAATTAGTAGAAAGAAGAAGTTACCAAGAATACGCTGTATTTTGGCCTTGTGGTATTCAACAATTCACACCACACGATTCAGGTCAAGGAATTTCACAAAATTATTGGCGACAACCCACTTTGAACGGGTTTGATCAAGGTGACTTTGAGGCAAATTGGATTCCAGCATCACTGAATTCTATATCAGGTGATATTGATTTTTCCCATACTAAATCAAATGAAATACCGACTCAATGGATAAAAGGCTATTATTTCACGATTACAAAATCTTCTAACCGTGATATTGCTTTTGATATTATCAATTCAGATAAAATTGTTGAAACACATAAAGCTCTACCAAGTGTTTGTCCAAGTTGTGGTTTAAACCATCAAAAAAGGCAACAACGTTTTGATAAAAGTAAAATTTCATCTATTCGTGGATTTAGAACTGGTTTTGCCAAAACAACGCAAATTTTTGCTAAAGAATTAATGTATCAATTACCTACTGGGGATAATGAAAAAGAGGACCCTAAGCGAAAATTAGTTGTGTTTTCTGATAGTCGCGAAGATGCTGCACAAATTGCAAATGGAATTGAACGCAATCACTTTACTGATTTGATGCGGGAAATTTTAGTCAATGAATTACATTCAAACTTGATGTTTCGCTATAAAATTGTAAATGCTTTTGATACTGTAAATACAATACAACAAGAAGAATTAAATGAGAAGTCTCAAGCAATTTTTGATGAAATTGAATACTTAGTGGATAATTCAAAATATATCGGGAATAACGCAAATCGATTAAGAGAAAAAGAAATTGCAATTTCAAAACTGGGAGAAATTCGTTCTCTTACATTGAATGTCAGAAGTTTAGTTCACATTACAAACTCGCTGGATCTTGCGCCACTTATTAAACACTTCATAAGTTTGGGGATAAATCCAGGTGGAAATAATACATCACTTCAAACAAAATTATTTAATGGAAATTTTGTTCCTTGGTATGAACTAATTGATTTTTCTAACTCCCAATGGGCAAATGGAGCAAATCAAGATTATATTGATGAATTGAAAGAAGGGTCATTTAATGCTCTGGCATCTATATTTTTTGGTTCACTTTTTTATTCATTTGAATCCTCTGCATTAGGGTATGTTTGTATTAACCCTGAGCTACAAATAATTTCTGAACAAGCTAGATTAATTAACTTAGATAAGGATGATTTTTTACAAATCATAAATTCAACCATTCGTATTTTAGGCGAAAAGTATAAGCATAATAAAGTTGATGATGATAATATTCCTTTTAATCCTCCACTAATTTCGTACAGCAATTTTCCAGAAAAAGTCAAAAAATATATTCGGGCTGTCGCAAATAGATTTTCAATAAAAGATAATGAAATTGGAGAAGCCATATATAATACACTTTCAACAACTAGTTTGCTAAAAGAAAATTCAGGAATTCAGATTGAAAACCTTTTCATCAAAGTTGCTCAACAAACAGATTCAATTTGGATTAGCCAGCGAGGGAATAGGCCACACTTACATTTTAGTGGCGGAATTTGCACTCATTCTTGCACTTCTTTAAAACAAGAGGCCAATAAAATATGTGATGATATTTGGAAAGAAAATTATCTTTCATTTAATGCTATAAAAAAGCGAAGACCACCTATACGCCTGCATTGTGAAGAGCTTACTGGACAAACTGACGATCAATTTGAAAGACAAAGACATTTCAGAAATATTATTTTACCAGATGAAGGTAACAGACAGGTTAAAATAATTGATTTGTTAAGCGTAACAACTACACTTGAAGTTGGTGTCGATATTGGTGCCTTGCAAGCTGTAATGTTAGGTAATATGCCACCGCAACGATTCAACTATCAACAAAGAGTTGGTCGTGCCGGAAGAAGGGGGCAGGCTTATTCTGTTATTTTAACTTTTTGCAGAGGTAGAAGTCACGATGAATTTTACTTTGCTAATCCGAAAAAAATAACAAGCGATTCACCACCAACGCCGTTCTTGACAATGGGGCAAAGCAGAATTTTCAAACGGTTGCTAGCAAAAGAAATTTTTCGTAAAGCTTACACTGAAAAAGAAATTGATATTACCTCTGATGAAAAGTCAAGTGTACACGGTGAATTTGGTTCAATTGACAGTTGGGCAACTTACAAATCTGAAATTATCAATTGGATAAACGAAAATCGAGCTTCAATTGAACAAACGGTTGATACACTTCTAACCCCACAGCTACTTGACAAAAAAGAAGAATTTATCAATTGGGTTATTGATATTGAAAATGGATTAGTCAAAAAAGCACAAAACATAATTGATGAAGAAGAAATATCTACTAATGATCTCTCTGAAAAATTTGCTGAAGGTGGTATTTTACCAATGTTTGGGATGCCAACTACTGTCAAAAACTTGTATCACGGTATTAATAAAAAGCTAGAGCCGCTTTCAATCGACAGAGCTCAGTCGATGGCAATTTATGAATTTGCACCAGGTGCACAGAAAACGAAAGATAAAGCAATTCATCAAGTAATTGGTTTTACAAGTGATTTTATCAATACATACAATGGGATTAAAAACGTTGAGACATCCAACCAGCTTCCCTTTTCACTTAATCGTTGGTTTGTTCGTTGCAGAGCCTGTGGATTTTTTGAAACTTATTCAGATGATCAAAAGATAAAATTAGAGAGCCAAAATCAATTCGATGTTTGTCCAAATTGCGGTGAAGATAACCCTAATAAATATCAACAACCAGTTAAACTTAAATCTCCCATAGCATATAGAACTAATCTTTCTGCTGGAAGTGATTCAAAAGAAGATTCTGAATTTTTACTTTCCCGACCACCTATTTTTGCAGAAAAAATTGGATCTGTAAGTTTAGAAACTATAAACAATGCTTCGATTTCTATTTCTGATAATGATGTGACTTGGCGTGTAAATACAAATTCAGACAGATTTTTTACAGGAAGATTATATAATATAAACAATAAATTTCCATTTAATCAAAATGGATTTTTGTTTAATAATCAATGGTTGTTGAATGGCTTAGCCTCTCAAATAAATGATAGCAATGGTCATTCAATGTTTATTCAACCAAGCCCAATAAGTTCTGATGAACAGATTGCATTAGCAAGTAATAAAAACACTGAAATATTCAGAATTGCACCATCAAGCATTCCGTACGAACTTGACTTAAATATGTTTTATAGCGAAACAGATCTATCACACATCAAAGCACAAAGCAATGGAGTTCGTTCAGGATATTATTCAGCTGCATTTTTACTACAACGTATTTTAGCTGATAAGCTTGATGTGGATCCTACTGAAATTGAGATTGCTGATATTTCAATGAAAGTTATTGAAGATGGGACAAACAGGAGAATTGCTGAAATTATTTTGACTGATGAATTGCCTAACGGTTCTGGCTTTGTGAGATACCTATTCAACAATCTTACAAACATTCTTTCAGAATCAATAAATCCCAATAATCCAAACAGTTACTTAGGAAAAATTCACTCGCTTTCACACCAGGATAAATGTAATGATTCATGCTACGATTGTTTGAAAGTATTCCGAAATATGAACTATCACAGTTTACTAGATTGGCGATTAGGCTTGTCAATGCTTCGTGTTATGAATGATTCAACATTTGTTTGTGGAGCTGACGGAAATTTTAATTACGTTGAACTACAAAATTGGTTAGTATTTGCAAAAGATTTAAGAAATGCATTTGCTCAAAGTTTCAGTTTGTATAATACAGCAGAACTAAATGGTTTACCAATTATTAAATTCGGTAAAAATGATAGAAACGTCATAATGATAATTCACCCTTTTTGGAATATGAGAAACTTTACGGAAGCAAATTGGTTAGCTGAAATTTACAATGATATTAAAGAATATACTGAAAATAGAGGAGGAAAAATCAGTATAATTGACACATTTAATCTTCATCGGAGACCAGGATGGTGTTATGAAAAATTGATTGAGCGATGATGAATAAAATTGCAGAAATAAAGTTTAAGGAAATCAAACGTATTTCGCCAAGCCAATTTTATTCTATGAAAAATTGTGCTTATAAATCATTATTGGCAGAATCTTTTGACAAAAAACCGTTACTTCCGCTTTCCCCAAATGCCTATTTTGGGACGGTTTTGCATAAAATACTAGAATTAATCACAAAAGGAATTATAAAAAGTGAAATTGATTTTAATATAGAATTTGAAAAGCAAGTAAAAATTCTTGAAAATGAGTTGAGCAGCAATGGTTTCCACTTTTTTGTTCCTCTCAAAATTAAATTACGAAACTTTGGACTGAAGAAAATACAACTTAAAAAACATTTGCGAAGTTATTCCGAAAAGCCAACAGATTTTAGTTATAAAAAATACTATTCTGAAAAATGGTTTGAATCTCACGATAAAATGATTGGAGGAAAGGTTGATTTAATTATTGAAAGTGGTAGCAATATCGAAATAATTGATTTTAAAACCGGAGAGATCACAGAAGATATCTTGGATGATGATGGTGAAATATTTTCAGAAGTAAAAAATGATTACAAAGAGCAACTTAAACTATATGCTTATTTGTATTTTGAGAATACAAACAAATTTCCAACTTCATTGACTCTTGTCGATTTGACAAAACAGAAATATTTGGTTGACTTTACAAAAGAAGAATGTAAAGTGCTTTTTGATGATGCAAAAAAATTATTAGAATCAACAAACTATAGTATCAAATCACGTAACTTTTCGGCAAATCCAATTGAAGAAAATTGCAAGTTTTGTCTTTACAGACCAGCCTGTTCTTTCTATAATAATAAATTTGAAAGAGATTTTACAACAAATGATGTCTTTGGGAAAGTTAAGGATATAAAGAAATTTCAAAATGGTAATGTGAGTATATTCTTAGAAAATGGAACTCAAATTATAACGATTAAAAACTTTAAAATTGATAGTTATAATATTCTAAATAATTACACGAATAAGCAAATAAGAATCTATAACCTTAGAAATGAGATACCTGAATATATTTATTCTGTAACTGACACTACAATGATATATGAGTAAGAATAAACAAGATTCAATTCCATTGCTTTCTTTTTTTTCAGGAGGTGGTTTTATGGACATGGGCTTCGTTCAAGCTGGATTTGAAGTAATCTGGACAAATGAATTCGATGAAACTTTCGCTAAGCTTCATGCAGCAGGAATGACATCATGGATAAAGTCTAACGGGAAAACTACTACAACTGAAATATTTAATACAAAATCAATTACAGAAATTAACTCAAAAGACATCATTAAGGAAGCTTTCCCGAATGGGAAACCAGAAAAATTTGGAGTTATTGGTGGGCCACCATGCCAAGATTTCAGTATGAACGGTTCGATGAAAGGTTTCAAAGGCGATAGGGGTAAATTAACAATTGTTTATTTCGATAAGATCATTGATTTAAAACCGACATTTTTTGTAATGGAAAATGTAACTGGACTTGTAAAGAGAAAAGAATCAAAGAATTTCTTGTTTATGCTTTTAACTCGACTTGAAAAATATTATTATATTGATTTTGAAGTATTAAATTCTTTAAATTTTGGTGTTCCACAACATAGAGAAAGGGTTTTTTTTGTAGGAATAAGAAAAGATTGTATAAGAAGAGAAGTAATCGAAAAAGCTCCATTTGGTAAATGGTTCCCATTCCCAATAGATTCAAAGTTTCACAATTCCGCAAAAAAATATACTTGGGGAAAAAAAGTTTCATTTGGAAAAAAATTAACCAAACCTCGTGGCGTCCCTTTTCAATTGTGTGTTGAGAGTTGTCTAGTTCCTCAAAGTAAATGGACTAAAATACCAAATGCAAATGAAATCCTATCTCTTTATAAACCTGTGAATGAATTAAAAAAAATAGCAGAAGGAGAGACAACTAGACCTTCCTTTAAACGTCTTCATCGATTTAGATATAGTCCCACAGCATGTTATGGTAATAATGAAGTTCATTTACATCCATATGAACACAGACGCATATCAGTACGTGAAGCATTAAGAATTCAAGGTGTTCCTGATTCTTATGTTTTACCCGATAATATATCATTATCTAAAAAATTTAAAATGATTGGGAATGGCGTTCCTGTGCCACTTGCTAATTCAGTTGCAACAGCGCTATTTTCATTTTTAAATCAAAAAATATTAGACTAATACTTTCTCTTAACAAGTCTAACATCTATTTGTTTCAATATGAAATATTTACATGCAGGAAAGGTAAATTTAGATCGTAAAGAATTAAATGAAGCCTTATCAATTTTTAAAAAATTACTGAAAAAGAAGTTTGATACTACAATTTGCATTATAAGAGTTATGCCCGAAGGTATAGAATTATCAACCCCAGGAATTATGAGGGCAATACATGGTGAGACTGAAGGTTTATATGAATTTCTTGTCCCAATAAAAATACTATATGCTTATTCAAGCTCTAGTATGAACAAAACAATGAATTTCGTACTCCATGAAGGGAAGATGGAGTGCGACAAATCAATCTATACTTCACCAATGATAAAAATGAAAAATTGGCAGCAAAATACTATCGATAATGTTGCAATAAGTTATTCAAATACAGATCTTCTTAAACTAGGCTTGGAAAAGAGTGCACAGTACTTGGAAGAAAATAATCTAGTCGGAGATTTTAAAACGGCTCAAAATGATCTTGAATTAGACATACATTCTGCTATGGAGATTCTTTCCAAGTATGAATTAAAAAAACAGGATATTAGAGATATTATTGAATTTAGATTAAAAAAGAATTTAGGACTTATCAAGTAGTCTACACTATTTTTAGAGAACTAGATTTTTGCTAACTTCAATAGAGATGAAAATA
>Ga0169931_10011478_pt1 | contig 12463 bp, 7 predicted proteins | sample Kivu_15m_20L_FD_129675 | JGI IMG/M metagenome (GOLD analysis project Ga0169931, IMG submission 129675) | Freshwater microbial communities from Lake Kivu, Western Province, Rwanda to study Microbial Dark Matter (Phase II) - Kivu_15m_20L... | ecosystem: Environmental > Aquatic > Freshwater > Lake ...
GGTTTTTTGAAAGGTATGGGCTACAATGTGAGTCTGATGACAAGAGGCGACTACTTACGTTCTTTCGACAGAGATATGGTAAACTAAATTATAGGAGATTTGAGAAAAAGATAAGTCAACATCATAGATACTTCCCTACCTGTGAGTATAAACAAGAAACAAGACGGAAAGTTGGAAGTTATAGTTCAAAATCAGAAGACAAAGTAAGTTAAAGCACCTTAGTAGTTCTAGACTGTGCTGTTTGCTGTGGGTAGATAGGCTACTACTGACACTTTGAATCTCAAAAAGATAGGAGTAGATTTATCAGCAAGCAAGAAAATTAAGTCAAGAACAGGCTAAATAGAGAGAACAAATATCGATCATATATATGCTCTAGGAGACGTGGTGGAAGGATTGCCTGAGCTGACAAGCACTGCGACTAAAATGGGTTGGCATCTAGGCAGAAGGCTGGCCCAAAGATTAGGAAAAGCTAAATTTAAAGACAATCAGCTGTCGATAAGTCTTTAAAACTATCCTACTACTATTTTTACTCCTCTGTAGTACAGCTGTAGCGGACTAAGTGAGTAGTAGGCAATTAAACGCTATGGCAGAGATGACGTGAATGTTTACCATATAAAGTACACTCCTTTATAGGAGAGTATACTTGACAAGTTCAACGAAGATGGAAGCAATTACAAAGTTAACGTTTACGCTAAAGCAGTAGTACAGGTATCTACTGATCGAGTGTTGGGAATGCATTACGCAGGGCCTCATGCTGGATAAGTTATGCAAGGTTTCGCAGTAGCTATGCGGATCGGCATGACGAAGCAACAACTCGACTCAACTATTGGAATTCATCCAACCTGCGCAGAGTAAATCACAAACATGAGCGTGACCAAGTAGTCGGGACAACCGTTTGAAAAACACGCTTGTTGATCTTGCGAATGACCAGGAATGATTTTTCAGAGTAACCGGTTCTTATGAGGTTTCTGCATTCAATACATAGTAAGTGCAGGGACGGAAGTACCAGGTGGATCCGAGTAAGGTCATTCCTGATTTAATTTATAATTTATGGCTGTAAAAACTTGGAGGTATTATTTTTTATTTTCTGTTCAGAAGCCTTTTAGTGGGCCTTTATACTGGTGACTCTGAACGGTATTGTAATAGTAAAGCAATGGTGAAACTCAACTTCAAAGTTACTATCTGGAAAAACATCGACACTGTCTGGGGGTTCTTCTCGGAGTTCTCCAACATCGCCAAGTGGGATCCTAACGCCCGCAGAGTAGAAGTCATCAAGGAAGAGCCCAACAAAATAGGATCCTAGTATAGACTTACCACTGTTTTCAACGATAAAGAGTCTGATGTTATTTATAAAACTCAAAAATACGAGAAAAAGCCAGATATAGGCTACATCAACTTCTGGGGCGAGAACTAGTCGGTCACTGCTTTTGATGAAATCATCTGCACCAAGAAGGGAGAATAACTGACTGAGCTGGAGTACAAAGCAGACATCTGCCTCACGGGCTTTAAAGTCATTTTCACGCCCTTTATCATTTGCAGCCTGAATACCATTACGGAAGAGGCCAGGGTGGGATGTGTCCGAAAAGCAACATAACTCTGGGGGAAAGCATAATGAGTGATACCACACAATTTAAGTATTCAATCATACGTCAATATTAGCAAACAAATTTGCACTGATATAGAAAAAAATAGTATGCTTTCGTAAAAAATCTTCATCGTCAGATTATATTATCAAAGTATCATAATAATTTTCATATTTTCAAGAAAAAGTGCTATGAAATCACTAAGCATACTCCTATTTTAAGCTATTTATGTTGAAATTTTTTAATCCTCTCAAGCCTTACATATAGTTTTTTAAAGCCGGTCTTAATTAAGTTTTTATAATATTTTTTTGATATTTTTGATTTTAAGCTATATTTTCAAGCAATTTTGTTGCTTAGTCTAACAAGTGTATTTGAAACTCGATAATTTTTTTCTTTTATATATTGTAAAGCCTTGCAAAGTACTAATGATAACTGATTGTAGGGTCAGCTAAATCTTCATTTATCGTTTAATATTGTTTAAAAAACTATGAATAGATTAGTTTAACTTTTGACAAGTCTTCAAGTTCTTTTTAGATATTTGTTACACAAAATATATTCTACATTCCCTAATGTTTTAATCTCCATCTTTTCATCCTCATCAATACGATAGGCTACAAGGCCATAGTATGCTTTTTTAGCTTTATTTTCAAATTGACGCTTAGATTTTTGACCTGAATACGTTCCAATAGATCAGGGTATGGGGATATTTGATTTCTAAGACAAATTTTGATCCAGACATGTTCATAAGGATTGTTTTAAAGGCAAAAACCATAGTTTGTCAATAGACTTCGATTTGATAGTTTTCCGTAACAGAAATAAACTTGCTAACCTGGTTTAAAATATGCACAAGAGTGAGCCTGCATACTGAAAATATAATAAGATGAAATATTTTGTTGTTGGTACTGCTAGTAGTTGAGCCAGCTTCGATTGCGGGTAGATGCATAAGTAGGAGTCTGCAATTTTATCATTTTTGAATAGATTTTACCTTAATTAGTTTGATATTACCCTGATTTTTGTAAAAAAGAGTGATTTGCTGCAAATATGCTGCCATTATTAATCTTAGCTATTCAATTTAACGTCTCGTTTAAGGATATTTGATTCTGCCTGATTTGAACTCATTTTAAGCAATTTTGATTGCTTCTATCAGCTGTCCCAAAAAGATCAAAGTGAAGCCTTTCCACTACAGAGACTCTTCGATACGCTAATAAATGTCTGCTATAATTTAGTCAATATTAAACACTTATGTTTGCTTGAGTTCTGAACTTATTTTGCTTAGCCATCTGATTTTGTATGTGTTTATATTTGAGTAGTCGGTATCATCGTCCGAAGTATAGTCTTAGCTTTCACCACTTGACATTTATTACTAATCACAAATCTATCTCTAAAAAAATGAAATCTCTAATGTTTTTTATTATTTTTTCTACTTTTTTGCATTGAGAATGTTTTAAGAAATATTAGATATACATTTAAAAGAAACATCGGCAGCATTGTGATTGAAAAACTAGCAAAAAGGCACAAAATAGAGACAATTTAGAAAAGATCCAAAACAACGACTACTTACATGCGTATAAAGCCACTGATAATTTTACTTACTATACACAGTAGATTCATTAAGTATTGTATATTCTTTCTGCAACTACTAAAATCTATTCCATTACTCTTAAAAACACTTTCTTTAATTGAAAGCTGCCTTACATACACTTTTGTCGATCAAACATTAATAATCTTTTTCTTCCCAAAAAGCCAAGATTTCAATTTACTTCGAAAAGTTTGATATCATGTGCCACCATAATGTTTTTTCGCCTTTTGCCAATATGAACAAAAGATACGTTACAAGCACACGACTCTGCCATGAATTACCCTACCTGTAGAAAGTATTAGTAAAAACAAGATGGAGTCTGGACTACTTTAAAGCATGGCTGCAGCTCAGAAGTAACTAAATCGGTACTTTCACTAGTTATTCATCACCATGGATCGTCTATGAAGTGGCCAAGCCGCTATAAGTAAGGCCATTTTTTAGCTTAAAATGAGAGTAATACAGTTTAGAATTTATGAAAATACCTGAGCTTTTTAGCAGCTAGATATACACTTTTAGGCTGTTCTCCGCCTACATTTTATACTAAACGTCAAAAATATTTAAAATGTATCAAAAGAATCTTCTTAATCAAAATTAGACTCATGGGTAAAAAATTATTTCAAAAAAAATATTTTTTGATTGAATTTCTAACATAGCATATCTAATATAGACACTTAATGGCGCTACTTGGCCTATACAAATATATTTTTAATAGACTACATTAACTTATGAGAAAACATTAAAAATATAGTCTCGGGTAAGAATTTCTAAGGCTAAATCAGTACGATTCATTAATATAAATCACATTTGCAGCTACTAACTATAAAAATATAACAGAACTCTACAATAGTTTTGATCAATAATAATCATCGATTAATTTCAATAAAAACTCGCAATGTATTAGAAATCAGCATCCTCGTATATACTTTATTTTCAAACATCTAGCTCTGAATCGAAAAAATAAATTAGTAGAAGATAAATGCGCTGCTATCGTTTCTTGTGACCACAAGGACTCCCTCATAATGACTGCAAAAATATTTTAGAAATGTTTTCGAATATAGGTGCTTTGGTGTCAAATCGTGATGGTCTGCGATGTATACAGGCAAATGAGCAACATAAGTTACATGTAGCTTGGCATATTCAATCGTTTAAATATAAAAAATCCAAGAATTTTTTCGAACAGCAATCCTTTCACTAGACTTTTACTATAAAAAAGTCTGCTTACTATTCAAGACTACCAAACATAAATGCATTTCCTTAGTTGCTACCTAAAAAGATACATAAAAAATAAAGACTATCTCATTCTACAACCGATTATGCAAAAATAGCAATAAAATCTGCAAAAATAAATAAAACAAAGTTTTAGTCATCAAATTCATCTATCTCTGCATCACAGACGTATTCTTCGATTTTTCAGCGATTAGCAAATGGATATTTAAATTTAGGGATGTTAGAGTACTGTAACTTCATAGGAAAGTAATAGTGTTGAAGAGAGATGCTCAATAATAGAAGAAGAATTGATCTCTCGATTTCGACTTCTTTAATTAGCTGATTAGAATTAAGTTAAATGATTGATTAGTAATAAAGTAATAATTAACTTCTATTTATGCCCAAAGTTAGCGATATTTTACTATTTATCTTGTATTTAGGTATATTTTGGTGATTATCTGAGACAAATTAATACTTTTTATTTAAGTTTATATTTTTTATAGTATGATATATATTTGGATATTAGGTTATACAATCATATTAATGGATAAAGATAACCAGCAGAGTAAGCTCCCTGAGACGCATTAAAGCAAAGAAGAAACTAAAATCGCAGAGGGGCATCAGGAGAATAATGAACCTAAGCTTGCATAGGTCCATGAGTAAAAATAGGAGACAAAGTTGCCATAAACAAACTAAGATAAACAGAAAATTAAGATAGCTGAGATGCACAAATTGGCTTTATAATCACGTTCTCGGGCTTACTGTCCCTATTCCAAGTTCGCAGTGGGTTCGGTCATCCTCGGAGCTAACGGGAAGTACTACACAGGATGTAACGTGTAGAAAGCAGTAAACTCACTTTGCGCCGAACGCACTGCTATTGCCAAAATGGTCGAAGACGGCTGCAGACATATCAAATAAGTCTACGTTCTGACCTAGTTGACTGGCCACCAGATAGCTGCTCCTTGTGGCTACTGCCGACAATACATAAAATAATTTTCACACGAAGAAGACGTAAGATATTTGTTATCTAGGAAACTCTTATGGTCCATTTGGGCAGTGTTTCAAAAGGTCACTAGATAAGTGTCACTTTCGCGTATTTATTTCCGATGTCTTTCGGACCTTACAGTTTAGGCATGCCCCTTCCATGATTTATCTATCGTCATTCTTACATATGTATCTATTGAATTGAAAATACTTTTCTGATTAATTTTAGTAGATTATATTTTATATCTCAAAAGTTTTTAAAAAATGATTTTTTAAAAAATAATATAAGATAAAATAGAAAAAATGAGTTGATCGCAAAAAATATCAAAATATATCTTTATTTTAAACTTCAGGCTACTTTTTTTGAGGAATTTTAATTATGTTTCCATTTGACTACACATCCTTTTTTCATTGTTTATCTCAACTTATCCAAATATTTAATCATCGCTAACTTATTAGACATTCGACATCGTCCAGTCATGATCCTTTTTATACAATGGCTCGAACATATAAAATCCAAGCAGCGCTATTTGATTCTACTTCCTCCTCTTTAGAAAAACTAGTGAATAGATTCAAGCGAGGGCGACCTTTTTGCAAACTTTTACAAATGAATGATTTATGATTGGTCAAGTTAATGCAAACGAACCATCAAGCGGAAGTACTGAACAAATAAAGTTTTAAAGTTTATCGCGAGCTCCATAGTTTATTTAAAGTGTCCTTTACGCGCTATGCCGTGCTTTACCAAATTTTGTCTGGACACTAAAAATTCAGTTCTTTTTTGAATGTTATTTTCTTTAGCTCCATTCTAAGCAACCATACTATTTTCGAGAGATGAATGGCAGTTGAGTGAAACTTAGAACGGTTTAGTAGGATTCTCGTGACCTTTTTTAAAATGCAAATCTTTAATTTCTTGATTCGGCTGTACTTGGCTAGAATACAGGTATTCTTTCGGCTACAGGTCCCTGATAGAGTAGGAATTTGGATGAACGGGCACGAAGTGTTCTGAAATCAAATACTGTTCGATAATCAAGTCGTAGCTGTAATTCATCGCGCAGCAATAGCTTTATATAAAATGATTCATCAGTAGCAGATGCAACTCAAAAGTAATAAATCAGTAAGAAATCATAGCAAGTTATAAACATTTTTAGACCAAACAGCTATCAATAAAGTTAAAAAATATCTTAGAAAAAACCTTACGATAGCTTATATTATTGCTAAGATATATTAAAAACATAAAATGCAATATAAATATTTGATAATTGTAGCAAAAATACTATAAGCGAATTGTTAGAATATCACTATTAAACATTTTTACTTGTATTATTCGTAATAGACTGGACTTTATCTGAGCCAGAAGGCTGGTAAAGGTCGTATTTAATGGTAACAGACAGTATTAAGGCCAATAAATTCATGCCTGCCATTATGTAAAAGCATGTCCTGAAATCGTTGAATTTGTCGTTTTCTGTAACTAAGAGTAGTCTTAGAACATATTGAAAAAGAGAAGCTTAATGAAGCTAAGGTTACCAAAGGTGATTCCGCCAAAAACAAACCAATATACACGACTGCCTTGTATATAGCCGAAAACTTGCATGGTGAAAGCAGGATAGATGCTATAGGTGCCTCCATAGCTAAAAAGCACCAAGCATAGCATCAACAGATACAGGGCTTCTACTTCGACAATAAACGAAATAGTAAGCGCAAAAACCAAGTTAAGAGCATTTGTGATAATCGAAATGATTTTATACGAGCTTTTGTCGAGCATAACTCCCCAGAAAAGTCGACCCAATCCATTAAAGATTGCACTGATACTGCCTGCAAGAGTGATAAAGGCGTCATTGTTAATTTTTATGAGTGCATACTCTTTGTAGTTGAAAGCCAAGAATATGCCGAAAGGTAAAGTAGTCGAAAGGGTCAAAATCAACCATAAAATTTTTTCTGCTTAAGATCAATTCTACTATGAACCAAAAAGGCTAGCTATTATTTCCAGCTCATCGAAGCAACTAGTTGATTATTTTTAAGTTGTTAAGTAGGTTTGATATCAGCCACACTCTCCTCGGCTGTTTCTATTTCCTGTATTAATATAAAACATACGATGAGTGACTATTGAAGATTTTCCTGTAGGTTAACTTTAGGCTTGGGAGGATTCATCAGCAACGCAGCCACAATTCCAATCACCATAAACATACCTGCCTAGATCCGTAGTGAAAAAGGCACATTGTCTGCTACCTCAGGAGTAAAAATTGATCTTTTATCAGGTAATTTTTATGGTGATAAATTGTTTGGGTTCAGCAGCAATAAAAAGATGAAATTAAAAAGCAAAGCAGAAATTCCATAGCCTAGAATGCATACGCCGCTGCATAGTCCTATTTTACTTTATTTATACCTGTACTATTTTTGTTTTACCTTTGCGCTCGGGAATGTGCTATACACAATTTTTAATTGGAGCCAAGTATCCGTATCCAATACTGAGACTGTATAGTGTGTACCAAACGAAGTACATCTCATAACTGCTGAAAAAAGAGAGAATTAAGAAACTTAATGCCATTCCTCCGACTGCGATCAAAGTGTTGATTTTATTCGAAAACTTTATTTTTTTGACATTTGAAAGCCACATCCCTAAATTGAGACTAATGAAGGAAAAAGGAAGGAGGGCGGCCATACGTGAACCATTGATAGTTGGATCAGCTTTATCGGAAGAAAAAGTACAGTGGTGGTAGATGTAAGATATTATATAGGGCACTAGGGTACCGTAAGTGTACGCAGAACCGTAGATCATCATGGTTAGGAAGCCAGCGATTAGAGCTTTGATCTGGTCGCATGTAAACATCTCTAAAGATAGATTTATAATTTATAAATAAAAAAAATCAAAAGAATTAGATATTAATATATGCCAAAATTCAAATTTTAATAATTTTTCTCAACAAAATGTTGTAAAATCCAAAAAGGATAGCTTTTTTTGCAAATAGAAAAGATATATCAGGAAGAACGCTCTAAACCCGCAGCCATTTGCTACAGATGTTTCAAATATTGTATTCTGTCCCATAAATTGTAGTCAGCACAGCAATAAGAACAATGGTAGCATCCACTACAGTATCCTTTTTGAATACCACTGCTTCCTATCATTTGATTGTATCCATGACCTACTTGACTGTATGATCCACCTACACCGCTAAGCTAAGAGTGACCTCTTGTTTTGTGAGATATCATCGAAGCATTTTTCTGCGACAAAATTTAAGAATTTTTATAGGCTATTGTTTCTGCGTGTTTTTTTGATGCTTCCTGAGTGTATTTCTGTGATGTTATCTAAGCATATTTGCTTTATTTTTCGACATCTAACCACTATTTGTTGGCATCCAGGCGCTTCTAAATCTGCTGATAGTGACTTTCTAGAGTCTGATGATTTTATCTTTGAGTTTAAATTTGTCTAGACTGATATATTTATTATTGATTCTGTTCGATTTTCGGTTTGATTTATGATGGATTGACAACTGCAATACTCACCATATTATAACTATCCATTCTTTTCTCCTTTCTAGGTGGCTATACCCGAACTTCTTCAGTTCTGAACACTCCTAGTTTATTACTATTTCTCTCTGCCCTCCAAACGATCATCTCAAACGATTATTTTTTGAGCCATAGTTTGCCCTCATTCATAGCCTTGCTCACAGCTGTCTCTAATTGTTTGAGCTGGGCCTTTTTATTATGAGTTTTGAGATTAATAAAAGCCCATAATTTGTTTCTACTGAGTTGTGTTTCCATGATTTTAGTGAGAGAGTGAAGTTGTTAATCGCTGAAAAGAATAGGGTCGTATCTGTCCACACTTACCAAACTACTGCTGAGCACACTCTCATCAAACAAAATAAACTGCTTTAGCACTTGCATGCTATACCTCAGTCGATTAGTTCTCTTTCGGCTAAGCAATTGTGCCATTTCGATGAGGGCATTTTGACTTGCAGAAAGGGTTGATGGGGGCGAGTTTAAACAAACAGAGCGGGTGGAACTTAGAGTGATGGTGGAACAAGTAGTTATCTACTTACTTGTGCGGACAAAGTGTTTGCCTGTCTTTGTGGGAGGTAAGCTCATACTCCAGTATTATTTTATGATTAGAAGTTATTGACTAACGTTGCCATTAAATAAATAAAACAGCGCAGAATAACACAAAAGCAAAAAAACTTAACTTTTTGATGGCTTAATGGTAAAAAGCTTTTAAAATATTTGGTGTTTTCAATTTTTTCAGTTAGCTCATAATTTATAAAATCTTCGCGTCCAAAAATATTTGTCGATAAAAAATAATTAAATATAATTTGAAGATCTTGTAGATAATTAAAAAGCTAAAAAAGCTTTGTTTTTTTTAGCTGAAAAGCTAATTTTTTATTATTATGATATTAAAGACGATGGTGTAGGTTTGATTTGAGTTGAATAGTAAGTAAATAGTAGATATAAATATAGATTGAAGATATAAAAACTTTTTAAGGTTGTATTCAGTGCATTTGGGTTATATAGGATGAAAAAAGCTATAAGTTGTATTTGTGGGAAGTTATTGAATGGTAATCGTGTAATAAATAAATGCAAGAGGTCACCATCAGCAAAGACTACGACCAGGTCTCAAATCGTATCGCCTCTCCCACTGATACCAGTTTCGTCTAGGCACAACTTCCTGACAAAGCTCGCTCAAAAATGACTCCATTCATCAAGACTATTGGCCTTATCATGATTGCAGCCATGATCGGCTTGCTTCTATGGCGCATGTCGTCAGCCAACCAATCTTACCCATATTTGTCCTTGGACTACCTTAAGGACGATGATGACGTGTTCGAGTTCAGAGTATACTGCCCAATTCAAAACTTCCCTATTCAACAAGCTCTCTTTAAAATCTCAGGTAATGATTTTAAAGAAGAACACAGAAATATCTTCGGACCTTACTAGTTCACCATGGAAACAGTCAAAAGTCCAGGTTTCGATGCCTCTAGAGTTTACATAGTTGAGGCGACCTCAAAAACACTCTAGGATGGTAATCAGGTGCTGGAATATTGCGGTTTGGCTCGTGAATGGTAAGGCGACTGCGGATCTGCTAAATACGTGTGCCAAAGTCCTGGACCGATGTTCGATTTCATGGTCGGTTAGACAGTCGATGTGATTTGGATCAACAGTATGAACCCGAATACCTTCCCTTTAAACGGAAGCTGCATCGTAAACAACTCCGACCATCACTGCAATATAAACTACAAAACAGACTTTACATCAACCTACTTCTCTCCTACAGACATAGAACAACAAGACAATGTTAAGCAAATGACGATTGGACCTGGAGAATGGCCGACTGTTACTCATGTCCATGGTCTTGAAGTCAGACCAGCTTTTGACGGCAATCCTCTTTCATGGACAAGCAACTCAGGAAAATATGGAGTAGCTGCTCTTTCTCTGTAAGATGACTGCTATTTTGACAATTTTGATTAAGGAAAAGAAAGAAAGTTTGTGCCTCATGAATATAAATTTGTGGCATAGCATTACAATCGAAGAGCGAAGATAAATCGCTATCCTAACCTTCAGAACCCTGGAAATCTGTGGTATCATGATCATGCCATGCATCTCACTACCTATAATGCAGCGAACGGACTTTCAGGCATCTATATCATTAGAGACTAATAAAGTAGCCAAAAACTTCCGGGCTGCGATTTCTAACGTTTCGTTATGCGAACAGTTCCAGGTTGGGAAAACTCCAAGTTACCCCATCTTAAAGACTACTACTATCGTTACAGAGTGCTAAATAATGACGTCAGAACTGCTTTCAGTATCTACTTTACTCACGATGAATCATGTCTGCCTAATAACACTCCCATCGAGCATACCATCATCGGAGCAGATACCTCTCTTTTCAACTAGCCTATTCATAAACAAACAGTTATCGATTTAGGACCTGCTGAAAGAATTTAGATACTAATCAAATTCAATCAAGATTTCAGAATGTGCTCAGGAGGACTACTTTATGACTAAGAGTCTAATCTACCTAGAAAGACGTAGACTATAGCTGAATTCAAAGTTATCGATTCAACTGATTACATTGCATAGACCGAGTGCTACCCGCCTGGTTTTGATCCCAAAAAATTGCATTTGAAAATTAACTTTTAGGACCTTTCGAAGATTCCTCAGCCACAGATAGCCAAGACAAGAATGCGACCACTGATTGGAGACACTATGGGTCTCAAGCTCAATGGTCATTTTGATTTCCACAAGGGAGCTTCTTAAAATCCTTAGGCTGGTACTGTATAGGACTGGTGGTTTATTAACACTGAAAACGGTCATCATCCTATTCATGTCCATCTCATAAATTTTCAAGCCACAGACCAGGCAACACTACGTTCTTTTACTTTCCAGACTCCAAAAAAACCTTTGATTTGCCCTTTCTATCTCGCAGAATTCTATCTTACAACGATCGTTGTAGCACGCACTCAAAAGACATAAGGCTATTAGCAATTACAACCTCTTTACGATTTGCTTTTCAAAGACCAGTACACCGATTATCAAACCCTTTGTGAACTTATCACTTTGGGCACCTACGAAGCAGACGGTGTGACCTACACTTGGAATGATTACATTTTTGGAGCCCTAGAACCTGCCAGCTACCTAGTGAATCAGTAAGACGTATTTGACCAGAATCGCGTTTCAGGTATAAATCTTTTCGAAAAGATTGAGCCCTCCAACTTAACTTTTGCTTCATCAGTGCTTGAGCAAAGCAACTGCCCTGAAAATACTAAGGATAAGTTTATTTGCGATGTTGAGAAAGTGCCAAAATAATTTTACGGCAGATGGAAGGATACCGCTTTGGTGCAATTGGGCAAGGCTCTCCGCTATAGAATCAGATGGGCTTCCAACACCTACAAAGGAGGCAAAGAGTACTTCAATGTGCCTCTTGACCAGCTAAGAGAGTTCCCAGGCTATGTGTACCATTGCCATATTTTGAAACATGAGGACAGCGAAATGATGCGTTCGATCATGCTACAACCGCCTAAAGACTATCAGCCAAGCAGTCCGACATCGAAATGCAGACAAGCAAAGTGGTGGGATAAGTTCAAGTGCCTCAATTAGCAATGTGCCGCCAAGAAAAGCCTCA
>Ga0169931_10011480_pt1 | contig 12462 bp, 10 predicted proteins | sample Kivu_15m_20L_FD_129675 | JGI IMG/M metagenome (GOLD analysis project Ga0169931, IMG submission 129675) | Freshwater microbial communities from Lake Kivu, Western Province, Rwanda to study Microbial Dark Matter (Phase II) - Kivu_15m_20L... | ecosystem: Environmental > Aquatic > Freshwater > Lake...
ATTAAATTTGAAATCTCAATGAAAGCTTTTTTTTGATTATAGTAGATGTTGCTATTGAACTCCATTTTGGGGTTGAATTTTTTATAATTCGAATAAAGAAATTTCTCTAATTTTAGCATATTTGTTTTATGTTCTGAAAAATTTTGATAAATGTAAAATTCCTTTTTGCTTACTAGTTCAACAATGTTCATTGTACTCCTAAAATTATTGTCTTTTGCAATTATTCCAACCAAGTCAATATCATTCTGAAACTTGTAGAATTTTTTGATCGTTTTTATAACCTCGTAACAAAATTTTACATCGTATTCAGAAAATAAATTTTCAAAACTTTCGCATTTATCTCCTATGATATCTAGTCTATTACCACAGTAAAATATTTCGTTATAATTTTCATGCGAGTTTCTATACAGTAAACAATCATCTGAATTATCGGCAGGAATTTCAATGTTGTATATCTTCATCAAATACATAGATTTCAATAAGTTTTTATCTTCTGCCATCGATAAAAGTTGACTCTTACAAATCAGAATAAAAAGGAAAAATAAAATTTTATATTGCAGTTCTGCATTAAGAAACTCATGAAGTTTATTTATCGTGAATAAGTAAAATAAATCTACAACATCCTCTTTTTCTGTTACAGATTTAATTAGACTTAATAAATATTCTTGCACTTGACATTTATTGTAAATGTTTTTATAAACATTCAAAAGGAAATCAGCTGGAAATGGTTTATTAGAGCATGAGATTGCTTTAAAGTTAGCATCATAGAATAAAGTATTTCTTATGATGTCGGCTGATTTCTTGTCTGTGAAATTATTATTGTTAATAATTTGCGAAAATTTATCTTTAATTTGTGATTTTTGGGATTTAGAAAATATAAAAACTAGCTTTGAGTATATTGTCATTAATTTTAATTTTTTTTCATCCTCTATAAATTCAAGTTTTTCTGGTACCGGAAATAACTCGATAAGATTATTATTGTTATTGTTAGTATTATTATTATTAAGAATTTTCTGCGTGAATAATTTTATGGATTTTAATTCATTATAGCTCTCCAATATTTGGTTAATCTTTGAAATTGATTTGTTGAGTGATTTTTTTTCTTGATTTGTTAAATTGTATTCTCCTGCGGGATAAGATGGTGAAATCGAACTTGGATTTGAGAAATTTGTATCGACTGAATTTCTGTTGTTTGTATTTGTGTCATGATCACGATCAGATATTGAATTAATTCTTAAAGGTTGATTTATTGCTGCTGTATCTTTAACGACATTTGATAAGGAAATATTCTCTGTGATCAAATTTGACAAAATGTTACCTTGATTGTTGTTTATTCGCGGAATCATATCGCTTTGGATAAATTTGTTTATTTGATTGTTATCATCGTGGGTATTCTTTATAAATTTATCTGGACATATTCGCTTACCAAAAGGATTTTCGTTATTGCTATTAGGCGAAATGTTATTTAACATCGAAGATTTGTCTTTATATTTTTCATCACTATTTACGAAAACCTTGTTGAAATCCCTTGGTATGTATTCACTTGATTTATTTTCATGCGAGATATTTCTATTCTGATATAAATTATTGTTTATTCTATCATATGATTCCACATTCTGTGACTTGTCTTTCTTTTCTAAACTTTCTGAATTCGAGTTACTAATTTCTCTATTCCTATTTTCCTTAATCGGCTCTGAATTTATTTTCATGAAGTTAAAGATATTAAGACCTCCGCATTTTTTATTTTCGGCATTTTCAAACAAGGGAATTTTACTGTGTATATTTTTCTCTTGATATATTTCCTCTTTACCTGAATCTTTTGATTTCTTATTGTTTAAATCGCTATGATTTATCCTCAAATTTTCGATTTGGATATTATGGTCATTTATTACATTCGTACTGTGCGATCCTAGTTTGTTTATCAACTGATTTTTTTCAATTAGAATTTCATTAGAATTATTTCTATTTTTTCTTAATCTAAAAACCTCGGGGAAAAAAGAAACGAACATTTCGTTGATGCTTAAAAAACATTGTTGATTCCTCACGAATTTTTCCATGTAGAATGTTAGCATTTCTACCCTTTTCTGGTCCCTTTCATTTGAGTTAAGCAAATACGAAATTTTCTCGCGGTTTGTGATTAAAAAGAAGATCGTGTATTTGTAAATCTCTCTGCTGTTTTGTAAATTCTTTATTCTAAGGAAAGCGATCAAATCATTCAAATAGGAATCTGATTTAAAATTGTTTATGTTTAATGACAATTTTGAGAAAAGTTCTTCGAATAAATTTTTATCTTCTGATTCCATCCTGTTTTTAATTAGGTAAAATTAAAATTTTCACTTAAATAAAATTTAATTATTAAAGTAGTAATGAGAGTAAATTTTCATTATATTTATTTTATAATAATTAGAAAATTAATTTTCATGAATAAAAGAAATTGTTTGACATTAGAAATTGAAGCTGTTGCAAACAAATCCTTTTTCGAGAGTATAAAAGAGATGGTAGTTTGCATTATTTGCACTGGGATTATAGTCGATCCTAACCAATGTGAAAATTGCGAGAATACCTTCTGTAAAATCTGCATCGACAAATGGCTCACACAGTCACAATCCTGTCCGTATAAATGTAAAGAATTTATTTCTAAGAATTCGTGTAGAACAATAAAAAACCTCCTAGAAAAGTTGACATTTAAGTGTCCTTTTCTATGTAATTTAGATTTAGAATACTCCTATGATGGGATTATAAAACATTTAAAAATTTGCACGATTAAAAAGACGTTCTGTCCTATTTGTGATTCCTTAGTTTATTCATCTCAAATTAAAAATTTTTCAGAATCTCAAATTCTCAAAAATAAAATTGAAATACTAGAGGAAGAGAATTTTAGGCTGTTATCCAATAATTCTAAATTACAGGATGATATTAGAATTTTAAAATTAGAAACTAAGCGAGAAAATCTTATAACCAGAAACGGACATAAAGCAATTCAAACTAATTATAATACGACTAAAAATGTGAATATAAATGCAGATACTATCAAGAATAAATTTACTTGTAACGAAAATGCTCTTTCCTTCACTCGTTTGAATTCTGATCCGTTTTCTCATAGTACAAATACTGGTCTTATAGATAAATGTGAGCATTTCAAGGGTAATTATATGCCAATATTCGAGTGCTGTCATAATCCTTATCCCTGTTATTTATGCCACAATGAGATACAAGATCATCCCTACCAATTCAGTACTAAGGTGATCTGTTTAATTTGTAATAATACATATTCAGGAAATCAATGCAATGAATGTTTAGTTAAACAGGTGTATAAAAAGAAGTCATAAGTAAATTAAAACATTCTTAGAATGAAAAGATTTTCTATAATTAACTACACTACACTATGTAATTTTAAATCTTTTGTATATAATCGAATATATAAATATTTAAAATTAAATTTAATAAAAATATTCAAATTGTAAAATTTTAATAAATTATGTATACTATAGATGTAGAAAAAAGATTATTGAATTTTAAAAAAGTCAGGAAAATAGGGGAAGGTACCTACGGAGAGGTTTATGAAGCTACCGACCTCTCGAATAATAATAGGGTAGCGTTGAAAAAAATTAGAATAGAGAATAAAGACGAAGGCATTCCAATAACAGCACTGAGGGAAATGTGCATATTGAAACATTTGAAACATGAGAACATAGTGGATCTTTATGAGATTATTCAGGATATAGAGAAAATAGTTCTGATATTTGAATATGTTGACCAAGATCTTAAAATGTATTTAGACTCTAATAAAGGAATACAAAACATAAAAACAGTCAAAGTAAGTTTTATACCCTTACTGAATAATAGTCTTTCGTATATCAAATATTAAAAGGTCTTTATTTCTGTCACATCAACCGGATTATTCACAGAGATTTAAAGCCTCAGAACATCTTAGTTACTAACGATCAAAAATTGAAGCTTGCTGATTTTGGGCTTTCTAGAATGTTTTCATTACCTATGGGCAAGATGACTCATGAGATTATTACCTTGTGGTATAGGCCACCCGAAGTTCTTATGGGAATAGAAAATTACACGACAAAAGTTGATTCGTGGTCGATTGGCTGTATTATGACTGAGATGCTCACTGGAAAACCTCTCTTCCCCGGAGATTGCGAGATAGGTCAGTTATTTAAAATTTTCCAAGTAACAGGCACTCCCAATGAAGAAGTGTGGCCTAATGTTGTCAAACTTCCAGATTATAAATCAACTTTTCCTGTTTGGCAACCAAGAAATTTGCAAGATATTTTGCCTGGAGTTGAATCAGATGCAATAGATTTAATCGAGAAGATGTTAACTCTGGACCCAGAAAAACGAATTTCAATTAGGGAAGCTTTGGAACATGTAATAATTAAATTATAATATTAATTTTAGCCATTTTTCAATGATTTAGTCAAGGAAAGTCAAAGTAGTTAATAATCTCTTATAACAGTTGTTCTTTTTAATTTCTATCAGTTTTTAATTTTAAAGGGTAAAATGATTCTTTAAATATAAATTCTTATTATAAATAATCTTCACTTTATTCCTTAATTTATATTCGTGTGATGAATTTATGAGAAAGGCTTTTCCGTAAACATCTCGAATGTCCCTTTAAAATACATTCTCATTTTATATTATTTAAAATATCAAAATAATAATTTTAATTCTTTTAATTTACTTCTTTTTGTGTTTAATTCTAGGATCTTTAGGGATATCAATTTGAACTTCTTCCTTTTCTTGGATATTCTTCTTTTTAAGAATATTTACAAATTGCAATATATTTGTAAGTTCTAAATTTTTATTGGAAGAGAATTCATTTTGAATATTTTGAGCATTCTCTTGATTTACTTTGGGCATTTCCTGATAATTCTCAACGCCAGCACTTACACTTTTGAGGAAAAATTTGCTTTCTTCCTCTTCCTCTTCATTCTCTTCTTCTTCATTGTCAGAAAAAATATTTTCTTTTTTTTCTAAAAATTCAACAGATTTATTTTCACTAATCGTTTCCCTATTATTCGAAATTTGCGGTTTATCAAAGGGATTAATGTTTTTTATGAATCCTGAAACATTTACATTCATTTCTTTTATATTTGTTTCCTTCTCTAAATCAAGAATAAAATTATTGTTTTACTTTGTGGCAGGATTTGGTTAGATTTAACTCCGTTCATATGCATCATATTCATATTCATCTGCTGGTTAATTCCGTGGTTAAAAGGAACGAAATTCTTTCCTGCCATATTCATTCTCATCATGTTCTGCATTAATTGCGGTCTCATCATTTGCATAAGCATGGGATTTTTCATTATCATCTCCTGCTGTTGTTGGAGCATCATGGGGTTCATATTTATCCCTGGTGGCATAAATCGCGGTGGCATATTCATAGCAACATTTGGGAGCCGCTGGCCGGTCAAATTCGGATAATTTCCAAAGTTTGGCATATTACCTAAATTAGGAAGATTTCCTGGCTGAATATTCCCTATATTATCCTGAGGAACATTAGGCCTCTGCATATTTTGTTTTTGAATATTAGGAAAGACTCGAGGAATTATCGCAGGATTCCTAATTTGATTTAAATTAACTTGATTCATATTTGATGGAATCATCGCTGTTGAGGGAACTTTGATTTTATCTAATAATTCTTCTAATGATAAATTGGTTCTCTCTTGGATGTGCTGATTTAAATAATCATCCATGTTTGTCTTTCCGTATTGCTTGTAGTGTTCTATTAAAAAATCTTCATTTTGCTCTACGAAATTTTTTATGTCATCTTCATTCAATCTTTGATGAGAGAACCTAAGAGTTTATTATAATGAATAAATAAAAATTAGAAATACTTGCATGAGTCTCCTTTGTCACAATAACCAACCGCATGAAAAAATTTACACGGAAAATCTTTCGTATTGTGTGAGAAAATACAGTCATTTCCTTTGAAGCAGTTGCCAGTAAGGAAGTATTTGCATAGCTCAGTTTTCTTTTCAATGGGGACGTCATGAGAGAAGGTGCAATCATTCCCTTTATGGCAAGCAGCATTTAAATAAAATTGGCAGATCTGTTTGGGTTGTTTTATCTTCTGTTTTGTTTGAATTTTTTGTTTCAAATTTTTATTTTGTGGTTTTTTATCTTGTTGTTGTTTCTTAGGAATAATCTTCGTATTTTGTTTCTCAATTGGCCCCTTATTTTGTTTTGTGTTTACTTTATTCTGATTCTTCTTCTTGTCCAAGCCTTGAGTCACTTCGGGCCCTCTTTTTCTCGCTATGAAAGGTTCTGATTCATTTTCTACATTCTTCAACATTTTATGAAAAAATCCTTGCGGTTCTTCATCCTCCTCCTCCTGATCCTCTTCTGCATCTTTAACTTTACGATTTTTCTCTCCTTCTAATATGGAATATTTAAAATTTTCTGTTAGGTATATAAAATAAATATAAATAGGTTATAATTGTTATCGAACCTTTTTCAATTTCGCTATGTGATTGTTTTACCTCCGACTCGAATGGATTTTTGTTTTGATAAAATGTGTTTTTATCGGGATGAGAAATTTTATTCTTATTTTTATTTTCTTCCTAAGGAAAATAGGAATTAAATAAAGAAACTTAATTTATACAATTAATTTTAAGATATCTTGTTTATTTATATATGAATCACTTATTTCGCCCTCTTCCAAATCGTTAAAATTAGATATATTAATTTGTTGAATTTGTTCTCGATTAACAGACATTATAAAAATTATAATTCTTTCTAACTAAAATTATTTAATTAGAAAATAATTTAAAAAAAATTTATTAAAATTAAATAGAAGACTTGATTCTATTTGCTAAAAGAAGTATAGATACATACTCCTTCTTATGAAAATTAAAAGGTTCAATATAGAAAAAATTAAAAACTTTACTTATTAACATTTTTATTATTTTTATTATTTTTTATCGTCTCCAGCAACTGTTTCCTTATCTCCATTTTTCTTTTTAGAATCTCGTCATACAATTTTTGTCTGTACTCCTGCAAAGTAAATTTCTGATTATCATCCATAGGTATTGTAATCTTTCTATCACAGCTTATCTCGAATTCTGGGCGATGGAAATCTTTTACGAAAGGATGCTCTAGAGCTTCTTCAACAGTCATCCTCTTGTCTGGATTGAATGTAAGTAATCTTCCTAGAAAATCCCATGTGTCGACGTCTTTTGTGTATGTTCCAATGAGGGCCTTCATCCCTTTTTTTACGAACTTTTCAGATATCATGTTGTAATCCACCATAAGTTCGTATTTACTTTTGATTTGATTGTATTCGTTTTTGTCGGGGATTCCAGTTACTTCAAGCACCAGTGACAGCATGTGCTTAGTACTCTTACCTGGAAATAGTGGTTTTGAAGTGATTAATTCATAAAGGATGCAGCCGACACTCCACATGTCTATTGCTTTTTGGTATTTATTCGATCCGAAAAGCATTTCTGGTGCTCTATACCATCTTGTCGCCACATAATCAGTGATTATTCCACTAAATCCATTTTTCCCACTTTTTAATGTTCGAGCTAAGCCGAAATCTCCTACCTTTATTTCACAATCTGAATTTATGAAAATATTGCTAGGCTTTAAATCCCTATGTATAATGTCTGCTGAGTGAATAAATTTCAGTGCTTTAAGTATTTGATATGTTATAAATCGCTTATGTACATCTAGTAAAATACCTGCTCTAATTACATTATACAAATCTGCCTCCATATAATCAAATATAAGATATAGATCTACATTATTTTCTGCTTTTATAACGTTAAGAAGTCGTATGATATTATCGTGTCCATTTAGCTCTTGTAGTAGCATAACTTCTCTGAAAGTTCGTTGAGCATCTGTGTTATCTCGAAACGCCCCATAAAGTTTTTTCAAAGCAACTAATTCTTTTGTCTTTTTATCTGTCGCTTTGTAAACAACTCCGTATGCGCCCTTACCTATTTTCTTGTGGAGTATAAATCGTTTTATAATGTGAGATTCGACATTGTCTTCCATTTATTATATTTGGTAAATTTCAGAGTAAATTTGAATTATTTTATTTACTTGTGGTTATATTGATTGATAGTCATTTACTTTTTATATTAGTGAAGCGTATACCTTGAAGTAAGGACAAATTTATATACCAATCTAATATAAAATAAAGGACCCCCAATGATAAATTTTATACAGTTACTTATATTGATTATATTTGTTCAACCTAAAAGATTTAAATGTAATCGATTTTAATTATCATAAATAATTCTAAATTAATTAAAAACATGGAAGATAATCTCTCTGAAATGCCAAATATTCTTAGTCCTCAAAAACTTAAAATGAAAAGAAAACGCGACAGACTTTTTTATAAAATCGATTCCTTGGTGTATGTCCCGAGAGAATACAAAAAGATTTATACAGAAGCTTTCATGGAAGAGAGTCCATACTCTTCTTTACTCTTTGATAAAAAAGGAAAAACAAACCCAGCCGGGATGAATTTCTCAACTTCATTAATTGACAAAAAACAACCTTCAGATGTAAATATCTTCAATAACCAAAAACAAATTGATGAAAGGATTCCCATAATTAAAGAAGAAATCGAAGAAATCGTAAGCGAACTTGAAATCTTTGAAATACAAAATAGAAAAAGAAAAATGATCCACATTATGGAACACATCGCTGACTGTATTGATGATGATTTGATAGATGTTGATGAGATGTTTGACTTTTTTTTCTTTGGAGATAAGGTAAATTCAATAGAAAAAGAATTCCTAGAAAACCAGAAGAGAAAATATAAAAATGATTACAATTTGTGTGAGATAACAAACAAAATGTTAAATGACGATAACGAAGTATATCAAGAAAGCAAGAAGAATAAAGAAAACACATTCATCATAAAGAGATCAAATTGCAAGAAAAAATAAATAATGATAATCGAAATAGCAATTTAAAATGACCTATTCATATATATAAAAATAATCATATATATTTATCAATACTTCATCCACATTCTCCTAATATTTAATTTATAAAAAAATATCGTGAATAATTAATCCATCATTCCTAGTTGAATAATCTTAATCAGAATGTATGATTACATTTAAATGAAATAATAAGAGAAAGTTTGAAGTTTTACCTAAGATAAGAAACGATTTAATGTTAATGCCTTCGAAATAAAAATATTTCTTTTTCTTATATCATCAATATTTTACAATAGAAATTAATATATTCTCTAGAAGGGGCAATAAAAATTTGTAAATTTTATTAAATTATTATAAAACAAGTTACTCAAAATTATGGAAAATCTTAAAAGAATTGACAACCTTACACAGTCTAAATCAGACAATAGACAATACCTATTTAAACAACTCTCTAATAATTTGAAAGTCCTAATCATCTCAGATAAGGATGCAGACAAAAGCGCAGGCGCTATGAATGTTAACATCGGCAGCCTAACAGATCCTGAAGAATTTTATGGATTGGCTCATTTTTGTGAGCATATGCTCTTCATGGGGACAGAGAAGTATCCATCAGAAGATGAATATTCAGAGTTCTTAAACAGCAATTCAGGCAACTACAATGCATTTACTGATTTAGATGTGACGAATTATTATTTTGAAATTGCTAATGATGCCTTTGATGAGGCTCTAGACAGATTCGCTCAATTTTTTTTAAAGCCTCTTTTCGTATCTGATGTTGTTGAAAGAGAAATGAAGGCCGTCGATAGCGAGAACAAAAAAAATCTGCAGAATGATTCATGGAGATTTTGCCAACTTGTCCGTAGTGAAGCTAAGGGCAATTCTGTGTTTAAAAAGTTCTCTACCGGTAACTTAGAAACTTTGAATAAGCCTCATATTAGGGATGCCCTTCTTGAAATGCACAAGAAGTATTATTCAAGCGATCTCATGTCTTTGGTGATTTTATCTAATAAAACTTTAGAAGAAATGGAAAAACTTGTAGATAATTTGTTTTCCTTTGTTTCTAAAGTAGAAAATTTAGAATTACCAGCTTATGATAAAGTACTTCCATATGATAAGGATAATTGTGGATACTTTTACAATATTGTACCTGTTAAAAATAACGACATTCTCAATTTTTATTGGTTCTTACCAAGTTATTCTAAATTTTACAAGAAAAAGCCTCAAAATTACGTGACTTCAATTCTTGGGCATGAAGGACCTAACACTTTAACATCCTCCCTGTTGAAGGATGATTTAATCTCTTCTTTGACTTCAGGCAGCGAAATCATTGCATCTGCTTATTCAACCATTTATATTAGTCTGAATTTGACCAAAAAGGGATTAGAAAATGTTGCCGAAGTAATTAGAAGGACGCTGTATTACGTCCATATAATACAGAAACAACCTGCTAATAAAAGATTCTTTGATGAAATTAGCCAAATAAACAAAATGAAATTCGATTTCAAAAACAAGGAGAAACCAATGAGTTATACATCTGACATCGCATATTATTTCAAAGACTATAAACCAGAAGACATTTTAACTGGTCCATATCTAATAGAAGAATACGACGAGGAACTAATCAGACAACTGATAGACTCGCTTACATTAGATAACTTGAATATTTATCTGTCTTCAAAAACAAACGAATCAAAATGCGACTTGGAAGAAATGTGGTACAGGACAAAATATTCAAAGGAGAAATTCAGCGAAGAATTCATAAAACAGCACAGATGTTTTGATTCCTCTAATGTTTGTGAACATAATCTCGATTATCCTCCTGAGAATGTCTTTATTCCAAAGACCTTAGAAATGCATTCCTTAGAAAACTGCGAGAAACACGAACACCCTCAAAATATTTTGAACGAAGATGGCGTATCGATATGGTACAAGAGAGACTTCAAATTCAACCTACCTAAGGCCATAGCAATATGTCAGATATATCTTAACAAAAATCACAAACATTATCATCATTATGAAACAGTCGCTTATTTATGGAATAGCATAGTCGACAATGAATTAAAAGAATTATCATACATGGCACACGAAGCAAATTTGAACATAAAATTCCATGTAAATAACGAAGGAATGTTCTTGTCAGTTAACGGATTCAATAACTCCTTAGCTAATGCGCTATATGAAATTACTAAAAAGTTTAAGTCAATATCAGCGCACGACAAGCATGAAAAGCTGAAGGTGCAAGTAATTAGGCATATTCAAGAAATGAACAACTTTTTCTTAAAAGCCCCCTATTCAGTTGCGATTGATTATGTAGAGCATTTGATGATTGATCCAAGTTTGACAGCTATCGACAAATTAAAGATACTAACAAAAGGAGTCGAAATCGAGGAGTTGGTTGAATTTGTCGAAGAGTTAATCAAGGAAAGTCATTTCGAATGGTTGATTCAAGGTAATATTCTCTACAACGAGGCTGTTGAAATCGCAAAAAACGTACAAAGCATTATCTCTAAAAATAATCTCCCAAAAGACAAGACATTTGCCTATCGAACTGTCTTAATGGAAGTCAACACTAACTTTATCTATTCCTTCAGCAACGTAAACAAATCAGAACAAAATTCTGCAATCTGCACGTTCTTACAATCAGGAAAATCTGATGAAAAAAGCTCTTGCATCCTTCAAGTTATTGAATCTCTTCTAAACGACAGATTTTTCAACGAGCTCAGAACACGACAATCATTGGGTTACATTGCCAGTTTATTCTACAGAAGTTATCGCAACAATGAAGGCTTAATGTGTGTTGTACAATCTTCTGTAAAATCACCTGAATTTATTTGGCTGAGAATTAAAGAATTCTTTGATGATAGCAGAAATTTCGTCAATGAATTGTCTGATGAACTTTTCGAAACGCATGTGAATTCTGTAATAGTAAATAAAAAGCAAAAGGACTTCACTCTGAATGAAGAGGTGAACAGGAATTTTACAGAGATTAAAAAAAGAAAATATGTCTTCGATAGAAAAGAACAACATGTAAGCATATTAGAATCCTTAAAAAAAGAAGAGCTTATTCAATTTTACAATCATGTCTTTGTACAAAATCTCAGAAGACTCGATGTTGAATACGTTGCGCATAATCATCAAGAAGAAAACAACAGACTAGAAGAGGATAACTTAAAAATCTGTGAAGAAAATAAGATTAAAAGGATTAAAGTTAAATCAATTGAAGATTTTAAAAGAAGAAACCTTTTATATCAAGATTTCTTCTACGAAGAGTCATAAATTGAGTGATTAATTGATAATTAGAATGTTATTGATATTTTTTAATTTATCAAAATTATTCAAATTTATCTAACTTAAAAAATTTATAAATTATTGAATATAAAAAAGATTTTGATATAATTAATTCTAATCACAAGATGTATTCAATTTACATTCATTATAAATATATATAAATAGAAATATTAATAACTAATCTAATCTAAACTAACTAAAATGGGGATTGGGGATTTGGGGATTGGCCCAATCCCCAATCCCCAATCCCCAATCCCCAATCCCC
>Ga0169931_10011482_pt1 | contig 12461 bp, 11 predicted proteins | sample Kivu_15m_20L_FD_129675 | JGI IMG/M metagenome (GOLD analysis project Ga0169931, IMG submission 129675) | Freshwater microbial communities from Lake Kivu, Western Province, Rwanda to study Microbial Dark Matter (Phase II) - Kivu_15m_20L... | ecosystem: Environmental > Aquatic > Freshwater > Lake...
CGACATCCGCATGGAAAGCCATTGCGAACACCATATGGTGCCGATCATTGGCCGCGCGCATATCGCCTATTTGCCGCAGGGCCGGGTGGTGGGCATCAGCAAGCTCGCGCGCGTTTTGGAAGTGTATGCAAAGCGCCTGCAAATTCAGGAAAAGCTGACGGCACAAGTGGCCAACACCATCGAACAGGTGCTGAAGCCGAAAGGTGTGGCCGTGGTGATTGAAGCGGCGCATCAATGCATGACCACGCGCGGGATTCACAAGCCGGGTGTGACCATGGTGACGAGCCGCATGCTCGGCGCCTTTCGTGATGATGCCAGCACGCGGCGCGAATTCCTGTCCATCATCGGTGGCCAGCGCGCGAGTGTGATTGAGGGCTGACACGATAGCCTTCCCACGCCGAAGCGCCGCTTGACCAAGGGGCGCTTCGGCGCGCATGAGCCCCCATGCGCTTTACCACACCCCCCAGTGCCGAAGACCTGATCGAATTGGCTGAGGATGCGCTTGGCGCCATCCCAAAGTCGCTGCGCGATTTGCTGCAGGGTGTCGCCATTCTGGTGGATGACATCGCGGAGGAGGAGATGCTCCGCGAACTCGGCATCGAAAACCCCTATGAGCTGACGGGGCTTTACCTTGGCGTGCCGCTGACCGAAAAAACCAGCGCCGCAACGCCGGCAGAACCCGACCGCATCCTGCTATTCCGCGAACCGATCCTGCTGGAATGGGTCGAATCCGGGGAGGATTTGTTCCGCCTGGTGCGGAACGTGCTGATCCACGAAATCGGCCATCATTTCGGGTTTTCGGATGAGGAGATCGAAAGGTTGGAAGAAGGGGAGTAGCCTTTAATGAGGGCAAGGGTCACCCCCGGTTTCAACCCGCCCCGATCCATCCTAAATGAATTTTCATGTCCATCTCTTTCACCCTGAACGGCCAATCGCGGTCCCTGCCCGGTGACACGCCCCCAGCCATGACCCTGCTCGATTGGCTGCGCGCGGCGGGGCTGACCGGCACCAAGGAAGGCTGTGCGGAGGGCGATTGCGGCGCCTGCACGGTGGTGGTTGAGGCGCCCAATGGCGCCCGCGCCCCGGTCAATGCCTGCCTGATGACGCTCGGCCAGGCGCATGGCCTGGCGCTACGCAGCGTGGAGGGGCTTTCCCCCCCCGATGGCGCACCGCACCCGGTCCAGGCGGCGATGCTGGCCGCCGAGGCCGCGCAATGCGGCTTTTGCACGCCGGGGATTGTCATGTCGCTTTACGCCCATGCGCGGATGGGTGGTGATGCGCATGAGGCTTTGGCCGGAAACCTTTGCCGTTGCACCGGCTATCGCCCGATTTTGGACGCCATGGCGGTCTTGCCGGCGGCGGAGGAACCCGCGCCGTCCTGCCCCGTGACTGACGTGACCGCCCTTGGCCCGCCCGAGCATCGCTTTTTCCTGCCGCGCAATCTGAATGATGCGCTTGCACTGCGGCGCGAAAACCCTGGGGCGTGGTTATTGGCCGGCGGTACGGATTTGGGCCTGCAGTTTTCGGAGCATCGCGACAATCCCGCTGCGATTATTTGCCTGCGTGATGTTGCGGAATTGCGCGGCATTAGCGCGGGGGCAGAGGGGCTTTCGGTCGGTGCCGCAGAACCTTACGCGGCGCTGCTGGATCAAATCGCAGATGATGCGGATTTCGCCGGCTTTGCCGGGCTGCTGCGGCGCCTCGGCTCTCGCCAAATCCGCGCGCTTGGCACGCTTGGTGGGAACCTCGGCACCGCAAGCCCCATCGGCGATGCGCTGCCGCCTCTGCTGGCGCTTGGCGCGCAGGTGGCAATCGCCGGGCCTGATGGCACGCGCGATGTGGCTGTTGAGGATTTCCTGCTCGGCTATCGGCGCAATGCGCTGGGCGGTGATGAGGTGATTGCGCGTGTCTTCATTCCCCGCCCCGCGCCGGGCGCGATTTTCGCCGCCGAGAAACTCTCCCGCCGCCATGATCAGGATATCAGCGCGATCGGGCTTTCGGTGCTGCTGGAACGTGATGATCAGGTGATTACCCGCGCGCGCATCGCCCATGGCGGCTGCGGGCCAATGGCAGCGCGCGCACCGGAAGCCGAAGCGATGCTGCAAGGCGCGCCCTTCACCGAAGCGCAGGCGCGCATGGCCGGTGAGGCTTTGGCGCGCGCCATCACACCGATGGATGATTTGCGCGGCACAGCCGAATATCGCCGCATCGCCGCGCGCAATCTTTTGCTTAGGCTCTATTGGCGCGCAGCGCGGCCCGATGCGGCAGCGGAAATCATGGCTTTGCCCACGCCGCATGCGCCGCGGTTCATCGCGCCATGAATGCGCCCTTGGCCCAAGGCGCGGCATTGGCGCATGATTCCGCGCTCGGTCATGTGACGGGCCGCGCACCCTTCGCGGATGATGTCCCGGAAGCGCCGGGGCTGCTGCATGGCGCGCTGTTGCTCTCCCCCGTCGCGCATGGGCGGCTTCGGGCTTTGGATGTTGCGGCGGCGCGCGCCATGCCGGGCATTATCGCGGTACTGACGGCGCAGGATGTGCCGGGGGCGAATGATATCTCGCCCTCGGGCCGCGAAGTGGAACCGCTTTTTGCCGAGGGTGAGTTGCGCCATCACGGCCAGCCGATTGCCATGGTGGTGGGTGCAACGCGCGATGCAGCGCTGGCGGCACTCAGCGCGCTGAGGCCGGAAATCGAAGTGCTGCCGGCCATTCTTTCGATTGAGGATGCTTTGGCAGCCGAAGCCTATTTGCTCCCACCGCAGGAAATCGCGGTGGGTGATGCGGCGGGCGCGATTGCCGCCGCGCCCATGCAGGCATCCGGCGAATTTCGCGCCGGCGGGCAGGAACATTTTTATCTGGAAGGCCAGATCGCCATCGCCCTGCCAGGTGAGGATGGCGATATCGCCATCACCTCCTCCACCCAGCACCCGACCGAGGTGCAGCATATCGCAGCCCGCGTCTTGGGATGCGATTTCAACCGCATCACCGTGCGTTGTCGGCGCATGGGGGGCGGTTTTGGTGGCAAGGAAAGCAATGCATCCTGGGTGGCGGCGGCAGCGGCGCTGGCCGCGCGCATCACTGGGCGGCCAGTGAAACTGCGGCTGTCGCGCAAGGCGGATATGGCGGCGACCGGCAAGCGCCATCCCTTCCTCTATCGCTGGCGCGCCGGTTTTGATGCGAAAGGGCGCATTACGGGTCTGGAGGCGATGCTCGCCGCCGATGGCGGGCATAGTCTTGATCTGACCGGCGGCGTGGTGTTTCGCGCCCTGACCCATGCGCTGAATTGTTATGATGTACCGGCAGTGAAGCTGCGCGCTCTCTCGCTGCGCACCAACACTGTCAGCCACACGGCCTTTCGCGGTTTTGGTGGCCCGCAAGGCGTGGTGCTGATGGAAGATGTACTGCGCCATGTCGCTGCCGCAACCGGGCAGGATTTGGAAGCGGTGCGCGCGCGCAATTTCGCGGGCGGAGAGAATGGCAGCAAGGCGCCTTATGGTCAGGCGCTGGAAGGTGATTTGATCCGCCGCGTCTACGCCGAAACCATGGCGGATGCCGGCTGGGCGGCGCGGCGCGCCGACATCACGGCCTTCAACGCGGCCCATCCGTTTTTGCGCCGCGGGCTTGGCAGTTTTGTGCTGGCCTTTGGCATTTCCTTTGGTCTGATGCATCTGAACCAGGCCGGCGCGCTGGTGCATGTTTATGCGGATGGGTCCATCCGGCTCAATCACGGCGGGACTGAAATGGGCCAGGGGCTCAATATCAAAATCGCGCAGGTGGTGGCGGATGCCTTTGGTGTGCCGATTGGGCGCATTCGCATCACACCCACCAGCACGGCAGAGGTGCCCAATACCGCGCCGACCGCGGCTTCCACGGGTTCTGATTTGAATGGCTGGGCCGCGCATCTGGCAGCAAGCGCGATCCGCGAACGCATGGCCACTGAGGCTGCGCGGCTTTGGGAAGTGCCGGTGGAAGCGATTGGCTTTGGCGAGGGCCGTGTCTTCGTGGCAAAACCCGGCGATAATCGCGCCATGGAATTCGGCGATCTGGCGCATCGCTGCTGGGTGCAGCGTATTTCGCTTTCTGCAACTGGGTTTTATCGGACGCCCGATATCCATTGGGATGCGAAATCCATGCGGGGGGAGCCTTTCTTCTATTTCTCCTATGGTGCTGCGGTGGTGGAAGTGGTGGTGGATACGCTCACCGGCGAACATCGCGTGCTGCGCGCCGATCTGGTGCAGGATTGCGGGCGGTCGCTCAATCCCGCGATCGATCGGGGGCAGATTGAAGGCGGCTTTGTGCAGGGGCTTGGCTGGCTGACGACGGAAAGCCTTTATTGGGACAAGGAAGGGCGGCAACGCACGCTCGGCCCTTCCACCTACAAAATCCCCGGCAGCCGTGACGCGCCACCGGATTTCCGGCTGCGCTTGCTCGCCAATGCGCCAGCGCGGGCAGAGACGATTTTTCGATCAAAAGGTGTGGGTGAACCGCCGCTCATGTTAGCAACCGCCGTTTGGAACGCGCTGTGCGATGCAACGGGCCTGACCGCGCTTGATCTGCCGGCGACGCCTGAAGTGGTGCTGATGGCGCTGGAGAAAGCGCGCGGTTAGTGCGGTTTCAGGCGCATATAGATCGGCCGCAGCAGGAAGGGCGTCAGGAAAAGCGGGAATTGGCCAAGCGCGAAGAACAGTAAAATACGCTCATCCGTTGCCGCCGGCAGCACCGCCAAAAACAGCGCCATATTGCGATTGCCGCCGAGCAAGCCTGCCGTCAGCGCCAGCTTCTTGCCTGTCGGTGCAAAGACCAAGGCGGTTGCTGCGTTCAAGCCAAAATTGGCCGCAAATGCCAAAGCGAGGCCGCCCATCACCCAGGCGGGGTCTGAGGTGATCTTGGCCAGCATCCCATCCATCACGCCAAAGCCGAAAATCACCACCAGCCACACCACCGACCCATCCAAAGCGCCCGCGTAGCGTTGCAGCCGCGCGGGGCCCAAAAACCGGCGCAAAGCCACCGCAATCAGCAAGGGCAAACCAACCACCAGCATGAGCCGGCCCATCAGCGCGGAAAGCGAAATAGCCAAATCTATGCCCATCAACCCAAGCGCCAGCGGCGGCGCGGTGAAGGGCACGATCAGCGTGGTGATGATCGCCACCACGAGCGATATTTCGCCATCCAGCCCCACCATGCGCGCGAAGGCGGGGGAAGATGTGGCAGCACAGCCCATGGCGCTGATCACCAGGCCCGCGACCAGCGGCCCATCAAAGCCAAAGCTGCGCAGCACCAGGAAAAGCAGGATGGGGCAGACCAGCATCATCCAGCCGACCAGCAGCGCCACCAGCACGGGCCGGCGCAAATACGCCACCACCTGCGCCAAATCCACGCGCAACAGTACAATGGTCATCAGCGTGGCAACGGTGAAGGTCACCACATCACGAAACAGCGCGGCCAGGGGCGGGATAAAAAGCCCCGCGAAAATGCCAAGCGCCAGCAGCAGCCCACCGCGCCGGGCGGACCATTCCAGGAAGCCAAGGGCCATCAGCTTGGGCGTTTGCGTGTTGTCATGGGACCGAGCATTCCAATTCGCGGCGTGCGACACAAGCTATGTCTTGATGATGAAAGGGCCCCCTTGACCATCCGGGCCCATGAATGGCTGACCAGGCTGGCTGCCATTCTCGGTGTGCTCTGCGCCATGCTGGCGCTGGAACGCGCCTTTCCGCGCCGGGCGCAGCTGGAAGTATCGCGCGGAACCCGCTGCCGGGCAGCTGGGTATGGTCATTGGTGTTGCCGAGCTTCGCCCGGATCAGGATCAGCGCCAGGATCGGTTGCTGACGCAGCCCTTGCGACAGCCCGGATAGTCAAGGCGCATTAGCGTGATAGGCGAAGCGCTAATTCTCCAATTCGCTGTCCCAATAAAGGTAATCCCGCCAGCTTTCGTGCAAATAATTCGGCGGGAAGGACCGGCCATTTTCCTGCAATTCCCAGCTTGTCGGCTGGCGCGGCGTCTGGCGCGGGATCATCTGGCATTCGCGCGGCAGGCGATTGCCTTTGCGCAAATTGCACGGCCCGCAGGCGGTAACCACATTATCCCAGGATGTGCGCCCGCCGCGTGAACGCGGAATAACATGGTCAAAGGTCAGATCCGGTGTGGGATAGGGCCCGCCGCAATACTGGCAGGCAAAGTGATCGCGCAGAAAAACATTAAAGCGCGTGAAGGCCGGGCGCCTTGCGGCGGGGATGAATTCCTTGAGCGCAATCACACTGGGCAAGCGCAGCGCGATGGAAGGGGAATGCACTTCCACATCATATTCATTCAGCACGGAAACACGGTCCAGAAACACGGCCTTAATGGCGTCCTGCCAGGACCAGATGGACAGCGGAAAATAGGAAAGCGGGCGGAAATCCGCATTCAGAACAAGCGCGGGATAGGCATGCGCCCCCGCGAAGGTACCGCCATCTGGCAAGCCTCGCTCCTTCCAGCGTGGCGCCACAGCATGCGGGGGTTCTATTCGGCGGGAACCCCCAGATGTAGTGGTGCCGCCGCGACTGCTGAATTCATGACATGCGCCGCGCCGGCCCGCAAGCCATCCAGGGCAGGTTTCATCTGCCTGCAACACGCGAAAGGCTCCGCGACAGCAGCACCGTGCCGGCAGCAAGCCCTGCATCATCCAGCCCATGCGCCAGATCGGGCCGCAGGAGCAATTCACAGGGGACGCCCAACGCCTGCAAAGCCCGTGCAGCTTGGCGGCTGGCCATGGCGGGCACCACCTCATCCGCTTCGCCATGTACCAGCAGCACGGGCGGGCGGGCAGAGACTTCGGCGGCGAAGCTATCCGGCCCCAAAAGCGCGCCGGAATAGGCCAGGATGCAGGCCGGCGCTGGCACCGCACCGCGCAGACCCGCGAAAAGCGCCACCATGGCCCCCTGGCTGAAGCCCATCAGCGCCAAACGGTCCCCGCCAAGGCTGAGTTCCCCAAGCTTCGCTCGGGTAAAATCGCCGAGGATGCCGACGGCATGGCGGAGCCCCGCTTCAAGCCGCGCTGGGGTGCGGTCCATGATATCGAACCATTGCCGGCCAAAGGGCGCGCCCTGAAAGCGGAAGGGCGCATGGGGCGCGACGAACAGGGTGCGGGGCAGGGCCTCGGCCCAGACCGGGGCGAGATCAATCAAATCAAAACCATCCGCCCCCACGCCATGCAGCAGCAGCACCAGCGAATCGGGCTTGCCACCAGAAACGGGGCCATATTGCGGGCCTTCCAATGCTGCCATGTGGACTTCTCCCCTTGCTTGCGATGCGCTTCGCCCGCTACCCGGCGGAAGCCATGGATGCAACGCCTGAAATCACGCGCTTCGCGCCAAGCCCGACGGGCTATCTGCATCTGGGCCATGCGCGCGCCGCGCTTTTCGCCTGGCGCCGAGCACGCGCTACGGGTGGGCGGTTCTTATTGCGCATTGAGGATATAGATACCACGCGCTGCCGCCCGGAATATGAGGCCGCGCTCTTGGAAGATTTGCGCTGGTTGGGCCTGGACTGGGATGGCACGCCGCGCCGACAATCCGAGCATTTCTCTGAATATCGCGCCGCATTAGATAGGCTGGCGGCGCGTGGGCTGGTTTATCCCTGCTTTTGCACCCGCGCGGATATTGCGCGCGAAGTGGCAGCCGCCGGTACGGCGCCGCAAGGCCCGGATGGGCCGCTTTATCCGGGCATCTGCCGTGAGCTGCCGGAGGCGGAGGCCGCGCACCGCATCGCCGCCGGGCAGCCTTATGCGCTCCGTCTTCACATGGCGTGCGCTTGTGAGGCCGTGGCCACACCATTGCAGGCGCAGGAGGAAAATGTGGGCTGGCACATATGCCGCCCGGAGGTTTTCGGCGATGTCGTGCTGGGGCGGAAGGATGTGCCGGCTTCCTATCATCTCTGCGTCACGCATGATGATGCGCTGCAAGGGATCACGCTAGTGACGCGCGGCGATGATTTGAAGCCAGCCGTTGACTTGCATCGGCTGATCCAGGCTTTGATGGGCTGGCCCGCGCCGCGCTATGCGCATCATGCGCTGATGCGTGACGCGACAGGGCGAAGGCTCGCGAAACGCGATGGCGCAGAAAGCCTGCGGGCGCTGCGGGAGAAGGGCATCAGCGCTGCTGAGGTGCGGGCGATGGCGGATGCGGTGTGAAGCCTGCCTACCCCGGCTCCCCCATCGCCGGCGTGCCGCCGCATTTTTGCATCAGCGCGAAAACTTCCTGCACGGCGGCTTCAATCGCTGCCAGATCAGTACCCTTCGCCACCACGGCAACACCACCCCCGCCGCCCTGGCGGTAATAGGGGTAGGAGCCGATATCCAAATCGGCATAGCTTTGCTGAATGGCGGAAAGCCCCTCAGCAATCGCGCCTTCCACCACGCCATGCGCATGGACGCTACGCGACAGGATGGGCGGGCCGCCTTGCAGGTGGGGCGCAAGGGCTTCGAACATCGCTTGCATAATACGCGGCACGCCCGCCATCACATGCACATTGCCAATGGTGTAGCCAGGCGCGATGGAAACCGCATTCTCGATCAAAATCGCGCCGCGCGGCATGGTCGCCATGCGTTGCCGCGCGGCGTTGAAATCGCCGGGCGGGGTCTGCCGCGCGTAGTAGGATTCCAAGGCATGCCAGGCATCCGGCTGCGGTTCCCAGGGCACGCCAAAGGCGCGCGCCACGCATTCGCTGGTAATGTCATCATGGGTCGGGCCAATGCCGCCGGTCGTGAAAACATGATCGAATTTCGCACGAACTTCATTGACCGTATTGATGATCACTTCCGGCACATCGGGAATGACGCGCACTTCCTTCATGGGAATGCCGATCTCCCCAAGCCGTGTCGCCAGAAATTGCAGATTGGCATCGCGCGTGCGGCCAGACAGCACCTCATTGCCGATGATCAGCAGGCAGGCGGTCGGATTCGGCATGGGTTTCTCCTGTACTTCGACACAAGCTCAAAGGAAATCGCGCAACATGGCAACCAGGGGGATATCGGCGGGCGGCATGGCGTAGTCGCCAAGCCGCGCGGGGCGCACCCAGGCCAGCGCCTGGCCTTCCATCGCCGTCACCTGCCCCTGCCAGCGCCGACACAAATAGAGCGGCATCAACAGATGGAATTTCTCATAGGTGTGGGACGCAAAGGTGAAGGGGCCAAGACAGGCGGCGCTGACATCAATGCCCAATTCCTCACGCAATTCGCGGATTAGCGCTTCTTCCGGCGTCTCACCTGGCGCCACCTTGCCGCCGGGAAATTCCCACAAGCCGGCGAGTGGTTTGCCTTCCGGCCGTCGCGCCAGCAGCACGCGGTTTTCCGAATCGATCAGCGCGACCGCGGCGACCAATAGCGTCGGCTTGCCCGTGGTGGGCGCGGCTGCCACCGGCGCTGGGGCTCCGGCGGCGATATCCATTCGTGTTGCGCTGAACAGCCTGACCGGCATGAGACCGCCGCGCGAGATGAATTCCTGGCTGCCCGCGCCGCTTTCCTTGAAGCCGATCCGCCGCAACACGGCCGCCGAGCGTTCATTATCTACAAGTACCGAGGCCACTAGCCGATCAATATCCAGATTAGCGAGCGCCCAATGCGCGAGCCGCCCTGCCGCTTCCGGCCCAAGCCCCTGGCCCCAATGGCGCCGACCGATCCAATAGCCGAGCTCCGCCTCGCGCGCGTTCTTCGCATCAAGCGTCAGGCCAACGCAGCCAAGCAGCGCTTCCGTGCCATCCTCCTCGCGCGTCACCGCCAAATGCCAGGCGGTGCTAGCGGCAATTTGCGCGCGGGTGGAAGCGATCCATTCATCCGCCAAATCGCGCGGATAGGGGAAGGGCACGCGGGCGAGCGTTTTCGCCACTTCCCAATCATTGACCAAGCGATGCAAGGCAGCGGCATCATCGGCGCGCAAGGGGCGGAGCGTGAGGCGCTCCGTCTTTAGTGCAAGCCCGCTTCGCATTTGCTCACCGGACATGCACTAAATCCTTATTTGGTCGCATTTTCCGAGTCGCCAAGTGATTCCACTTGGCTTGGAAATGCTCCGGTGACACATCAGCTCCGATAACTGCCATTGATGTCAATATAGCCATGCGTCAGATCGCAGGTCCAAACCGTGGATTTGCCCTTGCCAAGACCGATATCAACGGTGATTTCCACTTCGCGGCCCTTCATGTGGGCGACCACGGGCGCCTCATCATAGCCATCCACCACGCCGCCATTCTGCGCCATCCAGACGCCGCCGACATTGACCGAAAGCTTGTCGCGATCCGCGGGCTCACCTGCCTTGCCGACAGCCATGACAATGCGGCCCCAATTCGCGTCTTCCCCGGCAATTGCGGTTTTCACCAAAGGCGAATTGGCGATGGACATGGCAATGCGATGCGCGGAACGCGCCGTGGTGGCGCCTGTCACATTGATCTGGATCAGCTTCTGCGCGCCTTCACCATCACGCGCCACCATCAGCGCCAATTCCATCAGCACTTCATTCAAGGCGCGCGCGAAATCCTTCAGCACCGCGCCACCTTCCGCCGGCACGCGCGAATGCTTGGCGGTACCGGTCGCAAACACCATCACCGTGTCGGAAGTGGAGGTATCTGAATCCACCGTTACGCAATTGAAGGAACGGTCAACGCCCTTCTTCAGCAGCGCCTGCAAGGCGTCAGCGGGGATTTTCGCATCCGTCGCCAGGAAGGAAAGCATGGTCGCCATATCGGGTGCGATCATGCCGCTGCCCTTGGCGATGCCGGCGATGGTGACTTCCGCATCGCCGATGCGCGCCTTGCGGATGGCGCCTTTCGGGAAGGTATCGGTGGTCATGATGGCCTTCGCGGCACCCTGCCAATCACGCTCGGCGGCGGTATCGAAAATGCGCGGCAGGGCGGCGATTAGCTTTTCGGTTGGCAGTTTTTCGCCAATCACGCCGGTGGAAGCCAGAAACACTTCCTTGGGCTTGCAGCCCAGGATAGCGGCGGCGGCCTTGGCGGTTTCCTCACAGGTTTGCCGCCCGGCGCGGCCGGTGAACACATTGGAATTGCCGGCGGTCACCACCAGGCCGCGCGCCTTGCCGCCGGGCAGGGCGCCGCGGCACCAATCCACCGGGGCGCCGGGGCAGCGATTGCGCGTGAAAACCCCCGCCACCGTGGTGCCGGCGGGGAAGGCCATCACGGTCACATCATCGCGATCCTTGTAGCGAATCGCCGCGCGGCCTGATGCCACGCGCACCCCGGGCACCGCCGGCATTTCCGGCAGGGGCAGGGCAAGCGGTGAGGTCGGGATATCATGTCCGGCCATGGGACTTCTCTCACTTCAACGACGGGTAGGGGCGGCGGGGCGGCCCGCCGGGGCGGCTGGGGTTGGGGGTTCCGCGGCATCAATCGCGCGCGGTGTGGAGCCATCCAGATTGAAACGCTCGATCTTCGCGGTGGCGCGGGCGCGTTCCACCACAGCATTGATTTCGCCTTCAAACAAGCGCTGGCGCAGCGTCTCACGCACCTCTTCATAGGATGGCGGCGCTGAGGCACGGCGTTCATCCACACGGATGATGTGCCAACCAAAGGGGCTACGCACGGGTGTGGCACTCATTTGCCCAGCCGGTAGCGCAAAGGCGGCTTCGGCGAATTCCGGCACCATATCGCCGCGCTTGAAGAAGCCAAGATCACCGCCTTCGCGGGCGCTTGGCCCGGCTGAACGGCGCTGGGCCACGGCGTTGAAATCAGCCCCGGCGCGGATTTCAGCCAGGGCTTCGCGGGCTTCGGTTTCGGTCGGCACAAGAATATGGCGGGCGCGTACTTCCTCCTCAGCGGGGCGGGCGCGGATTTCGGCATCATAGGCGGCGCGGATGCGCTCTTCCGTCACGCGCCCCGCCAATTCGCGGGACAAATAGGCCTGCTGCAATTCCTGTTCTTCCGCGCGGCGGATGCGCGCGCGCACCGCGTCATCCTTGTCCAACCCCGCGCGGCGGGCGGCGGCGGCAACGGCGCGCCCCGCGATCATTTGATCCAGCAGCAGGGGATAGAGCATTTGCGTCGGCGCGCCGCGCAATTCCTCGGGCAATTCCTGGGCGGCATTGGCAAGGTCTGAGAAGCGAATCTCCTCCCCATCCACGCGGGCCACGATGGGGTCAGCCGGCGGGGCGGGCTGGGCCAGGCCGGGCTGGGCAAGGGCGACCCCCAGCAGCAGCGCCAGGGTGGCGCGAAGGGGGGCGGTGGCGGCGAGGCCGCGCAAATGGCGCATCAGGGGTTATCCCAATTAGGTGATTGGCCCGGAACATGGCCGAAGCGCCCCTTCCCCACAAGGCGCAAGCGTTGACCCGCCCCCCTTGGGAGCCTATTTCTGCGGCCAATCCGAAACATACTTCAGGCGCTGCGGCGCCGCGACCGGGCGCCCGCCCGCCGGAGACTGACGCCCCAGATGTTTGCCCGCCTTGCAGCCGCTATTTTCGGCACCTCCAATGACCGCGCGC
>Ga0169931_10011483_pt1 | contig 12461 bp, 9 predicted proteins | sample Kivu_15m_20L_FD_129675 | JGI IMG/M metagenome (GOLD analysis project Ga0169931, IMG submission 129675) | Freshwater microbial communities from Lake Kivu, Western Province, Rwanda to study Microbial Dark Matter (Phase II) - Kivu_15m_20L... | ecosystem: Environmental > Aquatic > Freshwater > Lake ...
ACGCCATTGAACGCCTGCGTGGCAAGCAGCGTGATGATACCGATGCGCACCGGCGTGGCCACTTTCTGCCGTGCATAGAATCCGGGCGCGAGGATCTTCACCAGAATCATGCCCACCAGTCCCGCGCTGTAGGCAACCAGCGCCTCTCGCGTGGCCCACGTGTCCGCGGCGCCGAAGCGGCCATATTGAAACAACGTCGCCACCAGGGGCAACGCCAGTACCGCAAGGGCGGCCGCCGCCGGCACCGCAAGCAGCAGCGTCAGGCGCAGTCCCCAGTCGAGCAGTCGGCCATAGGCATCGTGGTCGGCGGCAGCGTGGTAGCGAGACAGGCTCGGCAGCAGGATGGTGCCCAGCGCAACGCCGAGTAGACCGGCCGGAAACTCCATGAGGCGATCGGCGTAGTAGAGCCAGGACACGCTCCCGGTGACCAGAAACGAAGCGAACACGGTATTGATGAGCAGCGACACCTGGCTCACCGACACCCCGAATACCGCGGGCGCCATGAGCTTCAGGACCCGGCGCATGCCTTCGTGCGCGAGGTCCAGCCGCCAGCGCGGCAACATCCCGATCCGGGCCAGGGCCGGGATCTGCAGGGCGAGCTGCAGCGCCCCGCCGGCGAACACCGCCCAGGCGAGCACCAGTACGGGCGGATCGAAGTGCCCGGCGAAGAACGCCGCGGCGACGATGAACGAGACGTTGAGCAGCGCCGGGGTTACCGCCGGCACCGCGAAGCGGCTCCAGGTGTTCAGCACGCCCGCGGCGAGCGCGACCAGCGAGATAAACACGATATAGGGGAACGTGATCCGCAGCATCGCCACGGTCAGGTCGAACTTACCCGGTTCGGCGGCGAAGCCCGGGGCGGTCAGATGGACGATGAAAGGCGCGGCAATCGTGCCCAGGGCCGCGGTGGCGAGCAGGGCCAGAAACAGCACCGTGGCGACGCTGTCGATGAGTTCGCGGACGTCCTCGGGCGCCTGGCGGGTCCTGGCCTCGCCGAGGATGGGCACGAACGCCTGCGAGAAGGCGCCCTCCCCGAACAACCGCCGCAGCAGGTTGGGAATGCGGAAGGCGACAAAGAAGGCGTCCGTCATGAGACCGGCGCCGAATACCCGGGCGATGAAGAAATCCCGGACGAAGCCCAGGATCCGGGACACCAGGGTCAGGCTGCTGACCGTCGCGAGGGCCTTGAGCAAGTTCACCCGGCGTTCTCCGGCCATGGGTTCATGCTAGAATCCAGCCACCTTCAAGGTCCGGATTTATCATGGCAAACATCAAGTCCGCGCAGAAGCGCGCCCGCCAGGCGGTGCAGCGCCGCGCCCGCAACGTCAGCCTGCGCACCGCCGCGCGCAGCGCCATCAAGGACGTCAAGAAGGCGATCGCCGAGGGCGACAAGAAGGCCGCCGCCGCGGCGCTGGCCAAGTCGCAGGCCGTGATCGATCGCGTGGCCGGAAAGGGCGTGCTGCACAAAAACGCCGCGGCGCGCAGCAAGAGCCGCCTCGCGAGCGCCATCAAGGCCCTTCCCTAATTTGTGCCCCCCCGCTCGCTGCAGCCTGGCGAGCCCCGTACGTTCGGCAACGCGCCCGTCCCGCGTTTCCAGTTCGTTTTCCTTGGCGAAGCTGAGCAAGAAGCGGTACGCCATCGGCTCGAGTTCCTCCAGCCGCATGTCCACCACCACGCAGCGCACCCCGGCGGAATTGATCGGATGGAGGTAGGGGGAGTACTGCATGCGGTGGTCGCCGCCGAATGCCGCCATCACCCCGCACAGGCGCTCGGCCCAGTCGCTGGGCTGGAACGGCTTGCCATCCAGGGTCACGCCCCGGATGACGAACTCCTCCACGCTGTCGCCGGCCTGCTCGGGCATGCGAAATCATAGCCCATCACCCATCGCCCATGCCTAAACCGCTGAGCCGCATTCTGGTCATCGAGGACGAGCCGCTAGTCCTGCGCGAGATCCTGAAGGGGCTGAACGCGGCGGCGCGCACGCTGGACAACCCGCTCGGCATCGCCTTCAGCGGCGTCGCCACCGCGCAGGAGGCGCTGGCGGCAATCGAGTCCGACGGCGACATCCAGGCGGTGATCGTCGACGACAAGCTCTACACCCTCGCCGCCAACGGCAAGCGCCACGGCAACAAGACGCTGCAGATGTCCGCATTGGAGCTGGTTCAGCGCATCACCGGCCTGCGGCCCGAGCTGGACCTGTACATCCTGATCGCCAAGGGGCAGGAGGACGAGGTGGTGGATTCCCTGTTCACCGAGGCGGTGGACGGGTACTTCTACCGCGAGGAGCGCGACTACCGCGGGATGTATCGCATCCTCAATGCGCAGATCCAGGAGAAGGCGCGCACGCCCTTCACCGACCAGCTGAAGAACTACGTCCGGATGGCGAAGGACCAGTGGCACACGCCCGGGCATTCATCGGGAGAATCCCTGCGCGGCAGTCCCTGGGTGAACGATTTCTACGAATTCATGGGCGACCACGTCTTCGACGCCGATCTGTCGGTGTCCGTGCCGATGCTGGATTCGTTGATGGAGCCCAGGGGCGTGATCGCCGAGGCGCAGGCGCTCGCGGCCAAGGCCTTCGGCGCGCGGCGCACCTTCTTCGCCACCAACGGCACCTCGACCGCCAACAAGGTTATCTTCCAGACCCTGCTCGCCCCGGGCGAGAAGCTGCTGCTCGACCGCAATTGCCACAAGAGCGTGCACCATGGCGTGGTCCTCTCGGGCGCACAGCCAGTCTACCTGGACAGCGCGCTCAACCGCCGCTTCGGCCTCTACGGACCGGTGCCGAAGAAAACCATCCTCGAGGAGATCCGCCGGCATCCGGACGCCGAGGCGCTGATCCTCACCTCCTGCACCTACGACGGGCTGCGCTACGACCTGGCCCCGATCGTCGCCGCGGCGCACGCAAAGGGCATCAGGGTGATCGTCGACGAAGCCTGGTACGGCTTCGCGCGTTTCCATCCGGCGTTTCGCCCCACCGCCCTGGAAGCCGGCGCGGACTACGCCACCCAGTCTACCCACAAGGTGCTGTCGGCCTTCTCGCAGGCCTCCATGATCCACGTCAACGACCCCGGGTTCCGCGAGCATCTGTTCCGCGAGAACTTCAACATGCACACCTCCACCTCGCCGCAGTACACGCTCATCGCGAGCCTGGACGTGGCACGCAAGCAGGCGGTGATGGAGGGCTACAAGCTGCTCGCGCGCACGCTGTCGCTAGCCCGCGAGCTGCGCGAGCAGATCAACTCCACCGGCGTGTTCCGCGTCCTGGAACTGGAGGACCTGCTGCCCGAGGAGGTGCGCCACGACGGGATTCGCCTGGACCCCACCAAGGTGACGGTGGACTTCTCCGGCTGCGGGTACACCGTGGACGAGCTGCAGAAGGAACTGTTCGACCGCTACAACATCCAGATCGAGAAGAGCACCTTCAATACCATCACGCTGCTGCTGACCATAGGAACAACGCGCTCCAAGGTCTCGCGACTCTACGACGCCCTGATGCGCATCGCGCGGGAGAAGCGCCCGCCGCGGCGCCTGGTGCGCACCCCGGAAATCCCCGCCTTCACGAAGCTGCAATACCTTCCGCGCGACGCGTATTACTGCGGCGGCGAGCTCCTGCCCGTTTTCGACGACCAGGAACGCGTCAACCCGGCGCTGGGCGGGCGCGTCTGCGCCGACGGCATCGTCCCCTACCCGCCAGGCATCCCGGTTCTGGTGCCCGGGCAGTTGATCACCCCCGCCATCGCCGAATACCTCGCCAACCTGCTGCGCTCGCAGAAGCGCATCGAGCTCCACGGCATCGTCCACGAGGGCTACCAGCCCTGCGTGCGGGCGCTCAGGCCCGCCGAGGCGCGCGGCCTGCGCAAGCTGGGCTGAGCGAACCGGCGCCCGGTTTTCACGACCCCGTCACGTCGATCGGGCTTGCTATCTGCGGCACCGACGAGCGACACTCCCGACTCCCCGAACCCACCGGCGAAACCGAATGCAGAAGCCCGCAGCCAAGCCCCGACCCATCATCCCGCCCGTAGAGTGGACCGTGGCGGAATCCGCAGAGGTCTACGGCATCCGCAGCTGGGGCGCCGGCTACTTCGACATCAATGAGCGGGGCGACGTGGCGGTGACCGTGCCCACGGGCAACGGGCCCAATGGCGGGCAGCGCGTCTCGGTCAGCCTGATGGAGTTGATCCGGGGCATGCAGCATCGCGGCCTGCAGATGCCGGCGTTGTTGCGCCTGGACAACCTGCTCGAGGCCCAGATTGCCCTGCTCAACGAGTCCTTCGGCCGCGCCATCAAGGCGCAGGGCTACCAGGCCCAGTATCACGGAGTGTTCCCGATCAAGGTCAACCAGCAGTGCGCCGTGATCGAGGAGATCGCGCGCGCCGGGTCGCGCTACGGCCATGGCCTGGAATGCGGCAGCAAGGCCGAGTTGCTGATCGCGCTCGCCTACCTGCAGCCCGACGACGGCCACATCATCTGCAATGGATACAAGGACGAGGAATTCATCGATCTCGCGCTGCAATCGCTGCGGCTCGGGTTCAAGTGCTTCTTCGTGCTCGAAACCCCGACCGAGCTGCCGATCATCCTCGAGGCCAGCCGTCGCCGGGGCGTGCGGCCGATGCTGGGCGTCCGGGTCAAGCTTGCCGCCAAGGTCGAGGGCCACTGGAACGAGTCGAGCGGCGATCGCAGCATTTTCGGCCTCACCACCGCCCAGATCGTCGAGCTGGTGGACGCGCTGCGTGAGCACCAGCTGCTCGACTGCCTGCAGCTGCTGCATTACCACCTGGGCTCCCAGATCCCGAACATCCGCGACATCCGCGGCGGCGTGATGGAGGCCTGCCGCTACTACGTGGCCCTGCGCCAGGAGGGCGCCGCCATGGGTTACCTCGACCTCGGGGGCGGATTGGGCGTGGACTACGACGGCTCGCAGACCAACTCCAACCACAGCAAGAACTACTCCCTGGACGAGTACTGCACCGACGTCATCGAGACCATCATGACCGCGCTGGATCGCACCGGGGTCGCGCACCCGGTGCTGATCACCGAGTCCGGGCGGGCGACGGTGGCCTACTCGTCGATCCTGCTGTTCAACATCCTGGACGTGACCAGCTACGAACCGGAGGGCTCCTCACCCAAGGTGCCCGATGACGAGCACGAGCTGGTTCGCAACCTTCGCGAGGTGCTCGATGGCATCAGCATCAAGACCGCCAAGGAGTGCTACAACGACGCGATGTTCTACCGCCAGGAGATCCGCGACCTGTTCCGCCGCGGCCAGATCCGCCTGCGCTCGCTGTCGCTGGCGGAGAACATCTTCCTGCACATCGTCTGGGGCATCCTGGCGGTGTTGCAGAAGGCAAAGCGCGTGCCGGCCGGATTCGACGACCTCGAGGAGTCGCTGGCCGACATCTACTACGGCAACTTTTCGGTATTCCAGTCCCTGCCGGACGTGTGGGCGATCGAGCAGGTGTTCCCGATCATTCCGGTGCATCGCCATGCCGAGCAGCCGACGCGACGCGCGATCCTGGCCGACATCACCTGCGACTCCGACGGCAAGGTCGACCGCTTCATCGAATCCGGCGGCCTGCGCCGGAGCCTGCCGGTCCACCCCTTTGTCGAGGGCGAGCCGTATTACTTCGGCGTGTTCCTGGTGGGCGCCTACCAGGAGACGCTGGGCGACCTGCACAACCTGATGGGGGACACCAACGTCGCCAGCGTGCGCATTCTCGCCGACGGCAGCTTCGAGTTCGCGCGGGAGATGAGCGGCGACAGCATCGCCGACGTGCTCAGCTACGTCGAATACCAGCCGCAGCGGCTGCTCGAGCAGCTGCGCCGCACTGCCGAGCAGGCGGTGCGCAACGAGCGCATTACCCTGGCGCAGCGCCAGGCGCTGCTGGAGTCCTTCAGCGCCAGCCTGCGCGGCTATACCTACTACGAAGACTAGAGCGGAGGGGCAACAGGTCCATGTCGAACGTCCTCATCATCGGCGCCGGCGGCGTCGGCCAGGTGGTCGCGCACAAGTGCGCGCAACTGCCGGAAGTATTCTCCGAGATCACGCTGGCCAGCCGCACCGAGGAGAAGTGCCGCAGGATCGCCGCGCAGATCGCTCGCCCCATCTCTACCGCGCAGGTGGACGCGGACAATGTGCCGCAGACCATTGCGCTGATCGAGCGCGTCCGCCCGAAGGTGGTGATCAACGTCGCCCTGCCCTATCAGGACCTGCTTATCATGGACGCGTGCCTTGCGACCGGCGTCGACTACCTGGATACGGCGAATTACGAGCCACTGGACGAGGCGAAGTTCGAGTACAAGTGGCAGTGGGCCTACCACGAGCGCTTCAAGGCGCGCGGTATCATGGCCTTGCTGGGCTCGGGCTTCGACCCCGGCGTGACCAACGTCTACACCGCCTGGCTGCACAAGCACGAGTTCGACGAGATCGAGACGCTGGATATCGTGGATGCCAACGCCGGCAACCACGGCCAACCCTTCGCCACCAACTTCAACCCCGAGATCAACATCCGCGAGATTACGCAGCGCGGGCGGTTCTGGAACGGCGTGACCAGGACCTGGGAGGAGACCGAGCCGCTGTCGGTGAAGCGCAGCTTCGACTTCCCCGAGGGCATCGGCCCGATGAACATCTACCTCCTGTACCACGAGGAGCTGGAGTCCATCGCCCGGCACTTCCCGAAGCTGAAGCGCGCGCGCTTCTGGATGACGTTCTCGCAGAACTACCTCGACCACCTGCGCATCCTGGGCAACGTCGGCATGACGCGCATCGACCCGGTGCGTTTCCAGGGCCAGGACATCGTGCCGATCCAGTTCCTGAAGGCGCTGCTGCCGGACCCCGCCAGCCTGGGTCCGCTCACCAAGGGCCGCACCTGCATCGGCGTGGTCGCCACCGGCACCAAGGGCGGCAAGAAGAAAACGGCCTTCATCTACAACATCTGCGACCACGAGGCCTGCTACCGGGAGGTCCAGTCGCAGGCGATTTCCTATACCACCGGCGTGCCGGCCGCGGTCGGCGCCGAGATGATGCTGACCGGCAAGTGGCGCGGCAAGGGCGTGTTCAACATGGAGCAGTTCGACCCGGATCCGTTCCTCGAGGTGATCGGTCCGCGCGGACTGCCGTGGAAGGTCTTGACCCTCGATGCGCCCATGGACTGAGAAGTTCGGGCGCCTGGACACCCGGCGCCTGCCTTCTCCCTGTTTCGTCGTCGACGAGGCGGCGATCGAGGACAACCTGCGGCTGCTGGCGCGCGTCCAGGCCGAAAGCGGTGCCAGGGTGCTGCTTGCGCTCAAGGCCTTCTCGATGTGGAGCCTCGGCCCGCTGGTGGCGCGGTACCTCTCGGGCACCTGCGCCAGCGGCCTGCACGAGGCGCGGCTCGGCCGCGAGCACTTCGGCGGTGAAGTGCATACCTACTCGGCGGCCTATACCGAGAAGGACCTGCGGGAAATCCTGGGGATCTCGGACCACGTGGTGTTCAACTCGCCGGCGCAGTGGCAGCGGTTCCGGCACCTCGCGGGACCGGCACGCAGGCATTTCGGCCTGCGCGTGAATCCCCTGCACTCGGAAGGCGCGAACCCGCTCTACGATCCCTGCGCGCCGTTCTCGCGGCTGGGCACGCCGCGTGGCGCCATCCGGCCCAGAGACCTCGATGGCCTGACGGGGCTGCATTTCCATACCCTCTGCGAACAGGACTTCCCGCCGCTGGCGCGCACCATCGCGGCATTCGAGGCCCAGTTCGGCGACCTCATGGGAGGCATGTCGTGGATGAACTTCGGCGGCGGGCACCACGTCACGCGGCCCGGCTACCAGGTGGAGGACCTGATCGGCGCGCTGCGCGCCTTTGCCGCACGCCACAAGGTGCAGGTCTACATCGAGCCGGGCGAGGCCATCGCCTATGGCGCGGGCGTGCTGGTCGCCGAGGTGCTGGACGTGATGGAGAACGGCATGCCGATCGCGATCCTGGATACCTCGGCCACCTGCCACATGCCCGACACACTGGAGATGCCTTACCGCGCGCACATCGTCGGTGCCGGTGAGCCGGGAACGAAGCCGCACACCTACCGCCTGGGCGGGCAGTCCTGCCTGGCCGGCGACGTCATTGGCGACTATGCCTTCGATCAGCCGCTGCGGGTCGGGCAGCGCCTGGTGTTCGAGGACATGGCCTACTACACCATGGTGAAGACCACGACCTTCAACGGTGTGCGGCTGCCCTCCATTGCCATCTGGAACTCCGCAACCGACAGCCTGCGCGTGGTGCGCGATTTCGGCTACGAGGATTTCAAGGAAAGGCTATCATGAGGTTCTTCGCATCGGAAATTCCGGTCCTCAAGCCGTCTGAGGCGCTGTTCCACGTGGTGCCGGTTCCCTACGAGAAGACGGTGTCCTATGGCAACGGCACCGCGAAGGGGCCGGGCGCGATCATCAGGGCCTCGTCGCAACTCGAACGCTTCGACGGCATCAGCGATCCCGGTTCGCTCGGCATCTACACCTGGCCCGCCGTCGATTGCTCCGGCCGGCCCGAGAAAGTGATCGACGCCATTGCCGCCGCGGTGACGAAGATCCTCAGGCTGGGCAAGATGCCGGTGGTGCTGGGCGGGGAGCACACCGTGACCTGGGGCGTGATCAAGGGCTACCTGGACGCGGGCGCAAAGGACTTCGGTGTGGTGCAGATCGATGCCCACGCCGACCTGCGCGACGCGTACGAAGGCGACCGGTACAGCCACGCCAGCGTCATGCGCCGCGTCGTGGAAGCCGGCGTGCCGCTGGTGCAACTGGGCAATCGCGCCTTCTGCGAGGAAGAGCGCGAGGCGCGCAGGAAGCACAAGGTCGTCGCCCACGACGCCAACGCCATCGTTCCCAAGGGCGTCAGCAGGATCGCGCTGCCCAGGAGTTTCCCGAGGCGGGCGTTTTTCACCCTGGACGTGGACGGCATCGATCCCTCGGTGCTGCCCGCCACCGGCACGCCGGTGCCTGGCGGCCTGGGCTGGTACCAGACGCTGGGCCTGTTCGAGTCGGTGGCGCGCCAGCGCCGCATCATCGGCTTCGACATCATGGAGTTCGCGCCCATCAAGGGCTTCCATGCCTTCGACTTCGCCGCGGCGCTGCTGGCCTACAAGCTGATGGGAATCGTGCAGCGGCGTTCCTGAGGCCACTACACAAGCACCCAAAGCCCTGATACGATTATCGAAACGGCGGTTTGAAGACCGCCGTTTTGCATTTTGCGTCCTGAACCAGCCAAGGGGCCTTGCCATGAGCCACGTCATGAACACCTACGCCCGCCAGCCGGTCGCGTTCGTGCGCGGACAGGGCGCGTGGCTGTACGACGAGTCAGGGAAGAAGTACCTCGACGCGCTGGCTGGTATTGCCGTCAATACGCTGGGCCACAACCACCCTCGCCTGGTGCGGGCCCTGTCCGAGCAGGTCGGGCGCATCATCCACACCTCGAACCTGTTCCAGAACCCGCTGCAGGAGCAGGCCGCCGACCGCATCGCGCAGATCACCGGCCTTAGCGAGGTGTTCTTCTGCAATTCCGGGCTGGAGGCCAATGAGGCCGCGATCAAGGTGGCGCGCAAATATGGCCACGACCGCGGCATCCACGAGCCGGCGATCATCGTCATGGAGAAGGCCTTCCACGGCCGGTCGCTCGCGACGCTCTCGGCCGGCGGCAGCCGCAAGGTGCAGGCCGGATTCGAGCCACTCGTGCAGGGCTTCGTGCGCGTGTCCCTCAACGACCTAGATGCGGTCCGCCAGGTCGCGGCGCATAACAAGAACGTGGTGGCGGTGTTCATCGAGCCGATCCAGGGAGAGGGCGGCATCAACGTCTCGCGCCTGGATTACCTGAAAGGCCTCAAGGACATCTGCGACCAGCATCAGTGGCTGTTCATGTCCGACGAGGTGCAGTGTGGCCTGGGCCGTACCGGAAAATGGTTCGTCTACCAGCACGTCGGCTTCCTGCCGGACGTCGTTCCGCTCGCCAAAGGCCTCGCCGGCGGCGTGCCGGTGGGCGCCTGCGTGGTCGGCGGCCGCGCCAAGGGCATGTTCAAGCCTGGCAATCACGGTTCCACCTTCGGCGGCAACCCGCTCGCCATGACCGGCATCATCACGACCATCGACACCATGAAGGACGAAGGCCTGCTCGCCAATGCCGAGCAAGTCGGCCATGCGATCCATGAAGGCCTGGCAGCAGGGCTGAAAGGCTTGCCTGGCGTACTCGAGGTGCGCGGCATGGGGATGATGATCGGCATCGAGCTAGATCGCCCCTGCGGCGAACTGGTCAAGATGGGCCTGGATGCCGGGATCGTGTTCAACGTCACCGCCGACAACGTCATCCGCCTGCTGCCGCCGCTCATCATGACCGCGGACGAGGGGCGCGAAGTGGTGGCGCGGCTCACGCCGCTGATCAAGGAGTTCCTCGCCTGGAGCGCGACGCCCCAGGCGAAGACCGCCGCCGCGCGCTGAAAGCTCCCGCGATGCCCGCGCCCCACGCCGCCCCGCGGCACTACCTGCGCTTCAAGGACTTCTCCCGCAGGGAGTACGAGTACCTGTTCGCGCGCACGCAATGGATCAAGGACCGGTTCAAGCGCTACCAGCGTTACTGGCCCCTCGAGGACCGCACGCTCGCAATGATTTTCGAGAAGCAGAGCACGCGCACCCGGCTCTCCTTCGAGGCCGGCATGCACCAGCTGGGCGGGGCGGCGATCTTCCTCAACACCCACGACTCGCAACTGGGCCGCGGCGAACGGGTGGAGGACGCGGCGCAGGTGATTTCGCGCATGTGCGACATCGTGATGATCCGCACGTTCGGACAGGACATCGTCGACCGCTTCGCGGCGAACTCACGGGTCCCGGTCATCAACGGCCTCACCAACGAATACCACCCCTGCCAGATCCTGGCGGATATCTACACCTTCATCGAGCGGCGCGGCTCGATCAAGGGCAAGACCGTGGCCTGGATCGGCGACTCCAACAACGTGTGTAACACCTGGCTGCAGGCGGCGGAGGTGCTCGACTTCGCCGTGCACGTCTCCACGCCGGCGGGCTACGAAAAGGGCCTGGAGAAGGGGGCGAAGAACTTCCGCTATTTTGCCGACCCGCTGCTGGCGGCCAAGGGCGCGCACCTGGTCACCACCGACGTCTGGACCTCGATGGGCTTCGAAGCCGAGAACCGCAAGCGCAAGAAGGACTTCGCGCGCTGGCAGGTCAACGCGCAGCTGATGCGCGCGGCGCGCAAGGACACCCTGTTCATGCACTGCCTGCCTGCGCACCGCGGCGAGGAAGTCACCGCCGAGGTCATCGATGGCAAGCAAAGCGTGGTGTGGGACGAGGCAGAGAACCGCCTGCATGTGCAGAAGGCGCTGCTGGAATTCCTGCTGCTGGGCAAGGTGAGGGGCTAGTCCGTGCTCTCGGTCGCGGAGCTGGGCGTCGCCGATTACTGGGCCTTCGTCGTCGCGGTGATCGTGTTCCTCGCCATCCCCGGCGTCGGCAATCTGGCGATCATTACGTCGACCAGCAAGGGCCGCATCCCGGGCGGCCTCGCCGCGACACTGGGGGTCATTGTCGCCGACCAGGTCCTGATGTGGCTTGCCGTAGCGGGTGTGGCTGCCATCCTCACCTCGCAGCCCACCCTGTTCGGTATCGTGCAGTACGCTGGCGCGATCTACCTCTCCTACCTGGGCGTGCGCATGATCCTCGCCAAGCCCGGGGACGCGCCGGTACTCGACATGCAGCCACGGCGCTACTTCCAGCAGGCGATGCTGATCACCTTGCTCAACCCGAAGGCGATCGTGTTCTACATGGCCTTCTTTCCGCTGTTCGTCGACCCGGCGCGGCACCAGGGCCTGCTCACCTTCGGCGTGATGGCGGCAACGATCGCCCTGCTCACCCTCCTCTACTGCGTCACCCTGATGAGCCTGGTGCACTTCGCCGCCGAGCGCGTGCGCGGCAATCCGCGCCTGTCGCTCTGGCTGAACCGGATCGCGGGCACCATGTTGGTGGGCTTCGGCGTCAAGCTGGCGGTTGGCAAGTAGCGCGGGCCGGATTCAGCCGGCGCCGCCCCAGTCCTAGCGCAGCACGGGAAAATCCCCGGCTTCCGTTCGGAAGCGGGAAACTAACGCAACGCGCCCATCAGGAGCATGAGCGACACCGCGACGAAAGCGCCGCCGATCGCGTACAGGAAGAGCACGTTCTGCGCGCCCGCCTCCAACACGGCGCTTTCCGGATCATCGGGATCGTAGCGGACCATGATCTGGCCATCGACGCGGTAACGCGCCTCGGCCGCGGCGTGATCGTGGAACACGCGCGAAGGGCCGAGCGCGACGCGCGTGCCTTCGTATTCGCGGCCGCCGACCTTGTAGCCGCAGCGGACATGGACCCGGTGCTCGACGGTCGCATCGGCGTCTCTCGCCATGCGGTCAAGCAGGCCGGACTCCAGGACGATGCCCTGCACCACGCGCGAGCGGCGCGT
>Ga0169931_10011485_pt1 | contig 12459 bp, 10 predicted proteins | sample Kivu_15m_20L_FD_129675 | JGI IMG/M metagenome (GOLD analysis project Ga0169931, IMG submission 129675) | Freshwater microbial communities from Lake Kivu, Western Province, Rwanda to study Microbial Dark Matter (Phase II) - Kivu_15m_20L... | ecosystem: Environmental > Aquatic > Freshwater > Lake...
AACGGCAAGTGAGGGCAACACTGTCTTGCGGCCCGGAAGCTCATGCACCTGCAACCGCGGTTGAGCATCGTGGGCGTTGCGCAGATCGATCAACAACCGACCACCGGCCGCCGAGGCCGCCGCATGCTCACCGCCATCGTCGATGACGACGCGTGCTGCCGCCTGACCATCGTGCAGGGGCACATCCAGAATGCGACTTCGCAGGGCATCCCCAACGCCGACGAAGGCGCGTGCCCCACCTGCGTGTACCCCGACGAGCGAGAGGACCTGTTCGTCTGGAGCAAGACCGGTCGTGCCAAACTCGCAACGCAACACGCCATCCATACCGCGCACCTGCAACGTCTGGCGCTCACCGGCGTCGCTGAGCCAGAGAAAACCGGAGCCATCGGGTAGCACGCGTGGGATGCCGGCGTGCAGATTCACCCAGGCGGCATCCTGCTCGGCGAAGATCTGCCGCGTCTGGCCCGTGGAGGGATCGACCGTCAGAATCACGGCCTCGCGTTGATCGCGGTTTTGCACCAGCAAGAGCGGTGGCGCATGCGAGCTGCCCCAGTTGACGCGTGCGAGATAGGGATACGTTTCGCTCGGCCAGCGCACTGCGACCGCCGGAAGCGCGCCATGGTCACTCACCGTGACGACAAACAGGTCAACGGTGGCATTCGTCCTACCGGGTCGCGGATACCGAAACGACGACGGCGGCCGCGACGGGTTGGCAGGGTCCGCGATCGAGAACACCTCGACCGCACGTTCGTCCACCCTGGCAACCAACAACTGCTGCCCATCGGGCGAGAACCAGAAGCCCGAAAAGCGCGCCATTTCCTCCTGCGCGACGAACTCGGCCCGTCCGAAGAAACATTCGGCCGTCCCGCCCGTGGTCTGGGCAACAGGCAAGGCCCCCGTCACGTCCAGTCGCAGCGTCCAGACATTGTGCTCCGAAACGAAGGCCAACCTGTCACCCGAGGGGGACAACATCAGACCGTCGGCCTGCATGCCTTCGGGCAAAAGCGATCGCGATCGACCCGATGCCCTATCGATCCAGAACACCTTGCCGCCAAGTGGCGCGATGATGGCGGTGCCACCAGCGGTCAGCAAGAACTCGACGAGCCCCGTATCCGTGATGCGTTTGCGCTCCCGTTGCGCCTTCTCGGCCTCGGTCAAGGTCTCGGGCGCATCCAGATCGGCTGCACGAACGACGACGCGGAGCTTGTCGGTCGCCAGCTCGTACTCGAACAAATCGTGCGACGATGATGTGCCTTCGCTGCGTAAGAACAAGATCGCCGAGCCGTCGGCCGTCGCCTGCGCACGAACCGGCAGGCCGAGCAGGAAGCCGCGTGTCCGGCCGAAGAGCGCCGGAAATTCGGGATCAGGCAGAACTTTTTTTGGATTCGACACGCCCTAGAATTCCGCCTGACCGGGTGCACGCGGAAACGGGATCACGTCACGAATATTCTCAAGCCCTGTTGCGTACAGGATGGCACGCTCGAAACCAAGGCCAAAGCCCGCATGGGGGACGGTCCCGTAGCGTCGCAGGTCGCGATACCACCAGTAGTCATCCTTGTTCAGCTTCATCTCGGCGAGACGGGCATCAAGCACGTCGAGTCTCTCCTCGCGCTGACTGCCACCGATGATCTCGCCAATGCCCGGCGCGAGCACATCCATGGCCGCGACGGTTCGTCCGTCGTCGTTGACGCGCATGTAGAACGCCTTGATGGCCTTCGGATAGTTCACGACCACCACCGGCCGTCCGACCAGCTCCTCGGTCAGGTAGCGCTCGTGCTCGGACTGCAAGTTTGCGCCCCACTGCACGGGATATTCAAAGCTGCGACCCGACTTCTGGAGCGCGACGATCGCCTCGTCGTAGGTCATGCGCTCAAAGCTCGAGTTCACGAGTTTCTCAACGCGCGAGATACAGTCCTTGTCGATCCACTTGGCGAAAAAGGCCATGTCGTCGCCCCTTTCGTTCAGCAGGTCGGTGAAGATCGCCTTCAAGAATTCCTCTGCCAGCGCCATGTCCTCGTTGATGGTGGCAAACGCGATCTCGGGCTCGATCATCCAGAACTCGGAGAGGTGACGTCGCGTGTGGGAGTTTTCAGCCCGGAAGGTCGGACCGAAGGTGTAGACCTTGCTCATCGCGAGACAGTACGTTTCGACGTTGAGCTGCCCCGACACCGTCAGGTGCGCCTCCTTGCCGAAGAAGTCTTGCGCAAAGTCGACCTTGCCGCCCGGGGTGCGCGGCACATTGGAGAGATCCAGCGTCGAGACCCGAAACATCTCGCCCGCCCCCTCACAGTCGTTGGCCGTGATGATGGGCGTGTGAATCCAGAAGAAGCCGCGCGCATGAAAAAAGCGGTGAACCGCCTGGGCAAGCGCGTGGCGAACGCGCGTCACTGCTCCGATGACATTCGTGCGCGGACGAAGGTGCGCCACCTCGCGCAGGTACTCCATCGTGTGACGCTTGGGCTGCATCGGATAGGTCTCGGGATCGTCCACGGTTCCCACGACCTCGATGTGGGTCGCGCGCAGCTCAACCGACTGTTCCTTGCCCTGCGACTCGACCACCACGCCGGTCACGGCGAGCGCGCACCCGGCGCCCAGATGAAGAATCTGCTCGGTGTAGTTCGCCAGCGACGCATCGGCGACGACCTGCAGCGGATCGAAACCGGAGCCGTCGTGTAGGTGAATGAACGAGATCCCGGCCTTGGAGTCGCGCCGGGTTCGCACCCAGCCGCGAACGGTCGCCTCGCTGCCTACGGGTACGGTTTTGCGCAATATCTCGGCGGTGGAATGGATGGGGGCCGTCACGCAACCGAGTATAGACGACCTCGGGCGTAACTGGCCGGTTTTCCCAACTGTGCGTACACTTGAGGTATGGCATCCGGTCGAAACAAAACCCCCTATTTTGTCCGACCCCGCACCGCGGTCCTGACCCGGGGTTTTGACCCCAAGCTCTCGGTGGGCTCGGCGCGCCCGGCGGTGTTCCGCTCGTCGACCTTCGTTTTCTCCAGCCCCGAAGCGGCAGAAAGGGCGTTTCGTGTTGCGCTTGGACGCTCGGCAGCCTCCGACGGGGAAAATATCGACCTCATCTACTCGCGGCTCTCGCATCCAAACGCGGAGATTCTGGAAGATCAGATCACGCCGCTTGAGCCACGCGCGGTCGATGCCGCCGTTTTCAACTCGGGGATGGCCGCCATTTCGACGCTGTTCCTGCAGCTGTGCCCGCCCGGCTCGGCCTTCGTCTACACGACGCCCATCTACGGTGGCACCCAGCACCTCATCCATCAGGTGCTCGAACCGCTCGGCATCAGGGCGATCGCTGCGCCGGCGGGTGACGCCCGGGCGATTGCACAGGCGATCGAAACGACGCCCAACCTGCGACTCGTCCTCATCGAAACGCCCGCCAACCCCACCCTCATCATGACGGACATCGCGGATGCGGTTCTTGCCACCCGTCGCAAGGGTGCCGAGCGCCCGCTCGTGGCGGTCGACAACACCTTCATGGGGCCCGTGTTCCAGCATCCGCTGGAGCTGGGAGCGGACATCACCGTCTATTCGGCGACGAAGTTCCTGGGCGGCCACAGCGACATCCTCGCCGGCGTGATCCTCGCGAGTGATCGGGCGATCATCGACAGCCTGCGTGGCATGCGGGCCGTGCTCGGCAACATTCTGCAGCCCGACGAGTGCTGGATCCTCGACTCTCGCCTGCCGTCGGTCGATCTGCGCATGAGCCGCCAGAGCAAAAACGCTGAAAAGATCGTCCAGGCGCTGGCAGACCATCCCAAGATCACCCAGCTGATCTTTCCGACGCGATTCCCCGATCCTGCGCAGCTGTCCATCTACAATCGTCAATGCAGTGGACCAGGTTCGGTCATCGCCATCGATCTCGGGTCCAAGGCCGCGGCCTTCGATTTCCTGCGCCGGCTGAAGATCACCAAGAACGCGGTGAGCCTCGGCGGCATCGAGTCGCTGGCCTGCCACCCTGCCACGACCACCCATTCCGAGCTCAGCGCCGAAGAGCTGTCGAAAACGGGGGTTACCCCGGGTCTGGTTCGGATCTCCGTCGGCGTGGAGGACGCGCGCGATCTGGCTTCCGAATACGTCTCCGCCCTGGATGCGCTGTAAATTCCCCGCGGTCCGATCGTGTAGGCATCATTCCTACATAGACTAATGGGGCTTATCCGGTGAATATGAGCCAGTAGATTCTGATGACCCCAATGAAAATGCGACTCTCCGCCGTTCTCCCGCTGTCGATGGCCGTCCTCCTGATGGCCTGTGCCGAAGAAGATTCCGACCGCGCTGGTTTCCTGGTTTCTGTTTTGAACTACGAATCGAACGCACCGGTGCCGGACCACCTGACGGTCACCTGGTATTCGGAATCTGGAATCCTTTTTAACAAGCAGCGTGTCCCGGAGACCGGCAAGCTGGAACCCGAAGGTGCTTCGCTTGCGACCATCGTCATCGACACCGACGTGGGCGTCATGGGTTCACGGCGCATTCTCGTGCGCAGCTACGACAGCAAGAACGAGCTGCTCGCCGAGGCCGCCCAGCGAGATGTGATCATTCCTAACGCGCCGCCGCGCAAGCAGCTCAACATCAAGCTGGTCAAGGGACCGCTCGACGATGCCGACATGGACGGCGTGCCGGACCTGGCTGACAACTGCCCGGCCGCGGCCAACGCAACGCAGACCCTGCCCTGCCCTGCAGCGCCGGACACGGGTGTCGATGCGATGATGCCAATGCCCAGACTCGACACGAACCCGATGCCGGTCGACATGCGCGTCGAGGAGCCAGCGGACGCGATGCCTGTCGTCGACTCGATGCCGGTGATGATGAACACCGATCTGCCAGCCGGAAACATCATCGTGAACGGCGGGTTCGAGAACGGTACGACGGGTTGGACCATGTTGGTCGGCGCAGGTGTGGCCAAGGGACCGGGTCGCTCTGGGCAAAACGCCATGTACATCACCGGCACGGACGGCCTTTGGCGCCAGCGCATTACCCAGTTCTTCGACGATGCAACCTACCGTCTGTCTGCCTACGGTAAGGGACAAACCAACGGATCAAAGTGCACGATTGGCTATCAGTTCCGCCGCGCAGACGGTACCAACGGACAGCAAAACGGTCTGCTGCCCGGACAAGACTGGGTTCGTGCGGAGCTTGTGTTCAACGTGCCCAAGGGTGCGACGAGCGTCACAATCTTGATGAACAACAACCTCGAGGCGGAGTGCGCCTACGACGACATCGAACTGACTGTGATGCGCTGAACTTACATCGCATGCGCGGATGTGCTTGCCGGCCATCCGCGATGCTAGGCTCGGTTGATAATGACCGACCGAATCCGACTGTCGCAGAACGGCCCCGAGGTTTCTCGCTTTGCCTACGGCACCTGGCGTCTCATGCGCGATACGGACGGGCACGACCCAGCGCGTGTGGCAAACAAGATCGCCGCGTGCCTCGACCTTGGGATCACCACATTTGATCTTGCCGAGGTGTACGGGAGCTATTTGTGTGAGGCGGTCTTCGGTGAGGGACTCGCCCGTCACAAGGGTCCACGTGACCGCATCGAGATCATCACCAAGTGCGGCATCTCCACCACGTCGCCGCAGCGGCCGAACACGCGCATTCCCCACTACGATCTGAGTGACCGCACCATCGTCACATCGGCCGAGCAATCGCTGCGCTATCTCAACACCGATTACCTCGATCTGTTGCTGATCCACCGACCGAGTCCAATGATGAATCCGGACGAGACGGCCGCCGCGCTGTCCGGCCTGCGCAAGTCAGGCAAGATTCGCCACGCGGGCGTGTCCAACTTCTCACAGGTCCAGTTTGACCTGCTGCAAAGCCGCCTCGACTTTCCGCTCGTCACCAATCAGATCGAGCTCAGCCTGATGCAATCCGCGCCGCTTTTTGACGGCGCAGTCGAGCACCTCATGAAGCATCGTGCGACCCCGATGGCATGGTCGCCCACAGCGGGAGGCAAGCTGTTCACCTCGGAAGATGAGCGAGCCGTCCGCATTCGTGCTGCGCTTGAGGCGCTCGCGCCGAAGTACGAGACCAGCGCCGAGGCACTGGCCTACGCCTGGTTGCTGGCCCATCCGAGCCGAATGCAGGTCGTGCTTGGCACCAACAAGCTGGAACGTGTGCGGGTTGCGCAGGGGGCCCTGAAGATCCAGCTCGATCTTCAGGACTGGTTCATCTTGCTGAAGGCATCGACCGGCAAGGACGTTCCGTAGAACGCGAGCCCTAGCGGCCCTTCACTTCATTGACCGGGGACAACATCTTCAAGAGCTCGGCCTCGGTCTTGCCTGCCAGGGTGACGGGCGGGTTGCGGATGTACTTGAGATCCTTGAAGCGTATGACCTGTTGCGGATCGAAGTGGATCTGCAGGGCCAGCTTGCCCATAAGGTCGCCCTTCGGATCATCCGCCGCGACCGAAATCGTGCCGTTGACCGCCGTCCAGATGTGGTGCCCGACCGCCAAGATCTCGTAGTGATTCCAGCCTTCCCAGTCGACCGCCTTCTCGCCAGCCTCGGTCTGGAAAAGGAGCTGACGACCCTCCTCGTGATACAGACGGCCCCAGAGACCCGTCCCGATGTCCGCCTCGTAGCCGCGGGCATGATTGCCGTCGTTGATGTGATGGCTGCGGAACTGGATACCGCTGTTGCGATTGCGCGAGGGGGTCTGCTTGACCCATACGGACAGATGAAAGTCGCGCGTAATCTCGGTGTCGTGCCAGAGGAAGGTGCTGTAGTGCATGTGCATCTTCGACTCGCCGACGATCATGCCGTCCTCGACGCGCCAGAAGCCTTCTTCACCCGACCAGCCGTCCAGATTCTTGCCGTTGAAGAGCCTGGCCTCCTCGGCCTGACCCGCGCAGGACAGCACCTTGCCAGCGCCGATCTCCTCGGTCGCGTGCTTCATCACCTGCACCTCCATGCGGGTGTGTTCCGGATCGAAGACGTCGATGGCCCAGAGGCGCTCGGCGTTGACCTTGGGCGTAAAGCGATCTTGGTCGACCACTCCGGTCTTGAACAACTTGCAGTAGGCGTCCGCAATGTCCTCCACCTCGAAGTTGATGTGGAAGGCCGAGCCGGCGGCCCACGGATTGGGAGTCGGACCCGAGGTGAAGATCAGCTCGATGATGTCGGTGCTACTGGGTGAAAGCCTGTACTTGATGAGGTTTGGACGTCCGTCCTTGTCCTTCATGCGAAAGACCTCCTCGAAGCCCATCGTCTCACCGTAATACTTTTGCGCCTCGACATGGAGGTCTTTGTGTACGACGAATCCGACGTGTTGCAGGTGCTGCGCAAAACCTGGCGCGGGCTTCGTCGGCTTCTTGCCGGGCTTCGACTCGACCACGTGGATGAGATGGCCGAAGGGATCGCGAAAGGACATGGCCTTGCCCTTGCCCTTTTCGAGGGTGACACCACGACCCTTCAGATCGGTTGTGAGCGTCTTCATGCTGGGGGTCGTGAGCGTGATGCTCTGAAAGCGCACCACGAAGCCCTTGACCCCGCCCGGAAGAAATTCGAGGAATTGCTCCTGGCCAACACCGAAGCGAACCGCGCCCTTTTCGCTCGCGGGAACCTCGCGAAAGCCTGCGCCCTTGCCATAAAAGGCGCGCATGTCCTTCACATCATACGCCCGGTAGGTCACGCCCGACATGCCAGAAAACGGCGGCGATGCGGCCTGCACCGAACCGACCGTCAACATGGCCGCAAGATAGGAAAAACCTGCCAGAATGTACTTGCTCGACATGCAGCGAATGTACACCAAGATCCCCGAGTGTCGCGAGTGCGGGGCTTGCTGCTGCAATCCAGCCGACAACAAGAGTGAGGGCTACTTTGACTGGGTCGAGGTCGGCAAGGATGAGCCGGTTCGCAAGGGTCGACGCACAGCGCACCTCGTGGTCGTGCGCGACGACGGCTCTGCGCATATGCGACTGGATCCGTCGGGACGTTGCGTGGCCCTGCGGGGCAAGCTGGGCCAAAACGTGAGCTGCTCGATCTACGAAGTAAGGCCGCGACCCTGCCACCGAGTGGAGGCCGGCAGTAAAGAATGCCTACGGCACCGCGAGTCGCTCGGCCTCTGAGCCAAGTATCGCCCGGCCGCGAGCCTCGAAGACCTCAAGCAATTGCCGCGCACCTTCGGGATGATCACGACGGGCTGACACCTTCACTCCGGCGTCTTGCAGGGGCCCATGCAGTCCCAACAGCGCGAGCAAGTTTTGCTCGGCCTCATCAAAGGCGGTCTGCTCAACCGGATCGAGCGAGCCACCCACCCGGGGATCCGAGCCACGCGCGCGGGCGACCTGCCTCCGCACGGCCATGCGCACCTTCATCTTGAGCGCCGCAAAGAGAAAGATCGCGGACCCGTTCATGTCAGAGAACACATAGTCGCGATCGGCCTCCCACTCCGCGTCGAATGGCGCCTGCAGCGCGGCCCAGGCCGGCGTCTTGGTGGCCCGTAATACGGTATCGAAGAACCCAACCTGGCCGACCCGGTGCTCCGGATCGACGAACTTCTCGAGATGACACAGATCGTGCAGCACGAAGGTGAGCCCATCCGGGTGGCGCGGATCGCCGTGCGTGAGCGCCTCGGCATCCTCGATCAGCGATACGCACCGTTGGCCAATCGACTGCAAGCGCAACACTTCCACGCTCGAGGGAATGTTCCCAAGCAAATGCACCGGTCGCTCACCACGTGACCAGCCCATCAAGGCGGAGACGACTGGCTCGGGCACACCCCGCAGACGCCGGCAGGCAATCAGCGAGAGTCCGTCCCCCGGAATCCCCGGATTCAGCAGATCGGCGCGGGCGCCCTGATCCCAGAGTCGACCATATCGACCACGCGTCCGCTCGACCAGAAAGGTCGCGGCTTGTTCTGCGTGTTGCGGCAATCCCGGAATCACGGGCGTTGTTATGGCGCGTTCGCGGCCTGCCCACAACCGCAAGCTGAAACTAAGGCTCGCCGAGGGCCTGCTTGACCTGCGAAACGAAGCGTCCCTTGGGGAACTCGTCGAGGTATTGCCAGAGGTCGGCGCGTGCCGCCGCATCTCGACCAAGCTGCCGCTTGCACATGGCGCGACCGTAAAGGGCCCGCTCTCGCAAGGGGGCCGAGAGCGTTCCACCAAGGAGCGCATCGAATCGTTCCGCGGCGCGGGCGCAGTCTCGCGCCGCCAGACGCTCGGCCTCGAGCACGTAAAGGTCGCGCCGCCGCTCAAGCGGCAGATCAGGGGCATTGCGTCCGAGGGCGATTGCCTCATCCACCCGACCGAGCGCGAGCAACGCATCCACCCGCGACATGGCGGCCTCGGCCGACAGCGAACCGAGCGGAAACCGCTGCGCATACTCGTCGAGCAAGTTGAGAGCGCCGCGCGCGTCGTTCTCCTTGTTCAGGCGAACCATCGCGCGCTGCAAGAGCGCGGCCTCTTCGACGAGGCCTCCGCCCGCAGGCCCACCACCCACGGTGGGTTCGACGGCCGGCTGATTCGTGTCAAGGCGTGGGGTGAGTGCGATGCGCGGGGCCGGAAGCGGACGTCGTCGCACCTTCGGTGCGGTTTGCGCCGCAGGCTCAGGCTGCGCGAGATTCGGGGCCAGCTCGGCCTTCGGCTCCGCCTCGATCACAGGCTCCTGTTGCAACGCGATCGGGACCCGGACGGCGCCGGCTCGTGCGGTGTTTTTCGACGCCACGGTCGTGGAAATCGGCTTCGGCTCTTCCTCGATTTCACCGAACCAGGTCACCATGAGCCGAATCATCTTGCGTGGACCAACCACACCCGCGAACACCCCGCCTGCGCAGAGCAACACGCCCGCCGTGACGGCCCAGCGGATCATGAATCCGGGGCGCTCTCGTCGCCGTGGCGTCGCGAGCGAACGCTCGATGCGCAAGAGCCGCGCCTCGCTGACGACCGGCGGACGACCCGCCTTGCGCAGGAGCTCGCCGATCTGACCATCCGTATCACGATCATCGGGCGCGGATTCTTTCCAGCGTTCCCAGCCCGTTTCACGTTTCATTTGCCACCCGCCTTGCCGCCTGCGCTCTTATCGAATTGCTTCTTGAACAGCGCACGGCCGCGGTGCAATCGAACCCAAACGTTTTCGAGGGTGGCACCGGTGAGCTCTGCGATCTCCGGACCCGACAGTTCCTCAATTTCGTACAGATACAAGGTCACTCGATATTTCTCGGGGAGCTTCTCCAGCAAGCGATACACGGTTCGGGAGGCTTCGCGCTTCTCAACCAGCTCAAGCGGTCCAGGTCCCTTGTGGCTGAACTCCTCGTCCTCGTGCATCGAACGGTTTCGCAGTCCCCACAAGGTCTGACGTCGACGCTTCGCAAGCACGATTCGACGCGTGATCTCAAACAACCAGGTCGTGAGCTTCGCGTTGGGCTTCCATGACGGCAGCTGGCGCTGCACCACCATGAAGACCTCGGAAACAATATCGTCCACATCCCAGGGTGGACCGAGGAGACCCGAGGCCCAGCGCGCGACATCCGACGCGTGCAATCGATACACCGTGGCAAGATCGAGGGGCAAGGATGGCTCGCCAGACGGTGCCGTTCCGCCGACCCGGGGGTCGCGGCCATCGTCGTCGGGGCCATCGTTGCGGTGCATGAGGAGTTTCACGTTCCGGGCTGCGTTGTGTGTCGCATCCCTGAATGTCTGATTGTGCTCTAAACCTTACGAAACATTCGTCCCATCAGTCTGACACGGGGCGACAGCGGGTACACAGACCCCCGCCCACCGAGAGCATGGCCCCGATTCGCGGTAAGTCCACGGATTCGCTCAGGGTTCCGCTGGCGTAGGCGGATTGCGCCGGCCAGACAAAGGCGCCCAGGTCGATCCAGGTCACAATCACGCCGGTACGGGACGAGGCTCGAACACCGAAATTTCCCGCCAGGGCCCAGGCGGTTCCTTCCTGGTTGCTGACGAAGTTCCGGCCCTCGACGTTGGTCCAGAGCGCGACCGGAACCAGGCGGACATCCAGGTTCCAGGTCTTCCGGTTGAGGCGCCAGGCAGGGCCAAAGGTTATTGGTATGCGGCGAAAGCGAACCGCACGATCGGTGTCGGCTTGCATGGTGAACGCCACGTCGCGCATGCCATCGACATGCAGTCCGATGTGCACACCAAGTCCTCCCGACGGCGAGAAGAGATGCAGTTGCGCCGTGCCGGCCAGATTCGCTTCCGTGCCCGCCGTGGAGGCCGCCAGGCCGAGTCCAAGATCGAGATCGTTCTCGAAGGTCGGAATGGGACGATTCTGTGCGACGAAAGGCTCCGGGACAACAACGGGCGGTGCCGCAACCGCGGACTTGAAAACCTCGGGGCGCAGTTTCTGGAGACGCGCCCCGACCATGACGGCCGCGATACGCGCGCGCCCCTGACAATCCGCGTCTGTCGGAATGAGGCGACGCATGAGTTCGGTGCCATCGGCCGAGAAAAGCTCGACACCGATCGCATCGCCAACGGCACGAAGGACGATGCGTTCCTCGACGCGTGCATCTGCTTGCAGCATTGACTCAAGCTCGCGACCGACCTCGGCTGCCGTCGGGCAGGACGTGTCCCCCTGCAAGACGAGCTTGGCCGAGAGGATGGCGGTCAGGCCGGAGAGCGCTGCGAGGGAGATCACGCAGCCTTTCGTGAGACGAATGCGCTACTTGGCATCTCGCGCCTCACCGCGCAGCTCGCTGCGAAATCGGGACGGGCTGACACCCATCACCTGTTTGAAGATTCGGTTGAACTGAGGGTAACTGCCAAAGCCAGCGGCAAACGCAGCCGAGACCATCGTCTGTTCGTCGCCGTCACCGAACTCGCCGAGGAAACGCCGTATCCGCATGCGGTTGCGAAAGTCGACCAGCTTCACGCCCATCTGCTCGTGAAAAAGGCGGCTCAGGTAACTGGGATGCTGACCGATCTCGTGGGCGATTTCTTCAAGCGACTTTTCGCTTTCGGCAAGCATGCGCGCGGCGTCCTCGACAGCCGGATGCAGGGCCGCAGTCGTCCCCATCGGTCGATTCTTCTCGGCATCCTGATACACCGTAAGCGCGCGGGTCGTCGCATGCAAGAGGCTGCTGTTGCACACGTCGACATCATTGGACATGGCGCCCTTCGCCATCTGCACGAGGCGTATCAACTCGGTGGCAGACGCCGACGGAATCGGCCGACAGTAAACCTCGGGCGGGTTGTCCTGACAGAGGATCTCGCACAACGCGGGGCTGCAGTTTCGGTGCAAGACGCCCGGCTTTATCACCCACACCCACATCTCGAAATCTGGCGAGGTGTTCAGCAAAATATGTTCCTGCTTGGGGAACAACCAGAGGAGCGAGTTCCGGCGGATATCGACGCGCCGATCAAACAATCGATACGAGGCGGTGCCCCTGACCACGACATTCGCCTCAAGCTCACGATGGCGATGGGTAAAGACCATCCGCGGGGTCACGTTCTCCCGGTAGTGGTAAACG
>Ga0169931_10011486_pt1 | contig 12459 bp, 9 predicted proteins | sample Kivu_15m_20L_FD_129675 | JGI IMG/M metagenome (GOLD analysis project Ga0169931, IMG submission 129675) | Freshwater microbial communities from Lake Kivu, Western Province, Rwanda to study Microbial Dark Matter (Phase II) - Kivu_15m_20L... | ecosystem: Environmental > Aquatic > Freshwater > Lake ...
CCTTCCATTGAGGTCCCGACAGGAACTCGGCAGGCCCCATGCCCTGCGAGAGTCCGGTGTTGCTCCAGGCGGGGCGCATGGCATCCGGGAACCGGCCGGTGTCCGTCATCGGCATGGTGACGGCGTTGCCGGCATAGCCGCAATAGCCGTCAGGACAGGTGAGCGATGGTCGATTGGTCGGGTCCCAGCCCCCGTTTCCACCGTTGACCAGGGCAGTGACCTCATCGCTGTGGTTTGGCCCATGCTCCGCAACGTAGGGCACAAGGCTGCCGGGGCGAAATGCGATGCCCTGCGGACTGCGGTGACCATACGTGAAGATGCGGCGATCGAACCCGGGGGGCGGGTTGTTCGCGGTTGCGGCGCTTCCATCTCGATCGACACGCAATACCTTTCCGCCGAGTCGCTGTGGGTCCTGCGGCAAGGGGCCGTCATGGTTGTCGCCGGTGGTGATGTAGAGGTGGCCGTCGCCCGGACTGAACCGAATGCGGCCGCCGCTGTGCGCCCCCGAACCGCCGTTGGCCGTTGCTGCCGTCTTCAGCGGAATCCCGGTGACGATGTCGATCCGATTGCCCACCGAGGTGTTGCTGGCACCGACGACGAGCCGCACGACACGGTTTGCTCTCATGCCGGGACCGGCGCTTGAAGGCATGTAAACGTAGATGAAGCGGTTCGAGGAGAACTGCGGATCGAGCGCCACCCCGTGCATACCGCTCTGTCCATCGCAGAAGAAGTCGCTGGCCGGAAGTGCTGATCCGGCACTTCCGAACAGCCGCGTCACCACACCGGTGCTGGATCGCACCGACAAGCCGCGGCACTTTTCGGTGAAGAACAGCGTGCCGTCGTCCAGGAACGCCATATCCCAGGGGCTTTGGAGTCCCGACACGAGGACCGTCTGAACGAGGTTGGGCGCAGTCGCAGCCACAGTCGCAGGCGCAGGCGGCGCAGCGGATGGCGACCCCGCTGATGACGATCCGCCACCGCAGGATGACAACAGCACACACCAGGCAACGACGAGAGGAAACGGGAGTCGGGATCGGGTGGTCATGCGAGATTGTCCGCTGTTCAAGCGCGTCGACCTGTGCTGATTTGTTGAAGTGGAGTTCCCGCCGCCCCGCTCACTCGTCGTCGGCGTGCCGCCAGGCGGCAACCAGTTGCGCCTGCACGCCGGCCGGCACCTCGGCGTGGTGCGACAGCGCCAGCGTGTAGCGGCCCTGGCCGTGCGTCATGGCGTTCAGGCGCGTCTGGTAGGCCGCCAGCTCGGCCAGCGGGGCCTGGCCGCGCACCACCATCCAGCCCGCCGCGGCGCCGCCGGTGCCGGTGACCATGCCGCGGCGGCTGGTGAGGTCGCCGGTGACGTCGCCCACGGCCTCGGCCGGCACGGTGATCTCCACCTCGACCACCGGCTCCAGCACCACCGGCCGCGCCTCTCGCAGCGCCGCCAGCGTGGCCTTGCGCGCGGCAGTGACGAAGGCGATCTCCTTGCTGTCGACGCTGTGGTGCTTGCCGTCGTGCACCGTCACCCGCACGTCGACCACCGGATAGCCGGCCACCGCGCCCAGCGCCAGGGCCTCGCGCACCCCCTTGTCCACCGCAGGCATGAACACGCCCGGGATGGTGCCGCCCTTGACGGCGTCGACGAACTCGAAGCCGGCGCCGCGCTCCAGCGGCTCAACGCGCAGGAAAACCTCGCCGAACTGCCCGGCGCCGCCGGTCTGCTTCTTGTGGCGGTGGTGGCCCTCGGCGCGGCCGCGGATGGTCTCGCGGTATGCGATGCGCGGCGGCCGGGTGTCGACCTCGAGCCGGGTGGCCTCGCGCAGGCGCTCCAGCAGCAGCCGCAGGTGGCGCTCGCCCAGGCCCACCACCACGGTGTCTTGGCCGCCGGCGTCGCGCTCCAGGCGCAGGCAGGGGTCCTCGTCGGCCAGCCGCGCCAGCGCCTGCGCCAGGCGGTCCTCGTCGCCATGGCGCCGCGGCGCGATGGCCAGCCCATGCACCGGCACCGGCAGCGCCAGCGGCTGCAGGTGCAGGTGGTCGTCCTCGGCGGCGTTGTGCAGCACGGCGTCGAAGTGCAGCTCGTCGACCTTGGCGATGGCGCACAGCTCGCCCGGCAGCGCTCGCGCCACCTCCACCTGCGCGGCGCCCTGCAGGCGGTACAGGTGGCCCACGCGAAAGGGCTTGCGGCCGTCGCCCAGGTACAGCTGCGAGTCGCGCGTGAGCGTGCCCTGGTGCACCCGCACCAGACCCAGGCGGCCGACGTAGGGGTTGTGCGTCACCTTCCAGACGTGCGCGATGACGTGGCGCGACGGGTCGGGCTCGGCGCGCAGCGGCAGCGCCGCCTCGCCCTCGCCCTTGAGAAAGTCAGGCGGGTTGGCCTCGGTCGGGTTGGGCAGCAGCTTCACGATCACGTCGAGCAGCTCGGCGACGCCGGCGCCGGTGCGTGCCGAGGTGAAGCACACCGGGATCAGGTGGCCCTCGCGCAGCGCCTGCTCCAGCGGCGCGTGCAGCTCGGCGGCGTCGACGTCGCCGTCGGCCAGGTAGCGCTCCACGAAGGCCGCGTCGACCTCCACCACCTGCTCCACCAGCGCGCGGTGGGCGTCGGCCACCGGGCCGAGGTCGCTGCTGCCCTCGCGGTTGTAGAAGGCGTCGACGACGGTGACCGCGTCGCCCGCGCCCGGCCCGGTGCCCACCGGCAGGTTCAGCGGCAGGCACTCGCGCCCGCAGGCCTGGCGGATCTGCGCCAGCAGCGCGGCCAGGTCCACGCCGGGCGTGTCGATGCGGTTGACGACGATGACGCGATCGCGCCCGCGCGCGGCGGCGTGCTCCAGCATGCGCAGCGCCATCGGCTCCAGGCCCGCGGCGGCGTTGACCAGCACGACGGCGGTCTCCACCGCCTCGAGCGCCGGAAGCGCATGGCCGATGAGGTCGGCGCTGCCCGGGGTGTCGACGAAATGGATACGCGTGTTGGCGTGCTCGGCGTGCAGCACGCTGGCGCTCATCGAGTGCTGCAGGCGCTTTTCCAGCGGCTCGTGGTCGGACACGGTGCTGCCGCGCTCGATGCTGCCGGGGCTGGCGATGGCGCCGGCGCGCGCCAGCAGCATCTCGGCGAGCAGCGTCTTGCCGGCGCCGGAGGGGCCCAGGAGGGCCAGGGTGCGGATGGCGTCAACGCTGAGCGGGGCATCGGCGCGGCCCGGCTGGGTGCCGGGCAGGGCTGGGCTTGGCATGGTGTGTCTCCTTGCCGGCCCGGGCCGACCGCCGGGCACGGGCGGTGTTGTTTGGGGGTGTCTTCGGTTCGGATGCGTAGCGTACGCCCGCTGCCCCGCCGCCACAAGAGAGAGCGCCGCGCCGGGTGACACCGATCGCGCATGAGCCCACCCGCCACCGACGTTTCAAGGCGCCTGTCGCCCTGTCGCTCGTGCTGCGTTTCGCCAACAAGCTTACGAATGAGATCGATGCAATCTTGGGTCAGGCCAGGCGCAACCCGCAGTCGTAGCTCGTGCTGCGGCGAGGAGTTGCAACGCCGCATGGCGCAAGAAGGCGCGATTTCACGTCAGCGATTTGGTGAAATGCAGCACTAGACCCAGGCCTGGATCACATAGTCGAACAGCGCCTGGGCATTGGTCATGTCCACGCGCTGCAGGCGGATCTTCCAGGCGCCGCCCTGGCGCACCAGGGTGTGGCGATAGCTGCCGCCGAAGTGGCGCACCACGTCGCGGCGCAGCTCCATCATCTGGAAGCGCGCGTACACCTCCAACTGGTCGGCCGAAGCCGATTCCACGATGACGTTGCCCACCAGGTGGTTGGTGCCCCAGGCCGCCGCCTGCGACCAGGCGTTGGGATGGTTGAGGCGGCCCATGCGGACCTCCATCAGCAGCTTGTCCTCGGCGAAGATCGAGGGCTCGGCCATCCAGTCGGTCTGGTCGGGGGTGGACGGCATCCAGTACACGCCGTCGTCGGCGAACAGGTCGATCCAGTCGCCCCAGGCCTTGGCGTCCAGCATGGCAGCCTGGCGGAACAGGAGGGTCTCGACCTCGCGCTGCAGCGAGGCATCCATGCGCGCGGCGGCCTGGGGCACGTAGCCCGTGGCCGGCATGCGGCCGCGGCCCATGTGGTCGGGCGCGATCGACTCCGCGCCGGTCATCGACTGGATGGCCTCGATCACGACCCCGGTGCCCAGGATCTGGTTGACGGTGGCAGTGCTCATGGGATCAGGCTCCGGTGGTGGCGGTGGCAGCGAGCGCGTTCGTCGAGCCTGCAGCGTCCGACGCGGCCTGCGGGGCGGCGGCTGCCTGCATGGGCGGGATACCGGGACGGGCCTGGGCCAGCGCCGGCGCCATGTACTCGCGCCAGGCGCGGAACTGGTTGCGCATCACCACCTCGGAGGTGCCCTTGGTCGAGTACAGCACGCCGTCCCTCTCGGTGTCGGTGCCGTAGTGACGGTGGAAGCTCACCCACTCGCCGCCCTTGGATTCCAGCCCCTTCTGGCCCTTGGTCCAGTTCTCCAGGTCGTCGGCGTTGATCATGGTGGCCGGTGAGTTCACGAGATTGAAGTACCACAGCGAGCGGCGGTAGATGGCCTCGGGCGCGCCCTTGAGGCGGAAGTGCCAGATCTCCGACAGCGTCTGGTCCGGGGCGATAGGGCGCAGGCAGCGCAGCTGCTGCAGCGGCGACTGCACCGAGAGATACGGGTAGACCAGCACGTGGTGGATGCTGCGCGAGAGGTATTCCTCGGCCTTCTGTTCGCCATAGGCCTTCTTCAGCAGCGCTTCGTACTCGACGGTGTCCGGGTCGGTCGGACGCAGACCCATGTAGGCCTTGAGGATGCCGTGGCCATGGGGGAAGTTGACAGTCTGCACCTGGTCCCACTGATCGAAGCTTGAGGCGAAGGTGGACAGGTAGTGGAAGAACAGGGGGGCCGAGCCCTTTTCGCTCTTCACCCGCTGCTCCACGCGCCGCGCCGGCACCCCGGTGGACTGGTGGGTCACCGAAGGGTGCAGGGCGTCGAGCTGGTTCTCCATGAAGAACTTCCAGTTTGAGCGCTGCATGACGCGGTGGCACACGCGCACGGCCTCCACCTCGCCCGCGGGCGAGCGGTCGCACATGTCGTCGAAGGCCACCTTGGCCTCGCCCAGGAATTCGCTCAGGCTCGGCCCGGTGGGTGACAGGCTTGCGAAGACGAAGCCGCGGTAGTTGTCCACGCGTGCGGCGCGCTTCATGCTGCAGTCGGGGTTGTCGGCGCTCAGCTTCGTGCCGTCGTAGGCGTTCATCAGCGGGATCGCGCGGATCTGGCCGTTCAGGTGGAAGCTCCATGCGTGGTAGGAGCAGACGAAGCCGTGGCCGGTGTTACCGCTCTGGTTTCCGCACAGCTGCACCCCGCGATGCGGGCAGCGGTTGTAAAGGACGTGGACGGCGCCTTCCTTGTCGCGCACCATCACCATCGGCTGGCGGCCGATTTGCAGCGTGTGGTAATCCCCCGCCTTGGGCACCTGCGACTCATGACCGCAGTAGACCCAGATCGTCTCGAAGATGTGCTCCATCTCCAGGTCGAACAGGTCCTGGTCGGTGTAGACGCTGCGGTGCACCCGGTCGGGCTGCACCAGGTGGTCGAGGGCGAGAGAGGGCATCGACGGTCTCCGTGGGCGCAGGGGCCCTTGACGAACGGGTGGCGGGCGGGCAGGGTGTGCAGGCAGGTGCGGCGTGACCCGAGGCGACGCGGCGACGTTTCACCTCGTCCGTCTGGCGCCCTGAGGCCCCACATCCCCTCATGGCTGACCTTAGCAAAGCCCCCGGGGTTGACCAACAACCCGACATGCCAATTCCATTACCATAGGTTATGGATTTCCGCAAAGTCCAGCTCTTCCTAGCTGCGGTGCGCCACGGCAATCTGACCGAGGCCGCCGCCGAACTCGGGCTGTCTCAGCCGGCCCTGTCCAAAAGCATCAAGGCACTGGAGAAGTCCCTCGGTGTGCCGCTGCTCGAGCGCGGCCGGTTCGGCGTCACGCCCACGGCGTTCGGCCAGGCGCTGCTGCAGCACGGGCAGGTGGTGGAGGCCGAGATGCGCCACGCGGTGGGCGAGATCGAGGCGCTGAAAGGTGCGCGGCGCGGTCACGTTCGGGTGGGTTGCGGGCCGACCGAGGCCAACCGTCTCCTCCCCCTGGCCCTGCTGCGGCTGGCCCGGCGCGAGCCGGAGTTGCGCGTGACGGTGCTGTACGGACTGAACGAGTCGCTGATGCCCTGGGTGCGCCAGGGCGAAGTCGACTTCGCGCTCTCTTCGGTGCCGCCGCGCACTCTCGATCCGGACCTCGTGCACGAGCCCTTGTTCACCGAGTCGGGGGTCGTCGTCGCCCGCACAGGTCACCCGTTGGCGCGCGAGAGGGGTGTCGCGGCACCGCGTCTGACGGCTTTCCCGTGGATCCTCCCGCGTCCGCGCGAGCTGGAGCGCCTCGCTTTCGACGATTTCTTCCGCCGCCACGGGCTGGAGCCGCCGACCGCGGCCATCGAGACCACCTCGACCGTGCTGATGAAGTCCTTCGTGCTGCAAAGCGATGCGCTGACCTTCATACCGCGCGAGCTGATCTGTTGGGAGGTCCAGGCCGGTCAGCTGACGGCGCTGGACGTCGTAGGCACAGATTGGACACGCATCGTCGGCCTGACCCGCCGCCGCGTCGGCACCGTCGGCCCTGCCGGGCGCAGACTGGCACAGGCCGTGAAGGAGGTGGCGGGGGAGGCGTTCGGGGCTGGGTGACGGGCGGTGGCCCTTCAGCACAGGGTGAATCGCCGGTGGTCCTGCGTGCGACCCGTTCAGGGCCTACAGGGTCTCCGGAGACCCCGGGGTTCGCTCAGGTCACACGCCCAGATACCGGTGCCAGAGCTCGCGGTCGGCGGCGAGCTCGGCCGAGGTGCCGGTCCAGGCGACCCGGCCGCGCTCGAGGATGAGGTGGCGGTCGGCGATCTCGACCAGGCGGTTCACGTACTTGTCGACGACGATCAGCGTCTGGCCCTCGGCGCGCAGCTGGCGCAGGCAGCGCCAGATCTCCTCGCGGATCAAGGGGGCGAGGCCCTCGGTGGCCTCGTCCAGGATCATGAGCCGCGGGTTGGTCACGAGGGCGCGTCCGATGGCGAGCATCTGCTGCTCGCCCCCTGAAAGCTGGTTGCCGAGGTTGCCCCGTCGCTCGGCCAGCCGCGGGAATAGGGCGTAGACGCGCGCGGCGTCCCACTGCGCGGCGCCGCCCGCGGCATTGCGCCGGGCCTGGAAGGCCGTGAGGTGCTCGTCCACGCTGAGGTTGGGAAAGACCTGCCGTCCCTCCGGAACCAGGCCCATGCCCAGGCGCCCGATGCGGTCCGGGCTCCAGCCCGAGACCGCCTGGCCGACGAAGCGGATCTCGCCTGCCTGTGCCGCCTTCAGGCCGATGAGCGTACGGATCAGCGTCGTCTTGCCCATGCCATTGCGCCCGAGCAGGCCGATGACCTCGCCGGCGCCGACGGTGAGGTCGACACCGAACAGCACCTGGCTCGCGCCGTAGGCGGCCTCGACGCCGCGGGCCTGCAGCAGCGGCTCAGCCACCTTGCGTCTCCGGCTCGTTGCCGAGTTCGTCGCCCAGGTAGGCGCTGATCACCCGCGGGTCGCGGCGGATGGCCTCGGGCGGCCCCGAGGCGATCACCGCCCCGTTGACGAGCACGGTGATCCGGTCGGCCAGCTGGAAGACCGTGTCCATGTCGTGCTCGACGAGCAGGATCGCGCCCTCGCGGCGCAGGTTGTCGATCAGCGCGACCAGGCGGTGCGCTTCCTCGGGGCCGACGCCGGCCATGGGCTCGTCCAGCAGCAGCAGCCGCGGCCGGGTCGCCAGGGCCAGCCCGATCTCCAGCACCCGCTGTTCGCCGTGCGACAGGGCGCTGGCCAGCGCATCCGCCTGGCTGGCCAGGCCGAGCCGCGCCAGCAGGGCATCGGCCTCGTCGCGCAGGGCGGTCTCGGTGGCCACCGGCCGCCAGAAGCGCAGACTGCTCCCGGACCGGGCCTGCACCGCCAGCGCGAGGTTGTCGCGCACGCGGAAGGACTTGAACAGACGCGTGATCTGGAAGGATCGCGCCAGCCCGAGCGCGACCCGCTCATGTGTCGGGCGCAGGGTGATGTCGACCCCGTCGTAGCGGATGCGCCCCGCATCGCTGCGCAGATGGCCCGACAACTGGGCGACCAGGCTGGTCTTGCCCGCGCCATTCGGCCCGATCAGGGCGTGGATCTCGCCCGCGTCGACATCCAGGCTCACGTGGTCCGTTGCCACCAGGGCGCCGAAACGCTTGACCAGGCCCTCGACCTGCAGCAGCGGCGCGGTCACCGCCCGCCTCCACGCTTGGGCGGTGACCTGCGGCGGCCGGGCCAGCGCAGCCCACCCAGACCCTTGGGAGCAAAGAGCACCACGGCCAGCAGCACCCAGCCGACGTAGAAGGCCCAGTGCACCGTGTACTCGGCGATCACGTCCTCGAGTGTCAGCAGCACGATCGCGCCCCACAGGCCGCCGGCCAGCGTGCCCACACCGCCGAGGATGACCATCACCATCAGCAGGCCGGATTGCGTCCAGTGCAAGAGATTGGGGCTGACGTAGTTCTGCTGGTTGACCATCAGGGCGCCGGCCAGCCCGCCCAGCGCCCCAGCCATGGTGAACAGGATCAGCTGGTAACGGAACACCGGGTAGCCGATGGCGGCAGCCCGCACCTCGTCATCGCGGATGGCCAGGATCACGCGGCCGAAGCGGGCGTGCATCATGCGGTGGATCAGCCACAGGCTCAGGGCCAGCAGTCCGAGCACGAAGAAGTAGAAGCTGAGGTCGTCCTTCAGGTCCAGACCGAGGCCGAAGTCCGAGCGCCGCGGGATGTTCAGCCCCTCGTCCCCACCGTAGGCCTTCACCGAGTTGACGAGGTAGTAGACCATCTGTGCGAAGGCCAGCGTGATCATGATGAAGTAGACGCCGCGCGTGCGCAGCGAGATCGCCCCGATCGCAGCCGCGAACAGCGCGGAGATGCCCATGGCGAGGGCGAAGCCGAGCCAGCCGTTGGGCATGCCTTCCTTGATCAGGATGCCCACCGTGTAGGCGCCGATGCCGACGAAGGCGGCGTGACCGAAGGACACCAGCCCGCCGAACCCCAGCACCAGGTTCAGACTCACTGCCGCCAGGCCGTAGATCAGCAGCCGGCTGGCGAAGCTGATGTAGAAATCCTCGTCCATCGCCTGCATGACGAACGGGAAGGCGATGGCCAAGGCGGCCAGCAGCCACCACCCCCAGGTCCGTGCGATGCCGGTCGGGCTGGCGGGAGCTTCGCGAACAGTCATGCGCCCTGTGCCTTCACGACCGGGCCGCGAACAGCCCCTGCGGACGCAGGAACAGCACCGCCGCCATGAGCAGGTAGATGAGGATGGAGGCCACCGCGGGGGCTGCGGCCGCCGCCCACTGCGGCGGCAGGAACTCCCGAAACAGGAAGGGCAGCAGCGAGCGGCCCATGGTGTCGACGAAGCCCACGAGCAGCGAGCCCACGAAAGCGCCCCAGATGGACCCGATGCCGCCGATCACGATGACCACGAAGGCGAGGATCAGGATGGTCTCGCCCATGCCGACCTGCACCGCCAGCAGCGGCCCGAGCATGGCCCCGGCCACGGCGCACAGCGCGGCACCGAGGCCGAACACGGCGGTGTACAGGCGCCGGATGTTGACACCCATGGCCAGCGCCATCTCGCGGTTTGAGGCCCCGGCGCGCACCAGTGCGCCCATCCGGGTGCGTGTCACCAGCAGGTACAGCACGACGGCCAGCACCAGGCCGACGGCGATGATCAGCAGGCGGTAGCTCGGGTAGTACAGGCCCGGCAACAGTTCCACCGGGCCGGCCAGGGCGGCGGGAGCCCGCAGCGGCAGGTCTGAGCCCCAGATCATGCGCACCGATTCATTCAGGATCAGGATGAGTGCGAAGGTGGCCAGCACCTGCGAGAGATGGTCGCGGGCATAGAGCGTGCGCAGCAGGGTCGATTCCAGGACCATCCCGACCGCTGCGGTGAGCACGATGGCCAACAGCACACCGCCGACGAAGGTGCCGGTCAAGGCCGTCAACCACGCCGCGAAGAACGCCCCCACCATGTAGAGCGCCCCGTGGGCGAGGTTGATCATGTCCATGATGCCGAACACCAGCGTCAGCCCGGAGGCGAGCAGGAACAGCATCAGGCCGAACTGCAGGCCGTTCAAGGCCTGCTCCAGCAGCAGGATCCCGGTCATGGGTGCAGGCGGTCAGGGGCGCGGATTCCCCGGGTCGGAGCCCGGGCGCCCGCGTCGAAACCGTCTCAGCGCATCGGGCAGTCTTGCACGTAGGCGTCGCCGTGGGCGGTGAAGACCGGCCTGCCCACGATGCGGTTGACCAGACGGCCCTGCGCGTCCTTCTGGATCTCGCGCAGGTAGTAGTTCTGGACCGGGTACTGGTTGGTGTTGAACTTGAACTCGCCCCGCACCGAATCGAACCTGGCGGCCTTGAGCGCGCGACGCACCGCGTCCTTGTCCTCGATCTTGCCGCCCACGGCGCGCACTGCGGAGTCGATCAGCATCGCCGTGTCATACCCCTGCGAGGCGTAGACGGTGGGCAGGCGCTTGTACTCCTTCTCGAACTCGGCGACGAAGCGCTTGTTGGCCGCGTTGTCCAGGTCCATCCCCCAGTGGGCGGCGTCGAACAGGCCGAGCATCGAGTCGCCCACGGCGCGGATGACGTCCTGGTCGGTGCCGAAGCCCGGCTGGATCAGCTTGATCGACTTGTTCAGACCGGCGGCGACGAACTGCTTGATGAAGTTGATGCCCATGCCACCTGGCAGGAAGGTGTAGACGACCTCCGGCCGGGCCGCACGGATCTGCGCCAGCTCGGCCGCGTAATCAAGCTCGCCGAGCTTGGTGTAGACCTCGGCCACCACCTGGCCCTTGTAGAAGCGCTTGAAGCCGGCCAACGAATCCTTGCCGGCCTGGTAGTTGGGCGCCATCAGGAAGGCGGACTTGACGCCCTGGTTGGTGGCGTACTGTCCGGCCGCCTCGTGGTAGGCATCGTTGGGCCAGGACACGGCGAAGAAGTAGGGGTTGCAGTCCTTGCCAGCCACGGGCGACGGCGCGGCGTTCGGGCTCAGGTAGAAGGTGTTGTTGCCCACGGCCTCCGGCAGGCCGGCGAGCATGATGTTGGAGAAGACGACACCGGTCATGAAGTCCACCTTGTCGCGCTTGACCAGGCGCTCGAAGGCCTGCTTGCCCACGTCCGGCTTGAACTGGTCATCGACGATGGTGACCTCGGCCGGCAGGCCGCCGAGCCGGCCGCCGTTGAGCTTGACGGCGAGCATGAAGGCGTCCCGGATGTCCACACCGAGCGCGGCCGACGGGCCCGACAAGGTGCTGACGAAGCCGATCTTGACCTTGTCGGCTGCAAGAGCCGGCGAGGCGGCCGTCAGGGCCGCCAGGGTGCCGGCGATCAGGCCGGCCATCAGACGATTGCGCATGGTGAATGTCCTCTTGCGGGGAAACACAATGCAATTTAATCTAGCACAGCCCTCCGCTGAGGGCTACGGTCCAAACCCTAGTGCCGCATTTCACCAAATCGCTCACGTGTCATCGCGCCTTCTTGCGCCATGCGTCGTTGCAACTCCTCGCCATGGCACGACCAAGTGGGGTGATCTGATGAAGCAGACGGGGGCGTGTACTGCGAGGCGGGCGTTGAAGGGAGAGGGACGCGGCGTTCATCGAGGTCAGGGGCTGGAACTTGTCGAGAGCGGGCAGGCTCACAGACTCTGATTCAAGCCGGCGGCCCCAAGAACGGCCTGAAATGGCGGCCGTAAATTCAAGAGAGGTCTTTGCCGGTTCGGATCAGGCCGCTGCAGAAACTATGATTCGCTCCCTACGCTGAAACGCGAGTGCTGCGTTTCGCCAATGAGCGTGCGATTGAAATCGATGAATTCTTGGATCAGGCCAGGCGCGACCCGCAGCCATAGCTCGTGCTACGGCGAGGAGTTGCAACGACGCATGGCGCAAGAAGGCGCGAGTTCACGTCAGCGATTTGGTGAAATGCAGCACCAGACCATCCCTTGACGGAGATCACGATGCAAGAACGAGTGCGGAACCAGAAGCCAGACCCCGTCTCTGCGACGGGTGTTGAGTCCGAAGCAAGCGACACCCTGTTGCTCAGCAAGCGTGCACTGCTGTCGGCTGGGGGCGCGCTGGTGGCCGCAGCGGCCTTGCCGGTGTCCCGTCAGGTCCACGCCCAGACGCCCCGCACCGCGCTGGTGATCGCCGCCCAGATCGACGATCTGGTCGCACTCGACCCCCACCATTCGTTCGAGGTCACCGGCAGCGACGCCTTGAAGAACATCTACGACCAGCTGTTCGCCATCGACGAGACCAAGTCGACAGCCCAGCTCATGCCGGGGCTGGCGGAGTCCTACGCCCTGTCGGACGAGGGGCG
>Ga0169931_10011487_pt1 | contig 12458 bp, 8 predicted proteins | sample Kivu_15m_20L_FD_129675 | JGI IMG/M metagenome (GOLD analysis project Ga0169931, IMG submission 129675) | Freshwater microbial communities from Lake Kivu, Western Province, Rwanda to study Microbial Dark Matter (Phase II) - Kivu_15m_20L... | ecosystem: Environmental > Aquatic > Freshwater > Lake ...
CAAAGGTTTTGCAAAATAAAAGCGGTAAGCAATAAATGAAGAAGTGAACATATGCAGAATAGCTGTATAAAAAGCCCGGGCTTCAATAATATAAAGTGAACTATTAAAGTAAAGTACATTTTCTATGGTGGCAAATCCCAAAGCTCCAACGGAAGCATATTTAATGTAATCGTACGATTCATCCATCACTTCAGGAAATTTAAGTAATATGAGGAATGGAATAATCTTTACAAATTCTTCGTAAAGGCCAACTGCCAGAAAGTGATACACAAAGCGGTTCATAAACCCGCCATCATCCGATAAATTTGATTGCAGTGGCAAGAAAATCTGCAATGGTATCAATAAAAATGTAGAAACAACTCCTAACAAGAAAACCAGGTAAGTGTACCTTCGGTTTTCCATTTCGAAAATATCCATCCTTCGTAAGAAGTTTAAATAAACAAAGGCAATGAGCAGGGCTGCTATGGCACCGGGAATAAGTCTTGAATCCATTCAATTAATGTATGAAAAAGAGAAATCTATTCATTGTTACTACTGCTCAAATTCCAGCTTTTTCCGGCATTCATTATTCAATGATGTCCGCAAAGGAATTAGTTTTTCTTTTTGAATAAATCGCCAAAGTTCTCCGACTCCTTTCGGTAAAACAGTCCAATTCCTTGCGTATATGCTACGTCATTTGTAACCAGAAGATATTGGTTGGAGCGGTTAAAAACGCGAATTCGAACATCGCCATCGTCACTCAGCTTCACTTCTATATTAAATTCACCAACCATGTTGGATGTATTGCTTGTATTTGCTGTGTTTCCGCCAGTACCCACATTGCCATCGATAGTCACTCGATCATTAAAAATCTGAGTAGATAAATTTACAGTTACCTGATCGCGGGTAGCTGCGTTGCCCTGCGAATAATTCACACCAATATTGACATCGTCGCTTAATTGCGACAACATATTACTTAGCTGGCTTGAAAGCAATTCGCCCGCGTTGGAACCAACTCCGCCAACATTGCCGGCGCCACCCTGATTTGGCCAGAAATTTCTAAACATAACCAAGGCGAAAATTTGTTTGTTTAATTCGTCTTCACTGGTAATTTGTGATTCAAGCAAGGTTTTGGCATCCTGATCAGCATTGGGCAAATCGAGTTCAAAACTGATGGTGGGTTGCATCAGCTTATCGGTTAAATTCATTATAGCATGCACATCTATGGTGCGCTTCACAGCCTCGCTGGAATCAATATTTTTTACCAAATCATACAAAGATGTTCTGACTTTATACACGGCTGAAAGATTAATGTCTGCATCGTATGGATCGCCTTTAAAACTGATGACTCCCCCCTTTTGAACCACAAACTTTTTGTTGATTACATTTTGTAAGGTGAACAGATAATCTCCGGCATCTATGTTGTAATCTCCGTAAATATTAAATTCACCCGCCTCAGTAACTTCGAGCCTCAGGTTTCCTTTACCATTGCCTCGAATCATATCACCAACTTTTGGGTCAAACAATAACAAGGCTTCTGCTTCAGGGGTAACTTCCAGGTTAAAGTTCAATTCATAACCCTTACTTTCGCTCACTTTGCTAGGAATCGCAGTTGAAAATCCCTCCCCCTGAGAGGATACAAACGTGATAAAATCCTGTTGACTTACGTCGCTGGTTCCGGTTAATGGCAAATAAAAAATGGTACCTTTTTCTGTTTTTGCAGAAATATTCATTACCAAATTATCAATAGGACCGGAAGCTCTAAAATTTCCTGTTGCGTAGGCTTTCCCGTAAAACAAATCACTCTGCGACTCATTGGTATTTAAAGCCATCAGCTTATTGGCCTCAATGGCAACATCAATGTAAAAATCCTCAAAATTTTTGTGGTTCACCTTCAGATCAAGCACTCCTTTATGCGCATTTTCATCGGTGAGTTGAACGCCTTTTGCTTCGATACTGTTCTTCGTAACCTTGAATTCATGGGCAAGAAAATAACGGGTATTTAAAATATCTACCGTTACTGCTGCTCTTTTTAAGGTTATGCTTCCTTCGGCAATTGGATTGAATAATGATCCTGTCAATAAAATATCCCCGTCGAGCAAACCACTTACTTCTGAAAACAAATCAGAAACATAAGGTTGCAATAAATTCATCTGAATATTATTCATGACCACAGAAATACGCATGTTGTTCTCCTTCTTCGAAGGGATGTAATACCCACTCAAATCGAGTTTGGGAACCCCGGCAGCAAGCAATTCTGCGTCAAGCAAAATTCTTGAATTCTCCCGATCCCATTTACTCACAATATTACCATCTCCAATTAAATCGTCATTCAGGTAAATGGACTTCACCACAAGGTCACTCTTGAAAAATGGTTTTTTCAAGACATCCGAAATAGAAATAATTCCTTTCGTGGATCCTTTCAATTTGAAGCCTTGTTGCTCAATAAAGGGGTTCAGGTTGCTGAGTTGAAAATTATCCAGAATGATATCCAGTTCATCGCGGGCATTTTCAGAAATTTCACCATCCAGACGAATAAATTCATCGTTATGAGTAAATGCCAGATTATCAAATGATACCAAGCCGGTATCAATGGTGATCAGGTTTTCTTCATTGACCTTCCACAAAGTGTCCTGAATCAACAAAAGCGAAGGCAAAATATTGATATCAATGCGGGATCCTTTAAAATCTGCTTTGGCATTCAATCGGGCATCTGCAGAATCAAGTCCGGCTTTTGATGCCCAGTTTACCGAAAACCGAACAAGATCAGTTACAGTATTGCTGGTAAATGACACGTGTTCAATATGAACAGAGTCGTCCAAATCGAGTCTGGAGGCGGCGGCCGAAAGCAAAAGCTCCTTGCCTGATGTATTTGCCTTGCTGATAAAATTTCTAAAATCAATTCCAGATATATTCAGATTAGGAATGTTTGCCTGCATTCGAATGAGATTGGTTCCCGATTCAAAACGGCCATTGATTCTCGAATTTCCATCCAATTGAATATCAGGAAAAAAGACTGCCGAAACCAGCTTCATATCCTTCATTACAACGTCATAATCAAAGGTTTGGCTACTTAAATATTTTCCCTCCGATGTGTTTATTCTGGTAAAGCTTGGTAAAAAGGAATTCAAAACTTGTGAAATGGCTTCCGGTAACTTTTCAATTTGATAAGCTCCTTTAATACTTATGTCGGCAATGTCCGAAAGCATAGTCAATTGCTTGCCTCCGGCACTTCCTTCTGCTTCCAGCAGGATGTCTTCTATTATATACTTGGTAGTACCGTAGCGAATATTGGAATTGGTAAATTCAATCAAACCAACCAGTTCATCAATGGAATTACCCGTAAATTCAGAATTTAGCTCTGTAGAAAAAATAAACGTCGAATCTCTATCAATCAAACCGAGCGCTGTTAAATTAACGTGATCAAGATTTGCAAAAAAATCAGCCTCGGCCTGTTCGGCCGACAAATCCAACAGTCCGTTAAAACTCATACGTAAATTCTGGTCATTTATTTGCAAACGACCATCAAAGGTTTTGCTGCTCAGATTACCATTAAAGGCTACTCCGTTGAACGTATAATTATCAAGTCTGAATTCGCTGCTGGTTCCATTGATTAGCATCTGAAAAGACTCCTCACTAAAACCAAATCCATTAATGCTTGCCTGCATCGAAACTACTCCGGGCTGCGGGTCAGATTTAATGAGTTTTGATAAATCCATGTTGGGCGTGCTGAACTCGCCCAGGTAGGCATAATCTCCTTTTGTTGCGTCATACCTCATAGTAATATGACAATCCACATCTCCTGCATCGGTTAAAACCACTCCGTCAATCCTTAAATCATCGGTTTTACCTGAAAGTTTTCCTGTGTAATGAATTTCGCCCAACACGTCAACTTCGGCGGGGATTTGCAGTTTTTCTTTATCAATAAATGGATACAAGGGGAGCTTTCGCAAGTCGCCGGGAGTTGATTGCAAATCCTTGGCTACCACCTGAAATGCCATGGCATCGGTATCGGGCAAGCCCTGAATTCCGAAATTTCCTTTAAAATGAGTGTTCTCGAAAATTTCCAATTCTACATTTCGTCCAATTAAATGATCCACCCGGCCTTTAAAATCGCCCTTGATTTTTACAATTTCATTCAATCCCTCAAGCTCGGGGGCAAAAAAGGCCAATTCGTCTAAATCAATTTCTGATTTCCGAATGGTGCCTCTCATTTGGACTTCTTCAATAAAATTGCTCAGTTCGCCATAGGAATCATAATCAAAATGAAATTTACCTTCCATCTTACTACGTGATGTTTCAAGTTTCATTTTTGCAAAATCCATCGTGGTGTAAGCCACAATAAATTCTGTACTCATATTTTTAATTTCAAATCCATTGTGTTCGGTCAGACTCATACGGGTTATATCGCCCGAAAGCGAATCCTGAATAATCAGGAAGCGTTCCATGTGAGCACTGATATTTTCCAGCTTAATAAAATCTTCATCCAAAACGGTTGTTTCGCCGGCTTCGCCGTCGCGATACTCATAAGTAAAATCAAAATTTTCAATGTCCACATTCCAGAAAAACAACTCTGGTGGCACTGAATGGCTGGTATCTCCCGGCGCACGCGGCGGGTCAATGACATCAAGTATAAACTGAATATTAAGATCCTCCTCTCCGGCAAATTGCCGAACGTTAAATTGCCCGTTGGTAATAGCTACCCGCTCAAAATCAAAATGTTTGAAACCAAGGTAAACATCATCAAAATTGGCTTCCAGATTGCCAATAAATAACAAGGTGTCACCGTGCAGATCTTCTACATAAAAATCGCTAATGCTTGCTCTGTCAAAAAACCGAATTTTCACTTTACCAATGCTCACCGGAGCGCCAATGGCTTCAGATAAACGTTTAGCCGCTTCCTGAGCGAGCCAGGTTTGAAATCTGGCATTTTGGAAAACAATCAAACACCCCGTGAGCAAAAGCATCATGGTGAGCAGAAAAATTCCTGTTATTTTGCGCAGTAGTTTAATGGCTCAAAAAGTTAAATGAATAATCAACCTGTTTATATTCTTGCTATTGAATCGTCTTGCGACGATACTGCAGCCTCTGTAATTTCCAACAAAAACATCCTTTCTACCGTTGTAAACTCTCAGGAGGTTCATCAAAAATGGGGCGGAATCGTCCCGGAACTAGCCTCCAGAGCACATCAGCAGAATATAGTTCCCGTTGTAGAGGAAGCAATTCGCCGTTCAAAAATACATAAACGCGAACTTCATGCCATCGCATATACGCGAGGACCAGGATTATTAGGTAGTCTTTTGGTTGGAAGCTCCTTTGCCAAAGGATTTTCCATGGCATTAAATATTCCGCTAATCGAGGTGAATCACATGCAAGGGCATATTCTTGCACATTTCATAGATCGGGGCGAAGATGTTCCTGAATTCCCTTTTCTGTGCCTGACAGTTTCGGGAGGTCACACTCAAATTGTTAAAGTAAATGCTCCTTTGGACATGGTTATTCTTGGAGAAACACAAGACGATGCGGCCGGTGAAGCCTTTGATAAGGCGGCGCGCCTGCTCGGATTTCCTTATCCCGGTGGTGCACAAATCGATAAGCTTTCGGCGCAAGGCAATCCAAATCGTTTTTCTTTTCCGGAGCCCAAGGCTCCGGGATACAATTTCAGTTTCAGCGGATTAAAGACATCCTTTCAATACCTGCTTCGCGATGAGCTAAAAAATGATGAACTTTTCATTGAAAAAAACAAGGCCGATCTTTGCGCCTCGTTTCAGAAAACCATTGTTGAAATGCTCATGAATAAGTTACTTGCGGCGGCAAAAGAGCATAACATCAAGCACCTGGCTCTTGCCGGTGGAGTTTCTGCCAATAGCGGCCTACGAAAAGCTTTTCAGGATTTGAATGCCGAAGAATTTAAAACTTTTATTCCGCCTTTTGAATACTGTACCGATAATGCAGCCATGATAGCCATAACAGCTTACTTCAAATATATCAAGTCTGATTTTTCTGATCATTCAATGCCGGCTCTCGCCAGATATCCGATTGCATAAAAAAAGCCGCTGAATAAGCGGCTTTTTTAAATGTTATTTTTATCCTTAACTGGCTACTGAAGTGTCCTTTGAAATTGAATCTGCTTTACTATTCATCTGTTCAAATTCCTTAATTAAATCTTCATCCGATTTGCCTAAGGCTTTAATAGATGCATCTGCGCTTGGCGCAAAAGCATGGTTGGGATACTTCACCAAAAAATCGCGATAAATTTCACCTGCTTTCACATCATTGTTTTCAATGTTGTCATACACGTATGCCTCGTAAAACAGAGCTTCGGGAGCGCGCTGGTGGTTCGGAAACAAATCAATAAATTTTTCAAGAATCTTAATGGAAGGCTCGCCCCAACCCATATTAATGCCAAGATTTGCTGCTTTGAATAAATATTCCGGCGCCAACTCGTCATCAGGAAAACTTTCCTGAAAATCTGTGTACGCAACTTGAAGATTATAAGCGGCAACCTCGTCTTTTGCTTTTGTAGAATCGGAAAGTAAACGCGCTTCAAGATCTTTGATCTTGGCAAGCTTATCTTCACGGCTTTCGCCGCAGGCAGTAAAAATCAGCAGGGCTGACAGAAAAAACGCAGTTAAAATTCTTTGCATGAGCTATGGATTAGATGTTTTAGAGTGACGTAAAAATAGAAAATCTCCAACACTACTTTCGAAGTAATGGAAATTTCATGCGATAATCAACATCGACGCGTCCTTTTGATATATCGGCAAGTTTCCCTTTAAGAAGTGTTTTTCGGAGCTGACTTAAGCGGTCGGTAAACAAAACACCTTCAATATGATCGTACTCATGTTGAATTACGCGCGCTAGAATTCCATCAAAACGCTCCTCAAAAGGAGTAAAGTTCTCGTCTACGTATCTCAAAAGCAATGTAGGTTTTCGTTCCACATCCTCCCGAATTCCGGGAATGCTTAAACATCCTTCATTAAACTTCCAGCCATCTCCTTCCTCTTCCAAAATTTCGGCATTGATAAAAACTTTCTTAAGGCCATTCAGTTTAGGATCTTCGTCGGCAAAGGGACTGGCATCAATCACAAAAAGGCGTATCGACAAGCCTACCTGTGGTGCCGCCAAACCAACTCCATGAGCCTTGTACATGGTATCGAACATATTCTGTATAATTCCCTGTAAATCAGGATGCGCCGAATCAATGAACTCGGCTTTTTTCTTTAGGACAGGAGTCCCATAGGCCACAATCGGATAAATCATGATGCAAAACTAATGGATTTCACGAATCGTCATAGACTCAATAATGAGCTTTGTTACTTTCTACCATCAGCGAAAAATCGTTGTTCGAGATAACTTTGTAGGATGATAGTTGCAGCAATTAAATCAATTTCCTCCTTGTTTTGTTTTTTCTTTTTGGTTTTTCCGCTCATAGCAATTGTCTGACTTGCTATTTTACTCGTAAAGCGTTCATCGATTTTATAAACGGGCAAATCAGGAAAAAATCTTTTCAAGGCTTTTTCAAAATTTTCATGCGCTTCAATTGGACCGCTTAAAGCGCCATCCTGATGACGGGGTTCGCCTAAAACGAAGGCTTCCACATGTTCTTGTGCTATGTATGATTTTAAAAAAGTAAAAGCATCAGCTGAATGAATGGTCTTTAAGGGACTGGCGATTAACTGAAGAGCATCTGTTACGGCCAGGCCAATGCGTTTTGTGCCATAATCGATAGCTAAAATCCTGCCCATAAATTATTGATTGCGGGATGATTTGGCAGGATCGGCAGCCAAAAAAACGTAAGCCAGAATATTAGCTCCCATTTTCAACGCTTTCTGCCTTGCCGCTTCGGAATCGTTATGCACCGAAGCATCCTCCCAACCATCTCCCAAATCGCATTCAAAGGTGTAAAGCACCAACAGTCGTCCTTCATGAAAAATCCCCAGGGCTTGCGGCTCCATTTTATCGTGTTCGTGAATTTTAGGCAATCCGTTGGGAAAATCAAATTTCGAATGAAAAATCGGATGTGAAGGAGGCAATTCAACCAATTCATATTCCGGAAAAACACGCTTCAACTGAGGCCGGATAAATGGATCCATGCCATAATTATCATCAATATGCAGGAAACCACCTGCCAATAAATACGTGCGTAAATTATCGGCTTCTGAGGGAGAAAAAATCACATTGCCATGCCCTGTCATGTGAACAAAAGGGAGATTAAAAATCTCCGGATCACCGGCATCAACGGTAACCGGATCACTGGCAATGCGTGTTCCCAAATATTTATTGGTAAATGCAATCAAATTGGGCAACGAAGTTGGATTTGAGTACCAATCGCCTCCTCCTCCATATTTAAGAAGTCCCACAGCAAAGGTTTGCGCGTTTACAAGGCCTGCTTGCATCACGCAAAAAATGATGGCGAATAAAACTACTTTTTTCATGTGCTTACAAAGTTAACAGGAATTATTCAGTTGCAGCAAGGTGGGCCGACTGTACTTGTGAACAGGCTACGATTCCAGCCGTTTCTGCTCTCAGGCGACTTTCGCCCAAGCTTACAGCCAAATATCCGCCTGAAAGGGCGAGAGAAATCTCTTCGGGACTGAAATCGCCTTCGGGTCCGATTAACACCGTAATGTCAGAACCACGGGCCACCTTTATAAGAGGCTCTTTTGGAGAAGTTAAACAGTGCGCGATAAATCCATCACCGAATTGAGTTTGCTTTACAAAATCAGTAAAAGAAATTTCATTATTTAATTTAGGTAATATCGCAGTTCTTGACTGTTTCAGAGCCGATTGAGTAATTTTTTGCATTCGTTGCATTTTAACCACCTTGCGCTCTGTTCGAGAAGTAATTAAGGGGGTAATTTCTGAAACACCTATTTCTACCGCTTTTTCTAAAAACCATTCAAAACGTTCCATCATTTTAGTTGGGGCTATGGCAATGTGCAAACGATAGGGCATTTTGTATAATTGGTTTCGTTCAATTATTTTCAATTCCGCTTCGCGGGATGAAATTCTTATGAACTCTGCCAGGAAGGAAGTACCTGCTCCATCAAGCAATTCAGCCTTATCGCCTTCCTTGCATCGCAAGACTTTTAAAGCATGATGCAGCTCTTCATCACGCAAACTAACAATAGCAGAATCGCCCAGAGGGGAAATTAAAAAAACATGCATTAAATCAACTTTATTACACAAATAAAAATAGTTATACTCAATTCCACTGCAAGTGGCGATTAATTTTTAAAGGTAGCAAATCATCAAATCAACTTCTAAATGGTATTCCCTCTTGAGACGGGCGTACTGAAACCCCTGAAAAAAATCATTTTTACGGGATGTAAATATTTGATTTTCTACATTATTCCGCAACAACTGCCATGGAACTGTATAGTTTATCAAGCGTAGCTACTGCAGCATCAATTCCGGAAACCTGCTCCATAACCAATGTTAATTTTCCATTTCGCTCTTTGAGTTTTGCTTTGCCATGAAACTTCATCATGGTTTGCATGAGAGCGGAAAAGAAAGGACTTTGGTAAAACGGAGATTGCTGATTATTGACAAAATAACCCACAAACGTTTTTTGTTTCAGAACTACTTTTTCAAAACCCAATTGGCGAGCCATCCGCCGAAGGCGTAATGTATTTATTAATTCCTCCGTTTGAGGAGGAACAGGGCCAAATCGATCGCGTAACCTGTTAGAAAATGCGTTCAATTCCTCTTCCTTTTCAAGACTGTCGAGCTCCTTGTACAGCAACAAGCGCTCGGTAATATTGCTCACATATTTATCGGGGATAACCAGTTCCAGATCGGTATCAATCTGGCAATCGCTCACCCAAACTTTTCGTTTTTCTTCTATTTCCTCTTTAAACAAATCTTCGAACTCTGATTCTTTGAGTTCTGCAATGGCTTCATCCAGAATTTTCTGATACATATCAAAGCCGATATCAGCAATAAATCCCGACTGCTCAGCTCCCAGCAAATCACCCGCACCCCGGATATCCAAATCGCGCATGGCTATATTAAAACCACTGCCCAGAGAAGCAAAATCCTCAATGGCTTTGAGTCGTTTTCGTGCATCGGCGGTCAACAAAGAAATGGGGGTAGTTAGCAAATAACAAAATGCCTTTTTGTTGCTCCGCCCTACCCTGCCGCGCATTTGGTGCAAATCACTTAAACCAAATAAATGCGCATTGTTAATAATAATGGTATTGGCATTGGATATATCCAATCCCGACTCAATAATTGTTGTTGCAACCAAAACATCCGCATCGCCCTCTATAAAACGCATCATTACATCTTCCAACTGCTCAGGATCCATTTGTCCATGTCCAACTAACACGCGTACACCGGGGCACAAACGTTTGATCATGTCGGCCACTTCATGAATATTTTGAATTCGGTTGTGCACAAAAAACACCTGGCCACCGCGATTGATTTCATGACTGACACCCTCTTTGATAATTTCTTCATTAAACGAATGCAATTCCGTTTGCACGGGGAAACGGTTGGGAGGCGGCGTATTTATGACACTTAAATCCCGGGCGCCCATCATGCTAAAGTGCAAAGTCCTCGGAATTGGTGTTGCTGTTAAAGTCAGGGTATCCACATCCACACGAATCTGACGTAGTTTTTCCTTGGCTGCCACTCCAAATTTCTGTTCTTCATCAATAATCATTAAACCAAGATCCTTGAATTTAACATCTTTACTAATAAGGCGGTGCGTTCCAATAATGATATCGATTTCGCCTTTTTCCAATTTAGCTAAGGTTGCTTTCTGCTCTTTGGGCGATTTAAATCGATTAATAAAATCAACATTGCAGGGAAATTCTTTTAATCGTTCTTTAAATGTTTTGTAATGTTGAAGTGCCAAAATGGTTGTTGGTACCAGCACAGCCACTTGTTTGCTATCGTTCACAGCCTTAAATGCTGCGCGAATGGCAATCTCTGTTTTTCCAAAACCCACGTCTCCACAAACCAAACGATCCATTGGCGCGGCTTTTTCCATATCAATTTTAACTTCCCGGGTCGATTTTACCTGATCGGGTGTATCTTCATAAATAAAGGAAGCCTCCAGTTCGGTTTGCAGATAGTTGTCAGGTGAAAACGCGAAACCTCTTTTTTGGCGGCGCTCGGCATACAATTTAATTAAGTCGCGGGCAATGTCCTTGACTTTTGATTTTGTTTTTTGTTTTAAATTGCTCCAAACGTTACTCCCGAGTTTATTTAGTTTGGGTTGTGTCCCGTCTTTCCCGGTAAATTTTGAAATCCGGTGAAGCGAATGAATACTAACATATAATATGTCATTGTCGCGATACACCAAACGAATAGCTTCCTGTAATTTTCCATTTACATCAATTTTTTCCAGGCCTGCATATTTCCCAACCCCGTGATCCACATGTGTAACGAAATCGCCGGGTTGTAGTCCTGCCAACTCTTTCAGGGTAATTGCCTCTTTTCTGGCGTAGCCATCCTTTAATCTGTAACGGTGATAACGGTCGAATAACTGGTGGTCGGTGTAACAAGCTAATTTGAGAGTATGATCAATAAAACCCTCATGAAGTTCAAATGGAACGGGTGTAAATTTGACATCCTTTCCTATGTCTTCAAAAATTGAGTAAATGCGTTCAATTTGCCGAGGATTTCCGGCAAAAATTAAATTGGCATATTTATTTTCGGTATTTTCAATAAATTTTCGGGTAATAAATTCGAAATTCTTGTTGAACGAAGTTTGGGGTTCGGCATTTATTTTCAGGCCTTCGGCCTGATGAATAAGATTTCCGTTTCCGGTTTCAATGATTGAAAAGTCGTTAAGCTTCTTTAAAATTTCATTTCCTGAATTGTACAATTCAGATGGAGGAAGCTGAACTGAATTATCATTGGATTTATCCCACAATTCATTTGCACGAATATACTCCCTTTCAATTTTTTCGGTAACAATTAAGGTTTGTCTGATCCAGATCAAGGTTTCCTTTGGAATAAAATCTAAGAACGACTCGCGGCTTTCACGCAATATTTTGCCTTGAACATCCGGAACAATCTGAACAAAATCGAGTGTTTTTAATGACAATTGGTCTTCTGGATTGAAGCTTCTCACTGAATCAACTTCGTCGCCAAAAAACTCAAGCCGGAAAGGCCATTCATCAGAAAAAGAAAACACATCTAAAATTCCTCCGCGAATGGCAAATTGCCCCGGTTCGGAAACAAAATCGACACGTTCAAATTCGTAATCGTGCAAAAGCTCATTTAAAAATTCAATATTTAGACGGTCGCCTTTATTAATTTTGAAGGTATTTTTTTTAAGATTTCCATGAGTAACCACCTTTTCAAATAGAGCCTCGGGGTGAGTTACAACGATTACCGGGTTTTTTGTCTGATTTAATCGGGACAAAACTTCAGCACGTAATAGTTTTGAATTGGGATCGGCTGAATCGGGATCGTAAGGTTTTTTATAGGACGCAGGAAAAAAAAGCACTTTCTGCTCATCG
>Ga0169931_10011488_pt1 | contig 12458 bp, 5 predicted proteins | sample Kivu_15m_20L_FD_129675 | JGI IMG/M metagenome (GOLD analysis project Ga0169931, IMG submission 129675) | Freshwater microbial communities from Lake Kivu, Western Province, Rwanda to study Microbial Dark Matter (Phase II) - Kivu_15m_20L... | ecosystem: Environmental > Aquatic > Freshwater > Lake ...
CGCCGTCAAAACCATAGCCTCGAATGGAGAGCGTGGGGAAAAATGTGGGGAATTGCCCGGTGATCCACCCTCAGGGCACATTGGCGCTTGACAACTGGCGGAGACGGTGTCGGAAAATCTGTTTGTTCGGTACTGATCAGCAAAATGACGCCTTAGAAACCCTTGGAGACAGCGCTCAGCGTTTTTACGCTGATTCTTCCTGCAAAAACTGGTTTTTAACTGTCTCATTTAAGTCTAAGACCTTACCGTAACAACCAAGAGCAATTATGCGCAGCAAATGTATCTGTGGCGTAACAAGTGGACAACGGGTGACTGATGCACATGACAGATTTTGGCCTTCGAGCAATCAACACTCCAGGCCGCTATACAGACTCTCAAACCCGGGGGCTTCACCTCTGGGTCAAACCATTCCTAAAAAAGTACTGGATTTTTCGCTACACGTTAGCAGGAAAACGTCGAAACATTGGCCTCGGTGCATACCCACTGATACCCCTAAAAGTCGCCCGAGCGAGGGCCCAGAAGGCCTCTGTAGCAGTCTCTGACGGCAACGAACCGAGAATTGATTTTATTTGATTCTTAGCCGGACAGTAGTGACCCCAAATTTTTTCATGGACAAATGAAGCGTCTAGATATTACAGTTGGGTTTTATTGTTAATCAACCGTCACTAAGGTCCCCAGCCAATGACAACTGTATTTTTCGATCAAGTCCTCTCCGTTCAGTTTGCCGATGGTGTGGCCCGTGTGAGCCTTGCCCCAATCGTGTCTCAAGACAAAGAGGGTAAGCGCATTATGGGTGTCCCTACCCAGATCGTAACTACTCTTCCGGGCTTGATCCAGCTGCAGGCGCAGATCAATCAGCTCATGGAAGGCCTGGTTGAAAAGAACATTCTTCGCAAAGCCGAGGCGCCGGGCCAGACGGTGCTGCCCAGCTGACTGATGTTGCGAAGCAATGGCGCTGCTTAGGGTCTCGGGCCCGTCGGGCGATTACTTAATCAAGCCTGTCTTAATGCCAGGCGGTGCGCCCGTGCTCGTGCTGCTCCCGGCCGATCCCTCCCGACAAGGCGAGTTCAAGGTTCTTGCGGGGCATACCACGGTCGAGTTTTCCGATCGCGTTGTAGATTTGCGCGAGACTGAGTGGGCTGAACCTTCAGCTGCAAGGAATCCAGAAGACTTTGTAGTAAGTGCTCGAGATACAGAGTCCCCGTTAGCGCTTAATGCCACGCAATACGCTCTAGATCCCGAGCCAGGCCTGGATTGGAATGATGCGACAAAGCCGTTAAACGGATCGGCGGGGGTTTTGCCTTCTGGCTCGAAATCAATCTCATATAGCTCTAGTAGTTCTTCGATCGACTTCGGCCTTGGGCCAGCCGCGGGCTTTCGCGACGAAACCGCGCAAGCGATTCAGATCGGCGCTTCACCGGTGGTAGAGCAGTTCTCACTGCTTCCACAGTCTGCCCTTCCAATATCTTTACCCCAAGTCGCGACCCCCATGAGTCAGCGGCCTTCATTGGGTATTTCAGACATTGTGGTGCCTCTAATCGCAGCACCGCAGGCCTCTGACTCTGTTAGCTCTGTGCCTGCCGAACCTCTGGTTGAGGACACCACTCCGTTTGAGTTGTATGGAACCCGCGCAAATGATGTCTTGCGCGGCGGGCCCGAAAATGATCTGTTTTATACCTCTCGCGGAGAGGATGTGTTTCTGGGCGCGGCAGGGTTTGACACGGTGGTTGGCCTTGCGCGTGAAGGCGCAGTGGCGTATCAGATTTCTTCGGGAAGCTTTCGGGTGCTTGGCGAAATGCTCTCTTATGAGCTTGGTGCAGATGGCATTGTGCAGGTGCTTGCGGCGCAGCAAGGAAGCTTCATTGTTTCCGGCGTTGAGTGGTTTCGTGAAAATGAATCCGCCAAGGGATTCGCATTAAGCGCCATTGCCATGCCCTCGGTTTACGCCGACACCATCGATCGTTCCGATAGCAATGCCGCCGTGGTGATCAATGCATTGTCTGGCAACGATGCGATTACCGGCAGCCGTTTTGGTGATCAGCTCTTTGGCGGGCTAGGCAACGACACTCTGGATGGGGGCTTAAATACAGAGCTTACCGAGGGTCGTTTCTTTGAATCGTTATCCGGGGGTGATGGAAACGATAGTCTGCGTTACCGCGGTTTTCAGGCAGACACGGCAGATGCCTCGGAGCTGAAGGCGATCCTTCTTGGCGAGGCCGGCAACGATTGGCTGCATGTGTTTTTAGATCAGGCAACCGACGTACAGGTATCCGGCGGCGTTGGCCTGGATCGGCTTGTGCTTACCTCCGAACCCCAAGCAGGTTCGATCTGGTCGTCTAAGTTCATGAATTGGGCTTTAGAACCTGGAGCGAATGGATACTTGTTGGCGGGAAGTTATGTAAATCCCTTAGTTACCGGTGCAGGGTTATATGAACTCGACCCAACCATTGAGCAGGTGCTTGTGGGCTCTGAAACTTCGGTTAGGCTCTCGCTCGCGCGCCCGTCTGTTGAGGATTCGCAGATGGTGCAAGGCAGTGCGGGCTCTGACTTGTTGGTGACTGTAAGCGGTCAGCCCACGCGAATTGTTGCTGGGGCAGGCGATGATGTTGTGATTGCGGGCCCGCTCGATACAGTGGTGTTAGGCCAGGGAATTAATCAGGTATTTTCAGCCTCTGCAGATTACACGGTGTCGTACGCCCAAGCGGCGGCTGGGGTGAGCCTGAACTTAATTACAAAGTTAGGCCTAATTTTTGATGAGACTGCAGGGCTTTTGGGTCTTGATCGTTTTGAGCTTGCACCAAGCGCGGCGATAGGGTCAAGCCATTCCGATACGTTTATTGTTGGTGGCGCTGATGTTGGGCTCACCGGCGGCGGCGGCGCTGACCGTTTTTACGTGAGTGCAGACAGCGCCCAAGGTCTTGTGTCGATCTCTGACCTTTCACTAGAGCAAGGCGACAAGCTGTTTTTGAATGTTCGCGGCCTGGAAGAGTTGTTCGATGGGCCGTTTCGTCAAATCTCAATGACAGATGCAGCGGGCGTTGAGCTTTTTTCCAAAGATTTTTATGCCGAGGGCGAGGCCGTGCTTCGCCTGTTGCTCTCGCAGCAAGAAGGTACTGTGGCTTATGAGCACAACGGCCAGGCGGTAAATATCGTTCAAGCCGATTTCGCTTTTGAAGGGCTCACTCCCGAGCAAATTGCAACCTTGGTAACCATTGACTATTCGTAAAAGGGCAACGTTATGGCAAAGATCACCTTAAACAATACTGCGTTAATTCCATACCTGCTTGGGGTGGGCGATTTTGGCGAGGAGCCAGAAGCCACGACCGTTGCGCAGGATTTCTCTGAGCTGCTTGTGGGGTTTGGAGACATTTACGCTGACTTTGTTACAAAGCTAAACGAGAGCTTGGCCAATGACTCATCAGCAGTTCTGGAAAGATTTTCCGACAATTGGGTAGTTACAGGAATTTGGGCGGGAACGAATAATGGCGCTTTTTCGATCGAACTGTCAAACGGCGTCGGCATGTTTGGTCTTACAGGGCGTGTTACGCCCATCGCTGGAACCGCATCGTTTTCGTTTGCTGCAACGAGTCTAGAGTTTGAGCCAACGACCGATGACAATTTGTATTTTTTCAGCGTTCCAGATCCAAAGACGTCGCCCGTCTTCACGCTGACACAGTTAGATCCGAATCTGGTTTGGAGAACAAATAATTTCTACCCTACCGGCAATACATCTTTAACAACGGTTGGCGCTTTGTTAGAGGGCGCGGTACTTACAGCGGCCACTTCCATGCCCACAAGTTTTCAATCGATAGGCACCGAGTTATACGATGGAGCGGTTGAGATTATTGGAGTTCAGGGCACGATAAACGTGAGCACTTCGGGCGCAACTTCGGGCGCAGTGAGCGGCTCGTTAACCTCTAGTTTCCGCAACGCTGATAAAAAAGCGAATGGTGAGCCGTATTCTGAGATTTATCAGTTCGGCATTACGAATGGAGGCTTCAATTCAGCAAGAGATGATGTAGCCCCTGATTTTGGAATTTTCGGGACCAATGCTGGATTGAGCCTAACGCGTATTGATTTTTCCACCGAGTCAGCTCGGCTCGACCCATCAATTTGGCAGGCTACATTCCCGCCCGGAAGTTTCTCTACGGTTAGCTTCACCGGCGCGACGGGTTCTCTTGCCCTTCCAAACGGCACGGTACTCTCGCAAGTTCTTGCGGGCAATGACGAATTTGTTTTCAACACAACCACCGATAGCGGGGTTATCGGCGGTCGCGGCAATGACACGATAAGTGCTGGCTCTGGCAATGACTGGCTCATTGGCGGGCCAGGCGACGACCGTTTGAACGGTGGCGCGGGGAATGACTACTTCTTGGCCAACTATGCGGGATGGGAAGAGTATAGCTACGGGGATTCGCTGGGAAATTTTTACGCGTACAGCGGGAACTCCGTCTTAAGTACGACATCACCAGCGACTAATGTCTCTGTGACCAGGCTTGGCATTGACTCTATAAATGGTGGGTCAGGGCTGGATACGGTGGTGTTTGCGGAAGGCGTTCCCACGGACTTAAAGCTACTCATTCCTTCTCAGTATTACTGGGCCCTGAATCAGTCTTTTAATGGGTCGTTCGTGGATTCTGAAGGAAGGGTAGGATTTAGATATAAGCTGGATGAAGCGAAAGATTTCTATTATGCGTTTGGGGCGACTAGCCCAGGGTCGATCGGCTTTTTCTTTACGCAGTCGTTCACTGTGCCAGAGACCAATGTATCTCCATATGAAGCGATAAATCTAGTTGATGTGGAGTTTCTTCGCATCGAATCTGGTGAGAAGGCAGGCATTTACGATATTCGTCCATTGTACTTAGCCTCACCTCTCGCAGACACGCTTTATGCATTTGATCGCCCCTCTTTTGAAGCAATCGAGGATTTGCTTTCGAAGCCGCAGCCGCTTGGCTATACCCAGCAAGGTTATGTTGTTACCGTTTCCTTGAATGAATTTAAGGATGCCCAGGTAGGGGATACGGCTTCGATTACCTTCCTTACCGGCTCTTCGCCAAGTAGGATCTACACATTATCCGCAGTGAATCCAGAGGCCAAAACGGCACAGTTCATAAGCCCCGTGTCGGCAACGGTAACCGATGGAACTCTGTTGATTGGCCGCGGAACATTTAACGATTCACTGTCGATTTATCGAGAGAATTTCCGCGAAGTACAGGTTGGAGTTAATAAAGATGATGAAGGTGATGGTCTCGCCATAAAAGAGTGGCGCTACTACATGAATGGCGGCGGCGGGAATGACATTCTTTACGGTTCGGATAGAGCGCCCGATCTCGCCGACTCGCAGCTCCCGCGATTCGATGAAAATGGGAATCCTTACTGGCTTAGAGATGGAAGCAGTGGCCGCGATGTTCTTGCAGGTGGTGCGGGCAATGACACCTTAATTGGCAGGACTGGCAACGATATCTATCACATCGAAGACGCAGGTGATGTGATTATTGAATTGCCGCATGAGGGTTTTGATTCTGCCTTCGTGGCTACCTCTTATGTGCTACCGGCAAACGTGTCCGTAGAGCGGCTTGGGGTGTTTCAAGTTCTTCCCTTCGACACCAACAGTTTTGAAGATGACGGAATCGATCTGGGCCTATTCTTTCGCGGGCGAGCTCAGGGGCCGGTTCCCGTTACAACGGCAATCAATATCACCGGTAGTAACTATACCTTCGAGCTTTTCGGCCACGATGGTCCTAACGTGATTCGTGCCGGGAATCTTGCCGGAATGCTAGACCAAGACCACGATCCGGAGCCTCTCAGCGGCCGTGGCGGAGCTTTATTGCTTGGCCTCGGGGGTAACGATACTTTATTCGGCGGCTCGGGCAATGATCATTTGATCGGTGGCTGGGGCAACGACACTTTGTTTGGCGAGGCCGGAAACGATCGTTTCTACACGGGCTTTGAGTTTGCGAGCCTTGAGGCGCGGCAACTGCTGCCAATTGATTTCATTGAAAACCGGGATCTTGGGTACCCAACACTTCGGTTTTTGGGCTACTACGATGACTTTAGCAAGATCAGTGGCGGAAATGATGTTGCTTCCGGTGGAGACGGATTTGACATTGTCGTAATTGGCGCGCCACCCGCCTATACGATTGATCAAGCAAATTTTGCGCAGATTATTGGCTATCAACGGATTTCAGAAACCCAGATTGAGATTAGCACTGTGTTGAGCTCGATTCGAGTTGATGCCACCACAGAGGCAGTGGAGTTTTTACGCGTTTATGACTTCGGGAACTCTCCACCAACGTATTCCGTGCAGACCGCGCTCTTGCCATGGATGCACTCCCTTGATGAGCGTGAAAGAGATAAATTCTATAACGACCTTTCTTCCAATAATTTTGAGGAAATTTATTCTGCTGGGACACAGTTTTCTCCGTTTGTCTATGTCCCTCCCTCGAACTTCTCAGACCTGATCATTCTGGATGCGTTTCCAGAAAGCCGTTTTAATCCCGAGTTTCAGACCTTCGATGCGGGAGCGGGCAACGACATTGTCTATGCGCCAACCCTTGATTGGGGTTATGCGGATGAGAACTCGGACGAGGACTACTCGTATTTGCCTTCGTTTACTCGAATTGATGGTGGCGCGGGGGATGACTGGATCTATAGCGGCGCTTTCCCTGGATCTGCCGAGGATCCCTCCCACCGCTATGAATTGATTGGCGGGCTTGGAAACGGAAACGACACGCTAACCCTTGATACCGGCTATTTATCTGAGCCAAACGTTAAGGTGATTCTGGATGGCGGCGCCGGAAATGATCACTATCGAATTGCCCTGAGAAATCAAGCCGACGCGGGCAAGTACCTCTACACCATTAATGACTCTGCTGGCACTGATCGTTTGACCGTGGCTCAGAGTAGTGAAGATTTCGATATCAAGCCATTCTGGGATGCATCCGGATTCAAGCTTGTTCAAGTTCAAGAAGATGGCGCCGGCAAGTATGAAGCTGCGCAGATTGAAGCAGGTTTCAATGTTCTTGAGCAGTTTTTCTATACCGCTGACACTCGATATTTCGACTGGGGCTTGGGGGGGAATCTGGTTAACCCTAACGCCGCAGCCATCAATAACGGTGTCCTGACCGGGGGGGCTCTGAACGATGTGCTTTTGCCCATTCTTGGCCAAAAACTTAATTACTCGGGCGGGGCTGGCGATGATTTAATCATTATTGGCAGTGTCAGCGGCAGCATCGCGAGTGGCGGACCAGGTAAGAACACAATCTATGTAATGTATGACTGGCGAGGGGAGTCTGAAACTGACCCTCGCAGCTTGTCGCAGGTTCTTTCCTATACATGGACTCCTGCTGGATCAAACGCAGAAATTGATTTGCAGGCAGGGTATGCAGTTGTTGCAACTGCTGGTGGTTTGCTGGCAGTCGATAACTTTAACGTTGATCGTTCCGCGTTTACTGATGTCCTTGGCGGCGCTGCAAATGAGCGCATTCAGGGTAATGACCGTTTTAACCGCCTTGACGGTGGCGCTGGCAACGATGTTCTCTACTCGGGGAAAAATCTTGTCTCGAGCACCCTGACTGGCCGTGATCATCTGATCGGCGGGGCTGGTGATGACATTCTTGTTGAAGAAACCCATTGGGGCTCTTATGACTTTGCCGAGCCAGATTGGACAAGTAACAACCCGAATTGGGGCCGGCTGCAGGGGTCTCTGCTAGAGGGCGGTGCCGGAAATGACACCTATGTGATTTCTCACAATGGTGCGCTAGGCTGGTCAGGCGTTGTACCCACCCAGATTGTTGAGCGAACACCTGCCGGGCTAGATACCGGTGGAATTGACACGATACGTTTCTTTTCTAGTGAGTCCTCGAAAAACAAAGGCCCTCTTGCTTACACTCAAACAGGAAATATCGTTACGGTATTTTTGCACGAAACGCCCGATGCCAAGGTGGGGGAAAAGGTTTTGATTACCTTCCTTACCGGCTCTTCGCCAAGTAACATCTACACATTATCCGCAGTGAATCCAGAGGCCAAAACGGCACAGTTCATAAGCCCCGTGTCGGCAACGGTAACCGCTGGAACTCTGTTAGGCCAAGGAGTAGGGACTGGATTCGGGTCTCCGGTGCAATGGCTCGATGCAAATAATTATGTCCTGTTTAGCGCAGGGGAAACCCGTGAAGAGGAATTTGCAACTGTTGCTGCAAACCCGCTTGCATTTTACACCGGCCCTAATGGTCAGTTGAACAGTCCTATGGCGATTCAGGCGGTGATTGATCGTGCCGCCGCTGATTTTATTGAGCTGAGCTATAACAGCCCTGAAGCGCCTGGGCACCGAATGAAGGTGAGTTTTGACACAGGTACAGTGGCGTACTCTGAGGTAATTGGTTCCGGCTCGAACGGCCCTGCAATGCTCTATGGCGGGGCGGGGTCAGATTTTATTATTGATACCCCGTGGAGCGATATTCTTATAGGGGGTGACGGTAATGATGTTATCACTAGTTTCTTTGGTCAGGATGTGCTCTCAGGTGGAGCCGGCGACGATATTTTGGCCTTTCGTTCCGACGGTCAGATCCTGATAGGTGGTTCGGGCGCGGACTTCTTTGTTTTTGAGGGCACGAACAAGAGTGGTTCTCATAACAACGGCTCAGCTTTGATTACGGATTATCTGCCCTGGGAGGGGGATGAGCTTGTGATTAGTCATGAGTTTCTTGGCCGCATGTTTGAGCAAGCCGGTGGGCGAGACCTAGCGTATCTAAATGAAGAGGACTTAGCCAACGCGTACTTTGGAGAGGTCTATTACAATGAAGTGGGCAATGAATTTGTCTTCTATATAAATTTGTTGTTAGACATCAACGATAGCCAAAAGGGCTACAGCGCAACAGAGATGTTCCGACTGGCCCAGCCACTTGATGCTGACAAGACATGGAAGATTCTTGACACGGCCTATGATTCTTTAAATGCGCAGGTCGCAAGTTTTCCAGCCGACTACTTCTCGTGAGTCTCTGTTGTGTGAACTATTCCCTGGCGGCTCGCTTTAAAAACTCTGTAATTGGGGCAGTTAAGTAATCAAGCGGCGTTCGAGTGCCAGTCTGCGCAAAAATTTCTACAGGCATTCCGGGCCGAAGTAGCTGCTCTACTTCGGCAGGAACATCTTCGATGACAGCTTGAACGAGGTAGCTGGGCGTGCCGAGCATGCCCTGTGTCACGCTGTCGGCCGAGATATTGGTAAGTTTTCCTCGCAGCTCTTCGTGCCCAATTCGGGTGAGCTGGCCTATTCGTATCACGGCCGGCATTCCTTCTGCTACGAAGGCCACCTGATCGGGTGAAAGGCTTCCTTCCACGATCAGCCCCCGATTATCGGGAACGATCTCTGCAATTGTCTCTTTCGCGCCGAGAACAGACCCAGGTCCGAGTCTGGTTAGGTTCATGACCCGCCCTGCAATGGGCGATCGCACTTTCAGGTTTTCAAGAGACTCCCGGGCAGGCCGCAGCCTTTCCTCAATTTCAAGCAAACGCTCAGAGGCAGCCCGAAACTCCGCGGCGCTGGTATTTCTAAAATCCTCGACCAAGACTGGCGCGCGCTGTTCCAGCTCGGCTACCCGCTGGCGGGCTTGCGCGAGCTCTGCCTGGCGCCGAATAAGATTTTGCTCAGCGTTAAGAGAGTTCATTGGCGAGACGAACCCCTTCGCTACGAGCTCTTTGCTCTTGCTCACAATAACTTCCTCGTTGGCCACGCTTCGCTCCAGAGCCATTGCTTCAGTGGCGGCAAACCCCTTTTGTTGCTGGATCAGAGTTAATTGCGTGGCAATATTCTTCTGCCGTGAGCGAAATAAATTGCCTTCTGTTGCCACAATTAATGCTTGCTCTCCATCTTCCGGCTTTGGGAACTGTGGAGTTTTCTCGGGATAGGCCATTTCTGCACGAAGCCTGGCAAGCCGCACCTGCTCACTAAAAACCTGGCGCTGCAAGCTGCGCACCGATGACTCAAGCTGCACATTAACGAGATTAAGAATAACCTGGCCATCCGCAACAATATCGCCCTCTTGCACGAGAACCTCGGCGACTCGACCCCCATCGGGGTGCTGAAGCACTGTTCTGTTTTTGAACACCTTGATTGAGCCTGGAATAATCACGGCGCTCGCCAGTTGGGCAGTGGTAGTCCATACCGCCAAAGCCAATAGCCCGACAAGAAGGGTGAGGTAACTCGAGCGCTTGATCCCCGAAATCTCAGTGGCCTTGAAGAAATTACTAAAAGACCTATTGTTCAAGACCTTCATGCGGACTGCGCCTTAAAACGTTGCAGCACCTCATCTCGCGGGCCGAAGGCGAGCACTCCGCCTTGTTTCAACATGAGAATTTTCGTGCAGTGAGATAAAACAAACGATCGGTGGGCTACGATAATTGCGGTGGCTTTTCGCTCTCTAATGCTTTTTAGCGCATATTGCAGCGCTGCATCGCCTTCGGCATCCAGGTTGCTATTAGGCTCATCCAGAAAAATAAAAGTGGGATTTCCATAAAGGGCCCGCGCAAGGCCGATACGTTGCTGTTGGCCATGAGAGAGACCGGCCCCGCTTGCATCAATCTCGGTGTCATAGCCATTGGCGAGCTGCATAATCATGTCGTGACAGCCCGCAGTGGCAGTTGCATCATGTAATTTACTTAGACCTGAATCTTGCAAGCGTGCAATATTTTGCGCAATTGTTCCCGGGAAAAGAGTGACATGCTGCGGCAGGTAGCCAATATTCTCTTTTCGAAAGTCGTCGCCATAGACCTGAATTTCATTTCCATTGAGTCGGCAGGCGCCCCCGGTGGCTACAAGAATTCCTGCGATTAACCTGAGAAGCGTGCTTTTGCCGCTGCCGCTTGGGCCGATTAGAGCCAGCATATCGCCTTGATCAAGAGTGAAATTCACGCCCTTAAGGATAGGCCTTGGCGGATTTCCCCGATGAAAATACAAGCTCTCAACTTGAACAGTGCCTGCCGATGGCCCGATATTGTTTGCAGGGCTTTCAAGCGATTTTGCTGGTTTCTGAAGGAATGTCGCGAGTTGAATTGTCGAGGTCGAGGCCTCCTGCACGCCTTTCCAACCAGAGGCCAGAAGCTCGATCGGAGCCAGCGCACGCGAAAGCAAAATAGAATTGGCAATAATTGCGCCGGGCGACATTTCATTGCGCAAGACAAGGTAAGCCCCCAGTGAAAGAATAGTCACTTGAAGCAAAAGCTTGAAAAATTTCGAGAAAGCGCTGACAGCGCTTGAAAAGCCAAACGCACCTTTTGCTGCTTCGTCTGCATTGGCAAGCCTTTTCTCCCACTCTCGTTGTGCATCCCCGGTCATGCCCATGCTAAGCATGGCGTCTGCATTGCGCTTGGCAAGCTCCAGGTTATTGCGGCTTTCACTGAGAAGAGTGTTTGATTCTGCGGTGGCTTTACGGGAGTGTTTATGGCTTAAAAAGGCAATGGCGATCATTATCAAGGCGCCGACTACAGATGCCTGCCCCAGCAGAGGATGGAAGATAAAAATTACTGTGATGTAGACGGGCACCCAAGGCAGATCGAGCAAGGAGCCCATCCACGGGGTGTTCATGAAATTTTTTATTGTTTGGCTGTGAAACCAAGGGCTCGATAGGGTTGAAGCGGGGCCACGCGCCGCCTCAGCGATTTCTTGTTGGTAAATTGGCGTCTGTACCTGCAGCTCGAACACTCGACTCAGGCCAAATAGAAGCCGGCTTCGAATGTGATCGAGTAGCGCTTGGATCACGAGAGCAATCAAGATTGCGAACGTGATCGTAACAAGCGTTTCAATATGACGGCTTGACAATACTCGGTCATAGATTTGCAGCATGTGAAGTGGCACTGCAAATGCAAGCAGGTTAATCGCAAGGCTTAAAAAAAATGCGTGGACCACTACCCCGCGATGCTCGGCGCCAAGCACCTTGAGGCTTGCGAACAGTGAGAGGGATTGGGGCGGTAAATTCATAGTTAGTAGTTAGCCAGTGGCCGAATTCTCGGTTGTTTCGCAGCGCCTGGGGGGCCAAAAAGGCGAGATCTGCCCGAAGGCAACGATAGTATCAGTAGTTATAACTAGCTACGTTCCGCGTTGGCCACTCTAAAAGGTTTTGATCAGAAGCGTCTTCACCTTCCCCGCATTCAAAAGCGGGCGCTTGCCCTTGTTGCGGATATCGTGGCTGCAATGGCCGCGGTGGCAGCCGTCCACTGGCTACATGTCAGGCCGACTGGTGGAGTATCCCAGGTAACGCCTTCAGAGACTCATCGTTCGAGCACAATCGACTGTATAGGCTACGCTAGGTACCATCAACCGATTTAGGGGGGCACCCCCGGGGTGGGGTCGGTCTGAGGGTGATTTTGATGGGGGTGGGGGTGCTATGGAATATTGAGTCCAGTGGCGCCCCACACCTTAACTCAGGTACTAGTCTCGAGTATCCCCACGACAATAGTCTATGACC
>Ga0169931_10011489_pt1 | contig 12458 bp, 11 predicted proteins | sample Kivu_15m_20L_FD_129675 | JGI IMG/M metagenome (GOLD analysis project Ga0169931, IMG submission 129675) | Freshwater microbial communities from Lake Kivu, Western Province, Rwanda to study Microbial Dark Matter (Phase II) - Kivu_15m_20L... | ecosystem: Environmental > Aquatic > Freshwater > Lake...
GCCGCAGTGCCCGGCGCTGAAGCGCATCTACTACGACGACCCGCGCGGCATGCGCCACTACAAGCAGCCGCAACTCGTTCCCTACGACACGCTGCTGGAGGAAGGCCGCGCGGCGTTCGCGCGCGACCCGGCATTCCTGGAAACCGAGATCGCCAAGGGTTCCGGGTCCGACACTGCGGCGATGTTCTTCACCTCCGGCACCACGGGCAACCCCAAGGGCGTGGTGCTCACCCACCACGCGCTCATCGACCGCGCCGCGGCGGCGGCCGAGCTGGAGGGGCTGGGCGACCGCGACATCGTCATCGCCTACCTGCCGCCGGCCTGGATCGGGCAGAACATCTTTTCCTACGCGCAGCCCTTCGTCACCGGCTACTGCATCTGCTGCCCGGAGTCGGCCGAGACGGTGATGACCGACATGCGCGAAATCGGCCCGACCTACTACTTCGCTCCGCCGCGGGTGCTGGAGGCGCTACTCACGCAGGTGTCGATCCGGATGGAGGACGCCGGCGCCATCAAGCGCGGCTTGTACCGGTACTTCATGGCGCTCGCCCAGAGCATCGGTGGCGCGATCCTGGACGGTCGTCCGGTGGGCGCCGCTGACCGCCTGCTGTACCGGCTGGGCGACCTGTTCGTCTACGGCCCCTTGCGCAATGTGCTCGGCATGAGCCGGGTGCGCGTCGCCTACACCGCGGGCGAGGCGATCGGGCCGGACCTGTTCAAGTTCTACCGCTCCATCGGCATCAATCTGAAGCAGCTCTATGGCTCCACCGAAACCAGCGTGTTCGTCTGCATCCAGCCCAACGGCCAGGTCCGCGCCGACACCGTGGGGCCCGCGGTCAAGGGTGTGGAGCTGAAGTTCACCCCGCAGCGGGAGCTCCTGATACGCTCCCCCGGCCTGTTCAAGGAGTACTACAAGAATCCGCAGGCGACGCTGGAGGCGAAGGATTCCGAGGGCTGGTTCCACACCGGCGACGCCGGGTACCTCGACCAGGAGGGCCACCTCAAGATCATCGACCGCGTCAAGGACGTTGGCACGCTGGCCGATGGCACGCTGTTCGCGCCCAAGTACCTCGAGAACAAGCTCAAGTTCTTTCCCTACGTGAAGGAAGCGGTGATGTTCGGTCACGGGCACGACCGGGTTTGCGCGTTCGTCAATATCGACATGGAGGCGGTGGGTAGCTGGGCCGAAAAGCGCAACCTGCCGTACTCGGGCTACACCGACCTCGCCTCGCGCGACGAGGTCTACGAGTTGGTGCGCGAGTGCATCGAGAAAGTGAACGCAGACCTCGCCGGCGAGCCAGAGCTGGCCGGCTCCCAGATCAGCCGCTTCCTGATCCTGCACAAGGAGCTGGACGCGGACGACGGCGAGCTCACGCGCACGCGCAAGGTGCGCCGCGGCGCCATCGGCGACAAGTACCGCGAACTGGTCGAGGCACTCTACGACGGGCGCCAGGTGGTGCACATCGAGAGCCAGGTGCGCTATGAGGATGGACGCACCGGCGTCACCTCGGCGGACCTGAAGCTGCGCGACGCGAAGAGCTTCAGCCCGGCTGGCGCGAAGAAGGCGGCATGAGCCAGCGCGGCAATCCCATCGGGGACGTGATCCTCTCGGTCGAGGGCGTGTCGCTCGCTTTCGGCGGCGTGCGCGCGCTCACCGACGTCTCTTTCGACGTGCGCGAGCACGAGGTGCGCGCCATTATCGGTCCCAACGGCGCGGGCAAGAGCTCGATGCTGAACGTGATCAACGGCGTCTATCACCCGCAGCAGGGCACCATCCGGTTCCTTGGCCGGACCTACCACGACATGGACCCGCACGAGACCGCGCTGGCGGGGATCGCGCGCACGTTCCAGAACCTTGCGCTCTTCAAGGGCATGTCGGTGCTGGAGAACATCCTCACCGGCCGCAACCTGCGCATGCGCGCCAACCTGCTGCTGCAGGCGCTGCGCGTCGGCCCGGCGCTGCGCGAGGAGATCGAGCACCGCGAGAAAGTCGAGCACATCATCGACTTCCTCGAGATCCAGCCCTGGCGCAAGACGCCGGTGGGGCGCCTGCCCTACGGCCTGCAGAAGCGCGTCGACCTGGCGCGGGCCCTGGCCATGGAGCCGCGCGTGCTGCTGCTCGATGAGCCGATGGCTGGCATGAACCTGGAGGAGAAGCAGGACATGTGCCGCTTCATCCTGGACGTAAACGACCACTTCGGCACTACCATCGTGCTGATCGAGCACGACATGGGCGTGGTGATGGACATCTCCGACCGCGTCGTGGTGCTCGACTACGGCAAGAAGATCGGCGACGGCACGCCGGACGAGGTGCGTGCCAGCCAGGCGGTCATCGATGCGTACCTCGGCGTGAGCCACTAGCGATGAAGAAGAACTGGCCCGTCCTGTTGCTTTGCGCGCTGCTGCTGGTTGGCCTGGTGCTGCCGCTCGCCGCGGGCACCACCGCGCCCGGCTTCTATGTCGAGGTGCTGCTCGGTGGGCTCATGACCGGGGTGCTGTACTCACTGGTCGCGATGGGCTTTGCCCTTATTTTCAAGGCGTCCGGCGTGTTCAACTTTGCGCAAGGCGCAATGGTGCTGTTTGCCGCGCTGTCGGTGGCGCGCCTGGCCGAGCGCATGCCGTTGTGGGCGGCGATTCTGATCGGAATCCTGATCATGATCGCGCTCGCCTACGTTATCGAATGGGTGGTGCTGCGGCCGCTGGTGAACCAGGAAGGGATTGCCCTGTTCATGGCGACGCTTGGGGTCACCTTTTTCCTGGACGGGTTCGGCCAGACGGTGTGGGGCAGCGACATCTACAAGATCGACCTGGGCATCGCCAAGGAGCCGGTGATGGTGCTGCAGGGCATGTTCCAGGGCGGCATCCTGATCAACAAGGAGGATGTCGCCGCGGCGCTGGTGGCGATGGCGCTGGTGGCGGTGCTGGCCGTGTTCTTCCAGAAGACCGCGACCGGGCGCGCGCTGCGCGCAGTGGCCGACGATCACCAGGCGGCGCAGTCCATCGGCATCCCGCTCAACCACATGTGGGTGATCGTGTGGTCGGTGGCCGGCATCGTGGCGCTGGTCGCGGGCGTCATCTGGGGCTCGCGCCTGGGGGTGCAGTTTTCGGTGTCGCTGGTGGCCTTGAAGGCGCTGCCGGTGGTGATCCTCGGGGGGCTCACCTCGGTCACCGGCGCCATCGTCGGCGGCCTCATCATCGGCGTGGGCGAGAAGATGGCGGAGGTGTTCCTGGGCCCGGTGCTCGTCAATACCTTCGACCTCGCCGGCGGCGGCATCGAGAACTGGTTCGCCTACGTCCTCGCGCTGCTCTTCCTGCTGGTGCGGCCGCAGGGGCTGTTCGGCGAGAAGCACATCGACCGCGTCTAGGATCGGATCGCAGACATGTTCTACCGCGAAAATGGGCAATTCAAGTCGAGCTACGCGGCCGACCAGCAGCTGCTGCCGATCCTGCAGGACCGCGTCTTCATGTTCGCGCTGGTGGCTTTCGCCTTCATCGTGGTGCCGCTGGTGGTGACAGACTATGTCTTCCTGTCGCTGCTAATCCCGTTCCTGATCCTGGCGCTGGCGGCGATCGGACTCAACCTGGTGGTGGGCTACTGCGGCCAGATCTCCATCGGCCATGCCGCGTTCATGGCGGTGGGGGCGTATGCTGCGTACAACCTCGTGCTGCGCGTCCCACAGCTGAACTTCCTCGTCGTGCTGGTGCTCGCGGGGCTGGTGGCGGCGGCGGTGGGGTTGGTGTTCGGCATTCCGAGCCTGCGCATCAAGGGCCTGTACCTGGCGGTGGCGACGCTGGGCGCGCAGTTCTTCATGGACTGGCTGTTCGCGCGCGTCAAGTGGTTCACGAACTACGCGCACTCGGGCTCGGTGCAGACCGCGCCGGTGGAACTGTTCGGCTGGAGCATCAACTCGCCGCAGGAGAAGTACGTGTTCCTGCTCGCGGTGCTGATCGTCTTCACCGTGATTGCGCGCAACCTGGTGCGCGGCCACATTGGGCGCGCCTGGATGGCGATGCGCGACATGGACGTGGCGGCAGAGGTGATCGGCATCCGCCCGGTCTACGCCAAGCTCTCGGCCTTCGCGGTGAGCTCCTTCTACGTCGGGGTCGCCGGCGCCCTGTGGGGCTTTGTCCACCTGGGCTCCTGGGAGCCGGCCGCCTTCAACCTGACCCTGTCGCTGAACCTGCTGTTCATGATTATCATCGGCGGCATGGGTTCGATCCTGGGCAGTTTCTTCGGCGCCGCCTTCATCGTCGTGCTGCCGATCCTGCTCAACCAGCTGCCGCAGTTCCTGGGCATCCCGATGTCCACGGCGATGGTCTCGCACCTGGAATTCATGATCTTCGGCGCCCTGATCGTGTTCTTCCTGATCGTGGAGCCGCACGGCCTCGCCCGGCTGTGGGCCATCGGCAAGGAGAAGTTGCGGCTCTGGCCGTTCCCCCATTAAAGGGGGGTATCATTCAGCGCATGGCTGCGCCCAAGCGCAGTACCCAAAACCTGGAGGAGGTTGACATGATGCATAAAGCGAAGTTCGTGGGCCTGGCCGTTGGCCTGGCGACAGCCGTTGCCTTCGGCACCGGTTCCGCGCTGGCGCAGGACAAGAAGGGGGCGCCGGCCAAGAAGGCGGCTGCGGCAGGCGGCGGCGAACAGTTCTTCCCCGTGCTGTCCTACCGCACCGGCGCCTACGCGCCCAACGGCATTCCGTTTGCCAACGGGTTCGTGGACTACCTGAAGCTGGTCAACGCCCGCGATGGCGGCATCAATGGCGTGCGCATCACCTTCGAAGAGTGCGAAACCGGCTACGCCACCGACCGCGGCGTGGAGTGCTACGAGCGCCTGAAGGGCAAGGGACCCACGGGCGCGACCTTGTTCCACCCGCTGTCCACCGGCATCACCTTTGCTGTGACCGACAAGTCCTTCGTCGACAAGATCCCGATCGTTACCTTCGGCTACGGTCGCGCGGACTCCGTGGACGGCACCGTGTTCGGCTGGAATTTCCCGCTGGGCGGCACCTACTGGGACGCCGCGGACATGCTGGTGCAGCACGTGGGCAAGATCAACGGCGGCGTCGACAAGCTGAAGGGCAAGAAGATCGCCCTCGTCTACCACGACTCGCCTTACGGCAAGGAGCCTATCGCGCTCCTGGAGGAACGCGCCAGGATGCACGGCTACCAGCTGCTGCTGCTGCCGGTGACCCACCCGGGCGTGGAGCAGAAGGCCACCTGGCTGCAGATCCGCCAGCAGCGCCCGGACTACGTGTTCCTCTGGGGCTGGGGCGTGATGAACTCGACCTCGATCAAGGAGGCCGTGGCGACGGGCTATCCGCGCAATCAGATGTACGGCGTGTGGTGGTCGGGCGCGGAGCCAGACGTGACGCCCGCGGGCGACGGCGCGAAGGGCTACAACGCGCTCACGTTCCTGGCGCCGGCCGGCCAGGGGCAGGTACACAAGGACATCATCAAGTATGTCCATGACAAGGGCGATGCCACCGGCAAGAAGGAAGGCTTTGGCGAGGTGCTCTACAACCGCGGCATGGTCGGGGCGATGATGTCCGTCGAGTCGGTGCGGCGCGCCCAGGTCCGGCACGGCAGGAAGCCGCTGACCGGTGAGCAGGTGCGCTGGGGCCTGGAGAACCTGGCGATCGACCAGGCCGCGATCAAGCGGCTCGGATTCGAGGGCTTCATGTCGCCCATCAGCACCTCCTGCGTCGATCACCGGGGCGACAGCGTGGCCGGCATCCACACCTGGGACGGCAAGCAATGGGTGGTGCAGAAGGACGTCAAGCTGGTGGCCGACCAGGCCATCATCCGGCCGATGATCCGAGCCTCGGCCGAGAAGTACGCGGCGGAGAAGAAGATCGTCAAGCGCGATTGCGCGAAGGAAAGCCAGCAGTAAGCTGAACGCCGCCGGCGCCGGGACGTTAACGTCCCGGCGCCGGCGTGTTCTTTTGGAAGGAACGCCGCAGATGTCCGCATCCGCCAGCGCACCCGTGATGCTGTCCGTGAACGGCATCGAAGTCATCTACAACCACGTCATCCTGGTGCTGAAGGGCGTCTCGCTCGCGGTGCCCGAGGGCGGCATCGTCGCGCTGCTGGGCGCCAATGGCGCGGGCAAGACCACCACGCTGCGCGCGGTTTCCAACCTCTTGAAGGGCGAGCGCGGCGAGGTCACCAAGGGCTACATCGAGTACCTCGGCCAGCGCATCGAGGGCCTTACCCCGTCGGATCTGGTCAAGCGCGGCGTGGTGCAGGTGATGGAAGGCCGCCACTGCTTCCCGCACCTGACGGTGGAGGAGAACCTGCTCACCGGTGGTTACACCCGCAGCGGGGCGGAGACGCGCGATGGCCTGGAGAAGGTCTACACCTATTTCCCGCGCCTGAAGGAGCGCCGGGGCTCGCTCTCGGGCTACACCTCCGGCGGCGAGCAGCAGATGACGGCCCTCGGCCGCGCGCTGATGGCCAAGCCGAAGATGATCCTGCTGGACGAGCCCTCCATGGGCCTCGCGCCGCAGCTGGTCACCGAGATTTTCGAGATCGTGAAGGAGCTGAACCAGAAGGAGCGCGTGAGCTTCCTGCTTGCGGAGCAGAACACCAACATCGCGCTCAAGTACGCCGGCTACGGCTACATCCTGGAGAACGGCCGCGTCGTCATGGACGGCGAGGGCCGGGCCCTGGCGGAGAACGAGGACGTGAAGGAGTTCTACCTCGGCTTCTCCACTGGCGGCAGGAAGAGTTTCCGCGACGTGAAGTCCTACCGCCGCCGCAAGCGCTGGATCTAGAAAATCAGGGACAGTCCACGTTTTTCGCGACGCGCCCAGATGAAGCGTAAAGCCTCACACGGAAATCGTGGACTGTCCCCGATTTCCCGCACCGAGCACTACGACAAGCTGGAAACGCGCCCGCCGAGGCAGCGCGAGGCGGCGCTGCTCGCCGCGCTGCCGCGCCAGGTGGCGCATGCGATGCGCTGCGCGCCCGGCTTCGCGCGAATCTTAGCCGGCGTGGACCCGGCGAAGATCCGCAGCCGCAAGGCGCTAGCCGCGCTGCCGGTGACGCGCAAGTCGGACCTGGGCGAGCTGCAGGCGAAGGACCGGCCGCTGGGCGGGCTGAACGCCACGCCGGTGGCGAGGATGGTCAAGCTCTTCATGTCGCCGGGGCCGATCTACGAGCCCGAGGGCCGCGGCCGCAACTGGTGGCGCACCGCGCGCGCGCTGTTCGCCGGCGGCTTCCGTGGGGGCGACCTCGTCACCAACACCTTCGCCTATCACTTCACGCCCGCGGGATCGATGCTGGAATCCGGCGCCCTGGCGCTGGGCTGTACGGTGCTGCCGGCAGGCGTCGGCCAGACCGAGCTGCAGGTCGCGGCGATACGCGACCTCGGCATCCGCGGCTACATCGGCACGCCCTCGTTCCTGAGGCTGATCGTCGAGAAGGCGGCCGAGTCTGGCGTGGACATTTCGTCGCTGACGAAGGCGCATGTCGGCGCCGAGTACCTGCCGCCCGCGCTACGCGAGGCGATGCGCGCGCGCGGCATCGCAGTGGCGCAGAGCTACGGCTCGGCGGACCTGGGGTCGATCGCGTACGAATCGCTCGCGCCCGACGGCAGTCCGAACCCGGGTATGATCCTGGACGAAGGACTGCTGCTGGAGATCGTGCGCCCAGGCACCGGCGACCCAGTGGCGCCAGGCGAGGTGGGCGAAGTGGTGGTTACCACCTTCAACCGTGACTACCCGCTGGTGCGCTTCGGCACCGGCGATCTGTCCGCGGTGCTGCCCGGGACCAGTCCGTGCGGGCGCACCAACGTGCGCATCCGCGGCTGGATGGGCCGGGCGGACCAGTCCATCAAGGTGCGGGCGATGTTCGTGACGGTGAAGCAGGTGGCCGAAATCGTCCGCAGGCGCGCGGAGGTCTCGAAGGCGCGGCTGGTGGTGGAGGGCGAGGTGGGCAGCGATCGGATGACGCTGAAGTGCGAGGTTGCGGGGCGGCCGGGTGGACTGGCCGAGGCGCTGGTGGCGTCGATTCGTGACATCACCAAGCTGCGCGGCGAGGTGGAGTTGGTCGCGCCGGGAAGCCTGCCCAACGACGGCAAGGTGATCGAGGACCTGCGCAAGTACAGCTAAGCAAATGTAACCGATCGGTTACATCCGGGGCGTCCCAGCGGTGCGGTCAGGCTGGCTTGCGGGTGGCGGCGGAGGGTAGACCATCCAGCCGGGCGATCTCCTCGTTCTTGACGAACGCCGGCTCGTCGAGAAACGCCTTCAGGTAGCCGATCGAGTCCGATCCCCAGAAGAGTTCCCCATCCACCGCGAACGTCGGCACGCCGAAGACGCCGCGCGCGGCGGCTTCCTCGGTGTTCCGGCGCAGTTCGTCCTTCACCTCCAGCGCCGACAGGCGCGCTTCGTCCACGTCTAGTTCCTTAGCTAGGCGCGCAAGCGCCGCGGCATCGGCGGCATCTCCGCCGCGGGTCCACACCGCTTCGAAGATCCGCCGCACCGCCTCGGGCGTGCTGCCGGCTGCGATCGCAAGCCGCAGGTGCGGCAGCGGGTTGAACGGATGCGCCGCCGGGTAGCGGAACGGAACGCCCAGCAGCTTCGCCTGCCAGTGGGTAGAGCGGTAGGTGTAGCGGCGCTTGGGCACGATCTCCGCCGGTCCTTTCTGGCCCCAGTGCGCGAGCAGTCCGGCGAACAGGACCGGCCGGAAACCGACTTCGATCTCCGCGGGCAATTCGTTCAGCCAGTGCAGGCACAGGTAGGCGTACGGCGAAACAAAGTCGAAGTACCAGTCTACGCGGCGCATGGTTGCTATCCTAGCGCGCAGGAGGCGCCATGATGAAAGCACCGAAGTTCCGCACGCTGAAGTACGCTGTCGCGGGCCGTATCGCCCGCATCACCCTCAACCGCTCGGCGCGGCTGAACGCGATCGACGACCGCATGCCGCGCGAAATCCGCCGCGCCGTGGAGGCGGCCAATGACGACGACCGGGTGCACGTGATCGTGCTCGCGGGCGCCGGCAAGGCGTTCTGCGCCGGCTACGACCTGAAGCAGTTCGCCGAGGGCGACCAGGTCAACCGCTGGACGCAGAAGATGCCCTGGGATCCGATGAAGGATTACAGGGGGATGAAGGCGAACACCGACGATTTTTTCTCCATCTGGCGCAGCTACAAGCCGGTGATCTGCAAGGTGCACGGCTATGCGGTCGCCGGCGGCAGCGATATCGCGTTGTGCGCGGACATCGTGATCATGGCCGAGGACGCAAAGATCGTCTACATGCCGGCGCGGGTCTGGGGCTGCCCGACGACCGCGATGTGGGTGTACCGGCTGGGGGCGGAGAAGGCCAAGCGCATGCTTCTCACCGGCGACACCATCGACGGCAGGACGGCGAAGCAATGGGGCCTGGTGTACGACGCGGTGCCGGCGGCGAAGCTGGACGGCGCGGTGGAGTCGCTGGCCAGGCGCATGGCCGGTGTGCCGAAGAACCAGCTCATGATGCAGAAGCTGATGATCAACCAGGCCTACGACAACATGGGCCTCGCCGGCACGCAAATGGTCGCGACGCTCTTCGACGGCATCACGCGCCATTCACCGGAGGGGGTGTGGTTCAAGCAGTACGCCGAGGAGCATGGTTTTCGTGCTGCGGTGAAGTGGCGTGACAGCGGCAAGGCGATCCCATGACGGTACGCGTGGAGAAGGCAGGCGCGGTGTGGACCGTGATCCATTCACGCCCGGAGGCGAGGAACGCCATGGACCCGGCGAGCGCCGTGGCGCTGGTCGAGGCGTTCACGGCGTTTGACCGAGATCCGGAGGCGGCGGTGGCTGTGCTGTGGGGCGAGGGCGGCGCGTTCTGCGCCGGGTTCGACCTCAAGCACGCAGCAGGCAATGCCTCTGCCCTGGACGAGCTTGGCTATCCATCCGAAGTGGCCGGAGATCTGCCGCGCGGTCCCATGGGCCCGACGCGGTTGGAACTGGACAAGCCGGTGATCGCCGCGATCGCCGGCCCCGCAGTCGCCGGTGGCTTCGAAGTCGCGCTGTGGTGCGACCTGCGGGTGATGGAAACCTCCGCGTACTTCGGCGTCTACTGCCGGCGCTGGGGCGTGCCGCTGGTGGACGGCGGCACGGTGCGCCTGCCGCGCATCGTGGGCCGCGGGCGGGCGCTGGACCTGATCCTGACCGGGCGCAAGGTGGAGGCGCAGGAAGCGCTGCACATCGGGCTTGCTGAGCGCGTGGTGCCCGAAGGCCAGTCGCGCGCGGCTGCCGAGGCGCTCGCGCGGGACATCGCGCGCTTTCCGCAGGCCTGCCTGCGCGCTGACCGGCGCTCGGCATACCGGCAGGAAGGATTGGCCTTGCGCGAGGCGATGCGCTACGAGTGGGACAGCGGCGTGCCGGCGTTCTACGCCGAGGGCGCTGCGGGCGCCGCGCGCTTTGCCTCGGGCAAGGGGCGCGGCGGGCGGTTCGACGATCTCTGAGCGATCTAGTTCGGCTTCACGCCTGCAGATTTGATCACCCGCGCCCACTTCGGGATTTCGGCGCGGATGAAGGCAGCGAATTCCTCCGGGGTGCTGGTCTGCGGCTCGGCGCCGCCCGCCATCAGGCGCTCGCGGATCTCGGGGGCCTTCATCGCATCCACCACCTCCGCGTTCAGGCGCGCAACCAGCGCCGGGGGCGTGCCGCCCGGGGCGACCACGCCGAACCAGCCGATGGCGTCGAATCCGGGCAAACCGGTCTCGGCGATGGTGGGAATCTCCGGCGCGACCGCCGAGCGCTTGGCGCTCGTCACGCCGATCGCCTTCACGCGCCCGGAGCGAATGTGCGGCAGCGCCGAGGTGAGGTCGACGATGGCGAGCGGGATCTGCCCGCCGGCGAGGTCCGTGGTGGCCGGGGCGCTGCCCTTGTAGGGCACGTGCAGCATGTCGAATTCGGCCAATTGCTTCATCAGCTCTCCGGCCAGGTGCATCGCCGACCCGTTGCCAGTCGTGCCGAACGACAGCTTCCCAGGCTGCGACTTCGCGTAGGCGATAAGCGACTTGGCGTCCGTCGCCGGCACCGAAGGATGCGCGGCGACCACGATCGGAATGATGGCCAGCATGGACACCGGCGCCAGGTCCTTCTGCGGATCGAAGGGCATGCTAGGGAGCAGGCTCACGTTCACCGACAGCGCGCCCGCCGCGCCCAGGCCAATGGTGTGGCCGTCCGGCGCGGCCTTGGCGACCGCGTCCATGCCGATGTTGCCGCCGGCCCCGGGTCGGTTCTCGACCAGGACCGGCTGGCCCAGACGCGCCGCCATGCGCGGCGCAATGGCGCGCGCGACCAGGTCGGAGCTGCCGCCGGGTGGGAAGGAAACGATGAAGCGGATCGGGCGCTCGGGGAAACTGGTCTGCGATTGCGCGGGCGCCGAGAAAACGGATAGAAGAGCGGCGAGAACCAGGATCATGGGGGGCTTGCGGGTCATGGGTTATTCCTCCTCGATCCGGATGGTGCGGGCCTGGCGTCTTTTCGGCAAGCGCGCGAGGACCGCTACGCGATCCGCTTCAGCCATCGTTGCCCAGGTTGCGATCTCCTCCAGCGTGCGGAAGCACCCGGCGCAGAAACGGCCCTCGGCGTCCATGACGCATACCTTCACGCACGGCGACTCCATCTTCTAAGGCCTATTCGGTACCGGACCATCAAGGACGCACCTCGATGTTCCGTTGGCGTTGGTCATGTCTTCGCGTCTCCGAAAACCGTGGACTGTCCCTGATTTCCTGATTTATTCCAGGACCAGGAGTTCGGCGCCTTCGGTGACCTGCTCTCCGGCGGCGTACAGGATTTTCTTCACCACGCCGGCGCGGGGCGCGGAGATGGTGTGTTCCATTTTCATCGCTTCCAGCACCAGCAGCGGCGCGCCGCGGGCGACCGTCGCGCCGGCTTGCACCAGCACCTGGATGACTTTGCCCGGCATGGGCGCGGCGAGCGAGCCGCCCGCGGCTTCCTCGCCCTCGACCGCGGCCGGGTCGCGCAGCGTGAGCACGTGATGCAGGCCGTCCCGGAACAGGTGCCATTGCGCCCCGTCGCGGAACGCGCGGGCGCGCAGGGTTTGCGTGCCGAGGGTGACGCGCAATCCGTCCCCTTCGCGCGCCCCGGCAAGGGCGTGGTCGCGGCCATTGAGCGACAAGCGCAGTCCGGTGTCGCCGAAATGCACTTCGACCCGGTGCTCTTTCTCTCCTTCGGCGAACACAAAGGCGTGGTGCGAGCCCAGGTTCAGGCGCCAGCCGTCGGCAATGTGCCACGGAGAGTGCGGGTCGCAGGAGGCGCGCGCCTGGGCGCTCGCCTGGTCCTGCTCGGCGAACAGCTGGGCAAGTGCCGCGGCGGCGAGGTCTTCGTCGGTGGCGCCGGCGTCGGTGGGGAACAGTTCGGCGCGCGAGCGCTCGATGAGCCCGGTGTCGAGGTCCGCGCCGGAAAAGGCCCTGCATGCGGCGATACGGCCTAGGA
>Ga0169931_10011490_pt1 | contig 12456 bp, 4 predicted proteins | sample Kivu_15m_20L_FD_129675 | JGI IMG/M metagenome (GOLD analysis project Ga0169931, IMG submission 129675) | Freshwater microbial communities from Lake Kivu, Western Province, Rwanda to study Microbial Dark Matter (Phase II) - Kivu_15m_20L... | ecosystem: Environmental > Aquatic > Freshwater > Lake ...
AGAAACTCCAGAAACATTTAACTGATTAAAAATAGAAGTTCCTGTGGTATCAATACCTGCAACACTACCACTGCCACCACTAGACGCTGTTACAGTTACAATACCAGCAGAAATGGCAGATACTGTTAGATTATCCCCAAAGTCTATGGTTCCTGCAGTTCCAACTAGTGTTCCACTATCTCTTACAATAACACCAGAACCAGATCCAACAACACCAGTGAGTCCAGAACCATCACCCACAAACGCAGTTGCTCTCGCAGTTCCAGTTACTTCTAGAGCACTTTTTGGTAAAGTTGTCCCAATGCCAACAGAAAATCCAGATCCAACTCTTACATGAGAAACAATATTACCACCAATACTCAAGTTTGTGCTGATAGCGACTTGAGTGGATTTTAGATTAATTGTGTTGGGAGACTCAATATTAGTGGCACCAGAAGTGCTCACAAGATCTATTTGCCTTACACCAAAATTTTTATCTGCCATTGATCTTTTTAGAGGTATTTATAGTTGTTTGATGATGATGTCACCAGTGATGGAGAGACTCCCTGAAATATTTGGTTGAAGATTGGTTGCAAATGGATTGTATAAAACATTATGTGCTGCTCCACGAAGTTCAAACGGATTTTTCCAATAATCAACCGAAGTTCCTGCTCCAACTGATTGCCCCTGAGGAGCATGATTATAAGTGTCTCGTAAATAATTTCCAACTCCAACTGTTCCCTGAGTTTCAATCCATTGTCTTACAGCAACTCTATCTGCAGATGGATACGACTGTAGATATAATGCAAGAACTCCACTTACGTTTGGAGTTGCCATGCTAGTTCCAGCAAGATATTGATTATGAAAATTCCTATTCCTTGGATCTTTGAAACCAGAAGACCATGGACTCAGAATAGCTTTTCCTCCTGCCCAAACATCAATCGCAGGTCCAGTGTTACTAAAAGATGCTTTTCTCTCAGAAGAAAATCCAGCAGTCGTGTCAATACTAGAATCAAGTGCTCCCACAATAATCGGAGCATCAGGTTGCCCAAAGTGTGTGATACTAGGAGTTCCAGGACGATTATAATGCAAAGAACTTGCACCTAATCCTTGATCAAATACTCCACCAGATCCAAGAACGTATGTTGCACTAGAGAATGTATTATTGTAATCAAATCCTGTGGTTATATCTTGTTTTCCATTTCCAGTGCCAGAATTTCCAGCGGCAAATACAAATATAATGTCTTTACAATCTGGATCATTAAAGATTTCATTTGCTTTTGCTTGCGAGGTTGCAAAAGAAGACGTGAAAACATAATATGAAGTTGATCCATAAGTTGCACTTTGCATCCAATAAACCGCAGGTAAGAATGTTGAACTTGCTTCAACATTCACTGAAGAATATGTTGTCCCTCTGAATGAAACATTATATGTTGCACCTCCACTCCATTGAACTAACTCAACAAATCCCCAACTTCCATTGACAATCGTTGGATTCCTTCTACCAGTTTGTGGATTAATCGGTTTATTTTTATGCCATACCTTAATATAATCAAATCCATCAGATGGATCTGTAAATCCAATGTCCTCTCTATCAATACAGGCAATACTCCAAATATTCGCTTCAAATGCAGCGCCAAAGTTATTTCCTGCTGCAGTTCCAGCGACATGAGACCCATGCCAAGAACCATTAAAAGTTGAGGATTGTAACGCATTAGCAATATTATAGTTTACTAATGCTCCTGTTCCTGGTGCAACTAATCCCTGTGCTGCCCAGTTAATACCATATTCTGATGCACCATGAATCAGAACATCTCTCACTCTACTTACAGATGCTGTTGAAACTCCAGTTGGAACTGATGTGTATCCAATACCAAGAAACTCTGGGTGATCCCAACGAACTCCAGTGTCCATGATCACAACATCCACGTGCTTTCCTGTAAGAGTAAACTGAAGATCAGATGACAGTGACGTGGTTCCAACACCTACAAATGCATTTAACTTTTGTTGTCCTCTTAGAAGACCCCATTGAGTATAGTTTAGATTTGTCGTTGATAATGTTGTATTAGTATCAATTCTAACTGCTTCTTTATTTGATTTAAATCGATTTGAGAATGAATGTGGAAATAAGTCCTTATCTAACTTTCTTTGTTCTATAACATCCTGATTATATAATGATGCCTTAGTTATCCATTCGATTTTATCATGATTGATAAGTTCTGCTACTTCATCATCAGATAACATATAAACACTTCTTGTCGGTGAGCATTCTTTATTTGAAAGACATTCACATGATCTGGATGGAATATTATTTTCTAATGTTCCATCTCGCATTAAAATTTCATGTATGTATTGCCAATCATCTGGTGAATGCACACATATTTCATATGGTTGTACTTCATCACTTGCATAACTACAAGGATGAATCTGTCTAGAAAAATTAGAATCAGGAGTTGGTTGTGATTTCATACTAAAGCATTGTATTTCTGGTAAATCTATAGGTTATAATACCAGTAACTCCTGTTTCTGGAGTTACATTCAATCTAACAGAACCAGAGGTAACGGTAGATCCAATCGAAACAAGAAGATCGGGATGTGACATCACTGCCCACTCTTGTGAATATGCTGTGCTTTCATTTTGCATCACAAGAACTTTTTGAGTTTGAATACTTGATGCGCTTTGTAAATGAACTGTATACTCAGCGGTTTTGAAGTCGGTTGAAGAGATAGTGAATGAATCAATAAAAGTGGTAACACCTGCAGTTGCTGCAAAAGTTCCAAATCCAGTTTGAACTCCAAATCTATCAATTTGAAGTTTAGTAACTGGATTTGTGGTTCCCACACCCACAGAACCACTAGAAGTTGTGATGATTGTGGTTCCACCAGTTCCAACATTTAATGTTGCCGTTGTGGTGACACCAGAAGTATTTACGTGAGTTGCATTAATGTAGTTTACAGTTGAAAGTCCAGCAACGATACCAGCAGAGGTGATCGTGACCGCAGATCCAACAATCACACTGGAGAGAGTGGAGATTCCAGAAACGCCTAACTGATTTACAAATAATGTTGTTCCAGTAACCGTTGTGATGCCAGCAAAGGTGGAAACACCAGTTACAAAAAGTTGTGATGTTGATGTTCCACTACCAACTACAGTCAGAGCACTAGTCGGATTTGTGGTTCCTATGCCAACACTTGAGAGTGTATGAATACCGGCATTTGTTGTAGTAAACTGAGATGATCCGCTACTAGATGCAGTTACTGTTACAACTCCAGCAGAAACGGGCGATACACTTAAGTTCGCACCAAAGTTTATTGTACCAGCTGTTCCAACCAAAGTGCCATCATCTCTAATAATAACACCACTGCCAGCAGCAACGACTCCTGTAAGTAATGATCCATCAAGAGCAGGAAGTGCTCCTGTAAGTTGTCCAGCAGGAATGCCTGTGAGACCTATACCAGATCCAGAGAATGAAGATGCTGTGACAATACTAGATACATTTATTTCTGTTGAACTGATCTTAGGTACTGTTAAGATATTATCATCTGTTCTATAAGTTAGATCAACATCTGCTCTAACAATTTGACCGTCAGTTCTATCCTCAACAAATGTCGGATAATAAACTGTGGTTAAACCATTAGTATTAGTAACATCAACAGTCGCTGCAGTCGTTGCCGTCCCAGTCAGAGCACCAACAAAAGTTGTGGCAGTAATCACACCCACATTATAATTTTCAGTGCCAGTTCCTACGGTGCCATCAGCTTCAGTATTAACTATCTCTACCCAACGAGTATGTGCATAGTATAACTTACCAGTATCATGTGCATGAGCTACCGCACCATGATAAGTTGAATATGATGGGAGACTTGCGTAAGTGCTCCATAAGAAAGGTATAATACTACTAGTAACTCCTGCAGTTATTTTATCAACTGTTATGTCTGGAGTTCCTGTCAGTCCTTGAGCAACCGTCGCAACACCAGTGGTACTGGCATAAGTGGCAATGCCAGCAGTTACTGCATAAGTTGCTGTTGTTGCACTAGTGGCATTACCACTAAATGAAGATGCGGTAATGATGCCAGTAGAATAGATATTTCCTGCAGTAACTATACCAAGAGTTGTAATACCAGAAACATTTAATGTCGTAACAGAACTAAGACCACTCGAACGAATGACAACTCCAGATCCTAGTCTGATTTCATCAGATACACCATCTAAAACAATAGATGAAGATCCAACTGTTAAAATACCTGTAACTCTTGCGTTTCCATTTACCCATAGCGAAGTTCCTGCCGCACCAACAGGTCCAACCTCTAGTTGGAATCTTGGATTTGTGGTTCCGATACCAACATAAAGAGACGTTGTGTGAATGCCTGTGTTTGTTTGTTTATTACTAAAGAACCCATCACCAGTTCCACCAATACTAGTTACCGATATTGTTCCTCCACCACCGCCTCCACTTGGTGAAAAATCAACCCATGCATTTGCAGCATCATAGTAAATAAATCCACGACCCAATACCTCATTCCACCACATGTTACCATTGGCAGGACTTGAAGGGGCTGCAGTGGATACTGCGACTCCAACATTTCGTAAAAATCTACCATCACCATAGTAATAGTTGGCAGTAACAATACCAGCGTTTAAAATAAATGTATTATTGGGATCTGCTGCTCCATCAACAGTACTGGTTCCAATACCAACGTTTCTTGATGTATGAATACCAGTAGAGTTGCTTGCAAAGATGCTAGTGTTTCGTAGGAAACTGCCATCACCATAGTAATAGTTGGCAGTAACAATGCCAGCATTTAAAACAAATGTATTATTGGGGTCTGCTGCCCCATTAACAGTGCTAGTTCCAACACCAACGTTTCTTGATGTATGAATACCAGTGGAGTTGCTTGCCCAACGAGATCCACCAGGTATAGCATATGCATCGAGAACTGATAAAGTAGAATCATCAATGACACTAATAATCTTTCCAGTTGCAACCGTGATTGGTCCAGCACCAAACATATTATAACCAGCAATCGTGGTTACATCTTGATCAACGACTGCTTTATTAGCAAAAAATGTATGTGTTTTAATAACACCATTAACGTCAAGAGCTGCACCTGTGTTTGGAAGAGTAGATCCGATGCCAACTCTAGATATGGTATGAATACCAGTTGGATTGTCTGCAAACTTACCGCCGGATCCACTGTTGATAGAAATATTAATTTGACTACCATCAACGCCAAAAGTATTTGCAGCACCCACAAAGTTAAATGCAGTAATACCAAACGCAACTGGTTGACCACCAGAATAGATTCCAACTCCACTATCAATCTTAATATCTACATCAGTCGCAGATGCGCTAGTTACAACGTTATTTGAACCAGTGAAATTGACTCTGGTGATTCCATAACCAATATTTGTACCATTTCTAAAAATACCAAGAGTTGCGTTGACAGGAGTTTGAATAACATCGAGAATGGTTAAAGTTGCGTCATCAACAACAGTGATTGACTTACCAGCACCAATGGCAAGTGATCCTGCTGCGAACATGTTGTAACCAGCAAAGGTTTCAACATTTTTATCTAATGTTTTTTTGGTTGCAAATAATGAATCTGTCTTAACAACCCCTCTAGTGTCTAAACCCTCCGCAGTAATCGGTAGAGTTGAACCAATACCAACTCTACTTGTTGTAACAATACCCGAAGAGTGATCTAGATTTTTCATCCAGAAGTTTTCAGCACCACTATTGATTGAAATATCAATAGATTGTCCGTTAACTTTGAATGTGTTTCCAACACCTATAAAGTTGAGATTAGTAAATCCATAACCGATCTGAGTGCCAGATGATCCAATTCCTACACCAGCACCTAAAAACGAAACAGTAACACCAGCACCAGTTCCTGCAGCAGTTACATGAGCACCAACAAAGTTAATGGATGTAACGTTCGAAGGAGATCCTGTGATTGTATTTTCTTCAAGAACCGTAATGCCTTGGATACCAGTGGTATTTGCAGCACCAATATTATCATACAGATAGTAACCAATAAGTTCAACAGTATCTCCAGCGGTTGCACCATTGAGTAAAGTTACAAATGCCGATGTTTCTGTGTATTCTGTGGTGGTTAACTTAACACCGTTCAAAAATACATCAAGAAATCCAAGAGTGTGAGCAAAATTAAACTGTTTTTGTCCCTCTAATGCAGTAAATAACTGTTGTTTTCTAAGAGTTGGTGCAGTCGTCCATGCAATGCCAGCACCAGTAGAGATTAAAAACTGAGCATAAGTTCCGACACCGGTGTTTCCTGCTTCTAAGGTGCCGTTAATAATCTTTGTGTTTGTGCCTAACGAGGTAACTCCAACAACTTGGAGAGTGCCATCTAACTTAGTAGAACCATTTACATGAAGTTTGTGGAATGCAAGAGTGGTTCCAATGCCAACTCTTGATAACTGAGCATCAGCATAGATAAGATCGGTCTTTACTTCTAAACCGTGCTTAACTACAAAGTTCTTGTTGACAGCCATTAGCACTCCTGAGGTTCAATATCCCCTCGTTAAGTATTAACTTTATTTAGAATTTAATGATTATCAGATAGATAAAGGTGGTTGTCCAGACAATCCATATGAAACTGTTACAATTCCAGTTCTAGCGGTGACAGGGAATGTACCAGTTTGAGTGTCTGGGTTGTTGGTAAGTGCAATCTGAGTAATATTCAGACCAAGAGACCATCGACCTGTTGCAGGTCTTTGATGAACTAAAAGATGTTCTGCCATCAATCTTGTTAAACCACCACCATCACCAAAGAATTTAACCGTCGTAACACCAGGTCCAGCAGTTATAATACCAGAGTTGATTTTGACTCCACCTATGGTTGAAACTCCAGTGATATTAATTGTTGATGCTCCGATACCAGCACCACCACCAACTCCTCCGCCCCCAGTTAGAACCAGTTCAGAAACTGTAATGGTTCCAGCAATTGTGACATTGTTATCAATAAAAGTAACTGCAAGTCCTACATTGGACATGTACTGAGCATCACCAAAGAAGGTTACAATACCTGAGGTTGAAGTGATAATACCACCAGAACCATGAGCACCAGGAATAACTTTTACAAACCCTAATGTAGAAGCACCTGAAACAACTACACCTTTATCAAGAGTTGGTGATCCATTACCACTTCTATCTCTGATAGTATCTACTTGTAATACTGACATTTTGCTACTTTGCCTTTAAAAGGGACTTTGCTCTGGATTATTTATAAGTATTTAGATTGAAGACTACATCAACTACTAATGTTTCCGAAGGTCTTCCATTCATTATTAATAGTGTAAATCCAACCCACTGTTCCTCCATTTGCTGGATTTGCATTATATACGATATCGCCAGGATTTCCCGCAGTAGATGGAGTTGAGATTCCAACAGTATGTTTTTTAGAAACTGTACCATCACCTTGAATAAAGATTGATTGCGCTTCAATACCTTTTACGGAGTTTGATGTAATCTTGTTATTAAATACAACTGGACCATCAAATCTAGAAGTTGCAGACTGGTCAGCACCACCTTCGACACGAATGCCTTTTGCAATTGTTGCTTCGGATGGAGTTAAAATATTAATTCCAATATTCTTATTTACTCCTGCGTCTTCACCTGTGACAGTAACAATGGGAACATCAAAAGTTGTCTCTTTTCCTGTTGCCGAACTGACTCTTTTGTTACCAATGTAGAACTCACCAATATCATTCACACCCGTATAAACAACAACTCCTCCGTCCTCTCTAGATGCCTGAGATAAAAATCTTTCTTGCGTAGAAAGAGTTCTGTCTTGTCTTCGTGGAAGTCCAACTGAGTAGTTTCCTGGTCCATATCCAACATATTCAAAACTATGTCCTGATGCACGTATAAAAGAGTTTCTCCTAATTTCAATTTGTTTTGGAGAAATCCTCTTAACAACAGCACCAGTAGCATGATTTGCTCTTTTAGTTCCCATAACACCACGGAATACCTTAATAATATCACTTGTAACAGTTTCTTTAACTCTCATAATCTCTTCATCAATTTGTAGATAATCTCCAATATTAATATCAAGATAATCAGTTTTGATTTCAATTTGATCCGTTGTTAATGCGGTAGCGCCACTTCCACCTAAACCTAATAATGTTGTGGTAATACCAGCATACACTGTTACCATTCTTCCTGCGGTATTTTCAACATTATATGTTATATCACCTCCTTGAGCAGTGAATCCTGTGGGTAGTGCGTATATTGTTCCAGATGTTGGATACGAAATGGTGCCAATACCAATATCAATTGTAAATGAAGTTGTGGTTCCAACTGTTTTAATCACATATTGTTTGTTATAAAAGTCATTTGTTGCTCCTGTGATACGAACTTTGTTATCCACAAAAAATCCATGTGCTTCTCTACAAGTGACAACACCAACACCTGTTATCTGATTATAACTAAATGTATTTACAAGAATACCTTTTCCTACTGTATAAACGAAAGAAGTTGCTACATCTGTTGCCCCCACTCCAGCACCTGATCCCACATCTGGAGCAGAAATCGTAGATGCACTTGAAACTAGTATTTGATAGGGGTCACCAGCAATAATAGAGGTTATTCTATAAAGTTGATTATACTCTTTATTTTTAAATCCAGTGATTCCTTGCAGAGAAATAACTTCATTTACATTATCGTAAATCTCCGTCACACTTACAATACCCACAACAAATCCTGCGGTGGTTGCGACACCTACAACGTTGAGAGAATCCCCAACAGTGTAAGAACTTCCACCGTCCATAACCTCTGCGGATGTGATTGCTCCAGAAGCATTCACAGTGATCACTGCCGTTGCATTTTTTCCTGCAGATGAACCGCCCTGTAGTTTAGCGTTGTAGATTCTTCCTGAGCCTCCAGACCCATATCCTGAACCAGCAGATGAAACGATGAGTTTAGTTACTCTGTTGAATCCATGCTCAATTTTAGTTGAGATGGTGTGTGCCACTCCAGTTGCATTTGAAACAATGTTAGAAATACCGATACCAACGCCTTGATCAATCAAACCTTTACCAAGAGTTTCTGCGCTGATTGAGTTTTGTGGGTCATTAATAGCAACTTCACCAATAATATCCGAAGAAGCAAAACAATCTGATGCTTGTGGATCTGATTTTGGATTATCTTTGTTAACTTGAGGATAAAGATTAACAACAGGTTGAGAATAACGTTGTGATGTAAACGGACTTACAACAGGAGTGTTGTCTGTGCTAATAATCAAGAGATCATAGATACCATCTTGTTTTTGTGGCAGATATTCTTGAACCTCTCTAGATTCATATATGATATATGTTCCATTATATTTTTTTCTTCTAAAGAAAGGCAAACTAGTATTTCTAGTTGAGGTATCACTTGTAAATGTCCCTGGTGTTGTTGGAATGGTTATGGTAAACTCTTTTCTACTTCTTACAGAAGTTACAGTAAACTCTCCGTTGAAACCACGTTTAGCAGTGCCTGTTGTATTTGCTGTGCTAACAATATTTTTGATTTCAATAACGTTTCCTGCACTTAAATCATGAGGAAGTTCTGTTGTAACAATACCAACAGTACTATTCCAAGATGCTGATGCAATAAATCTTGGTATTCTAAGTTCTGTGGAGTTTGATAAGGTTTTAACTGAAGATGCTCCACTAAAATATTTTTGTATTTCAGTTGTGGATGCAGGGAGAGTTGAGTTTGATTCTTGAATAACGAATCCCTCAGATGGAGGTGTTGCTATTGTTGAAGAGTCTTTTGGAAGAATATATCTAGCTCTATATACAGTATCTCTAGACGGTCTTGAATCATCTTGTCTTTCAATATAAGTTCTTGAAGTTGCAGTTCCAAATGTAGTCGTGCCAAATCCAACTAACTTAGGATAGATAGAGTTTTCTGTAGATGCAGATGATACGTTAATATACCATTGACCTCTACTGGTATCATACTGTATTGGATGTCCAGTATCTCCTGCTTTTTTGTCACTTACACGACTAATAACACTTAAACGACCACCTTTTGAGTTTATAACAAGAGCGTTATCGTTGATTGCATCCTCTAATGTTTGTGCAATTTTGATTTGTTTTGTATTTAAAGGAGTTGATGAACTCGTTGTTATAACATTGTAAATCAAATTTGATTTTAATCCATCAGGTAAGTGTCCGTTATCACTTATAACACGAATTGATTCTCCATTTATAAAACGATGATCTGTTTCGAGAGTAACAATATTCGCAGAAATGCTACTAATACCTGTGCTTGATGTTTGAACTCGATATAACTTTTCTCCAGACAGTTTTATTGTATCACTTTGAGTATCTGGCATCACAATCTTTGCTGAATAATCTGTGGTGATTCCAGCAATTAATAGATTTACTTTTAAAGTATCATTTGTTTTTGCACCGATTCTGTAACCATCGATTATTGAATTTGGAGCATCTTTAACATTTTTTCTGTTAAACAGATAAAGGCGACTAGTTGTGCCAATACCAGGACTACTTGCTGCAGCAGCCGTAGTTGTTACGCCAATATCAATAGCGTCAAACTCAACAGTAAGTGCCCCACCCTCGATTACTCTTGGGGGAATGATATGTGAAATATAACCTAGATCATCTTTTGCAACAGCATCTTTTTGAAATCCAATGGAGTTAAATGCGACTGCACCAAAGTTTGAGTTAGAGTTATTAACAGATATATCACTACCACTTTCTGAAATATATTGCTTTGCAAATCCAATCGAAAAAATAGAAACTAATTGAAGATATGCATCATTACTTGCTTTAATGTGAAAGTTTTCATAAGATGGTTTAAATCTTGCTCTAGAATCAGACGAAAGATTTTCATTTCCGGCAACAAACTGGTCCTCCCACAAACCACTTATTGTATTGTATTTTATAAAAGCATTGTTATCTTTTTGTAATCCAATGCCAGTAAACTGTGCTACCACCATAGATTTGAATCCTTCTGCCTTATTACCATCAGCATGAAGACCATTCATACCAAAAACTGAACGCAAAGACACATTAAAGATATAAGGAGACGCAGAGGTTACTGTATCAACAACAATGTTTAAGGTAGAACCAGCGATATCAATGGAACTTGGTTTTGCATTTGTTGGGGAATTTTGAACAACGTATCTTATACGAGTTGGACTTATAACTTCAGTAACTGTATGTAGTCCATCATATCCAGTAGGAATCACTCCATTAATACGAATGGGAGTGTCAACATCTAACTCGGCAAGTTGATTTTGTAATTCAACAGTGATAGTTGTTGATGAAACTACACTATCTCCAGCAAAAATACTGCTGATTCCAACTTGTGATCCTTGTGTTCCAACAATACGATATTCATCAACTTTCTTTTCAATCTCAAGAGGTTGTCCCACTTGTTCAGGAAAAATAGTGCGACCACTTAGTGTGCCGTAGACTCTACCAATTTTAACATAATACATATCCAAGTCTGTCTTGGTGAATTCACCATCAGAACCAGAAATAAAATCATCATCAATATCAATATTATTCACACCATCAGCATACTCAAAGCACGTGAGTTTGTGATGAGAGAAGTTGGGGACAAACTTATTTGTTGTATAATCTTTGTATACAATACCTGTTGAATCTCCGTCAAAAATAGAAAATTGCCAAAAATAACAACCACCAGTTACTCTAAAAATTGCAGATCTTTCAATCTGATTATTTTCGGGATCGGGAACATATCTTGGAATGAACTTCGTTTTACGAAGATCCATACCAACAATCGAAGTACCGCGTGGAACGATGACTCCACCATAAATGGAGTTAAGTTTATAAAGAATATTATCGTCGTCTCTTAGATCAAAATTTGTTGTTTTATCGAAAGGAGATAAATTGCCTGAGGTTGTACCGCTTCTCAGACGATATGTGTTTGCGGCAATGGGAATCCAACCAGGACGATTATCTACAAGATGCTCACCTGGATAAACCATGATAGTTGTTTTTGCAAACCTATCATTATCAATCCCTCTCTGGTATGAAAATCTTGCAGATTCAATCAATGCCCTTTGTATTGTCTTAAAAGGTCTTGCAAGTGAGTTGCCTTGATTTTCTACATTATCTGTTGAATCCAGATTATTTGGATCAACATAAAGAATTTCGCCTTTTACATTTTTAAGAAAGTTATCTAGTCTGGAGAGACCCATCTTATTAGTGCTTATAGTTTCCGTTATGGATTATTTATCATACGAAAAAAGGGCATACCACTTTCGGTTGCCCTTTTCGCACTCCCTTCACACTTTATTATTTTACCATGATTGTTCTTCCCAAGTCAATCTTTTTTTTAACTCTTTATCATAAATCATTAAGTATCTATGCTTTCTACTGCGGTCCTTCCATTCACCTTCTTCACCCTTTATTTTTCCACGAGAGTGTTTAGTTCCGTCTGAATAATAGAAATCTTTTTTTCGATCCGTGAGACCGTA